>Ga0209016_1000852_pt1 | contig 30554 bp, 29 predicted proteins | sample EPASupsiteSAE305_FD_187265 | JGI IMG/M metagenome (GOLD analysis project Ga0209016, IMG submission 187265) | Bioremediated contaminated groundwater microbial communities from EPA Superfund site, New Mexico - SAE3-05 (SPAdes) (version 2) | ecosystem: Environmental > Aquatic > Deep subsurface >...
GACATACAAGTTCCATGTCCAGGGACAAGGGGCTTTTGCCGATACTTTAACGGTCAGCAATACTACGATAAATAAAAATTTAATTTATCTTTACGGAGATGATTATAATAAATGGATAAGCTATAGCGGCCATGGTTTGCACATCGGGACGACAGATTATGCTCATAATTCTCTATCTTTGGGACCACGTGGTAGCGCTAGCGGAACATTGAATAGTACAATTTATTTTAATTGGGCGGACGCGACTCCCACTCAGTATACTCGGTGGGCGATTTCATCCACCCCTGTTTTGGGTAATATTTATGGATACGCGAACGACGGTTCCACTGTTAATACTTTAATAAGCTCAACCGGAAACAGTTATTTTAATATTGGCAACATCGGTATTGGAACGACGCAGGTAAGTAACAAATTAAATATTGCCGGCGGTATGGACTTGGGCATTGTTGATCCCTCTAATTTATTTAGATTTAATTATGACACTACAAATGGAGGCAGTATTCAAAGTTTTATTGCTGGTGGATATGCCAAGATGTCATTAAATCCAGGTGGCGGTAATGTCGGAATCGGAACAACAAATCCGTTATCTAGATTACAAATAAATGAGTCTGCTTTAGTTGCGACTCCTACTCTTGGTACTGCTAGTGGTGGATTTGCCATAACAGAGCCTAATGGTCTTTATGGTCTATGGTTTGGTGTTAGTGGTACTGGTAGTACTTGGATACAATCCCAGAGAAGTGATGCTAATACAACGGCTTATAATATATTACTTAATCCTAATGGTGGAAATATTGGTATTGGCACGACGAACCCAGGGATAATGCTTCAGGTACGTAGCGATAGTTTAGGAACTTGGGGCGGAAGAATGGGTCTGGCTAATGCTACGGCTGATAAGGAGATTTTCTTCGGAACCTATGGTAGCATTGGTGGCGTTTTTGCGCATAATAACGCACTTAATGCTTGGGCTGATTTATATATTAATACTGTATCTGGCACAACTGGCATGGTTGTTAAGGGGGATGGTAATGTTGGGATAGGTACCACCGCTCCAGACGCTACGCTTGATGTTGTCGGTTCCGTGAAAACCGGTGCTTCGTCGGCCTCCAGCCATTATCAGAATGTCTTAAGCTATTATGTCGGTACCGGCGCTCAAACCGGAACGGTCAAGATCGTGATGCCTAAAGGCTGGTCAAATACTATGATGCATGTAGTTATCAAGGGATATTCTTATGCCAGCAGTTCGGCCTGGTCAGTGACGGTAGGAGGATATAATTATGCCACCAACAGTGCTTGGTACAACTATACGGCAAAAATTGACGGACCGGCACCTTTTAGCCAGGTCAGATTGGGTTATGACGGTACCCGTAATGTTATTTTATTAGGAAACACCAGCACCGCTTGGTCATATACTACCGTAGAAGTATCCGATATTATCACCACTTATGGTAATGTCAACGGTTGGGGGACTGGTTGGTCCGGGGCTTTGTTAACCAGCGAAGCCGGGTTAACAGCTATTGTTACACCCACTATTTATACATATATCAATACTTTAGGTAACCTTGGAATAGGAACCGCCACTCCGACTGCTAAGCTGGAATTGGCAGGCGTTTCCGCCTATTCTATGTTAGCTGGCGGTGGTAAAATCGGCAATGTTGCTTCACCGACGTTGGATGCCGATGTCGCCACTAAAGCTTATGTTGATTCTGTCAGCGGCAGCGGCGGCTATTGGACCGCCAACGGGACTGAAATTTATAGCAATAATACCGGCAATGTCGGAATCGGAGTGACTAGCCCTGTAAGCAAATTAGCTGTCGCCGGATCGGTGCAAGCTTATTCTATCTCTCTGTTTGATACTGCCGGCAATGCTGTCATTGGCACTCCGGGGGGGGATTTAGCCACTTACGCGGATAATACCGGTTTATTTGGGTACGGCGACGGCGCTATATATGTATCTGGGAATTTCGTCGGTATAAGCACGACTACTCCGGCCAACAAGCTGGATATTAATACCGGCTCGACAGCCGAAGGCATATCGCTCGATGGTCGCGTTGCTTTGACCGGCTGGAACGGTGATACCTGGTTAAGGCTTAATCAGAGCGGCAGCTGGGGGAGCGGTGTTTATACTCCCGGCAGTATAAGATTGGACGGTTCTTTGCAGGTGGGTTCCAGCGGAGCTACTCTTAGCGTCACTTCAGGAGGAAATTTTGTCTACCGCACCAACGTGCTTTTTGCTAATTCCACGAACGTCGGAATCGGAACGACGACCCCTTCTCATAAATTAACGGTAGTCGGCGATATTGAGGCCACCTCTTTCATCTATACTTCCGATCGGAATTTAAAGAAGAACATTAAGACCCTTGATAATTCTTTGGCTAAAATATTGCAGTTGCGCGGCGTTTCTTTTGATTGGGAGAAGGATAATAAATCAAGCGTCGGTTTGATCGCGCAGGAAGTGGAAAAAATATATCCGGAATTGGTTTCCGGACCGGAGGGGGGCAAAGGCGTCCAATATGGCAATCTCGTGGCGCCGTTAATAGAGGCCGTCAAGGAACAGCAGAAGAAGATTAATAGTTTAGAAATAAAAGTAAAATCCCTGGGCGATTTAGAGGCGCGCGTCAGAGATCTGGAAGAGGCCGGCATTGAGCGTTAAAAAAATAATAATTTTTATTATAAATTTATGGGAGAAGAAAAAAAAGACTCTGCCGACAAAAATAAAAAAAAGAAAATCAAACCTATTAATTTGTTTGTCTATTCTTTTATCGCGGTGACGATCGTGGTCTTGGTTTCGGTGCCGCTGGCGCTGGTCATCGGAACGGAGTGGGAAACTATAGTGCGCGCAGTTAAAAATCAAACCACTGATCCGAGATCAATCCAATGGGAAACCTGTCTCTGCACCTTTACCAATACCGGCCAGGAAGATTATTTGGTTCCGTCGCGAACGGCGTTGGAGTGGAGCGCTTTTAAGTCAAAAAAACCGGGGGTATTGTCCGAGGATTGCCGCTGTTGCGGCGCTAATGGCGACGTTCTCTATGACGGCAAAGTTTATCATACGGCTGAAATCGGCACTCAATGTTGGATGACGGAAAATTTAGAAGTCGGCTTGCCGCTGACCACGTATTCTCCTCCTATCAATCAGACTAATTGCGTCGGTTGCGGATATTCGTACAATCTTTATGATGTGGCGGATTACTTAGGCCTGTCGTGGGGAGCGTTATCGTTGCCGTTTGCGCCCGAAGCCCAAGTTATTTGTCCGGCAGGCTGGCATTTTCCCACCTATGCCGAATTTTTAACTTTGTATAATCATGTCGGCGGCGACGCGCAACAATTGATGAGCACCTCGACATATTATTGGTCTTATAATGACGGCACCGTTGATACCGGTTTTAACTCCGAATTAGCCGGCATAGACGAGGGCAATCCGACCGTGAATCCGAATCCTTACGCCACTTGCTATCTGAACTCATCGCTTGGCACTTATATAGATCATCAGGGCTACGAGGTTTCTCTGATGTGCTTGGAGGAAGTAGGCGATCCGACATATGATGATATTTTATATTTTAAAAACACTTATACCGGCACTCTTGAGAACCCCACCAAATACTCTGTCCGTTGCGTTAGAGATTAATATTTTTCCGACCCAATATAAAAGGCTATCCGTATGGACAGCCTTCTTGTTGTTGATAGCGAGAACCGATCAGTTTATTCTTTGACCAGGCGCAAGCTCATTCCGGTTGATTTGCTGCTAGTTATTCCATCTATATTAGTAATGTAGTTGTTATAGAATAATTCGGTAAATAACGGCCCGGCAGAAATAGCTTCATTGTTCCAAAACAAACAATTTGTTCCCATGGCTTGGCATACTCCTCTAAAACGGATGCCACCCGGAAGCGCGGTAAAGCCGCTTTCGTTGTTGGCTCCGGTATTGGGCGCCTGCCAATGGGCGGTGCCGGCCTCTTTCATTTTTCCCCCCGATGGAGGAACCGTATAGTAGTTCAATAAATGAACCAGTATATAGAAGTCGTTATAAGTTGGAACTCTCCAACCTTCGGGAGCTATCAAGGGGTGCGAAGCCACGTAAAAATTATACAGGGCGCCATATGGATCATTATACAGCTCTTTGTTATTGTCATACCAGCACATGGCCGGCGATGTAAGACCGCCGAATTCAGCCCAACAGGCATCCTCAGTTTCTATTGGGATCGGCGTTCCGTCACGAAAATGTTCGGCCCGGAAATTGTCTACCGTCCAGTACTGGTCGCCGATCCGGATTATTCGGTAGACGTTACCGTCAATATCGGAGATAGTCTCATGTTTGGTCACAAAACCGATGATTTCTCCGTATATAGTAGTATTGGCACTGACAGCATAAGCGCGAACGTAATATTGTGCGCAAGGGATTAAATCAAGCACCTCAACGCTGAAAACAAAATCATCATTTATATTCGACCCCGGTATCAGTATGCCGCCCGTGCCGTAAGCGTTTTGGCTGACAGCCACTCCGTAGGAACTTATGTTATAGCCATCGTCATTGAGAATTATCCCGGAGACCGTGGCCGTTTTATCAGTGACCGCAAGTATCTCCCCGGTGTTTATGCGGAGAGGGGCGGTATCGCTGATAATCGTCAGAGTTTCCCCATAGTGTATACCGGTTAGGTTTTTTACATAAGCCCTAATGAAATACTTCGTGGAAGGCGCAATATTGATAATAAAGAAGAACTCGGATTCATATCCTTGTTTTTCCATATTATTATCAAAAACAGTCGGAATTGAATCCTGCGGCAAAGAGTCTTGTTTCCAGCAGACGCCGTAATTTGTTACGGCCTGCGTGCCGGGAACGATTATTTCTCCGCCGATTCTCGCTTGGGTATAGGTGAAGTAGCTTACCCGGGTTTTGACTTGAGGAAGAACATTTTCTATTATTTCCTCGTCGTCGCATCTTTCACAGCCGATTAAGGTTATTATAATCAGAACTGGAAAGATTCGTCTGTAAATAATTTCTAGCAGTGTTTTCATGATTATGATGTTTTAGTTATTTTTAAAGAACATTTTAAATTGAGTTTTAAGCAGCCGATTTTGAATAATTTGGCCGGATAATGCTCAGTTTAGGTAATTTATATATTATCAAATTTATAGCATTTTGTCAAATTTTGTTCTTTCAATTCATGATGGCCATACTTGAGCCAGACCATAAGTTTTTTCATGTTTTATATTTGACCATCATTTTAATAATTGCTATAATATAGTCAGTTTGTTAAATAAAGTTAAAAAAGAAGCGCGTTTAATTGTTTCCTTTTTAACATCTTCTTTAATTTATATGAAAAAAACATTAATTGGCCCCCTACTGACTGTTATTGGCTTGGCGCTAATAGGAGCCATGATCGTTTATTTTTACATTGCCGTTAATCGCCTGGAGAAACAGCTGATGACGGTCCAGACGGCGGTGGTTGATAATTCCAATAAAATTACGGCGGTCGTTAATTTTCTTAACGCTAACATCAATGCCCAGACTAACAAACAATAAAATAAATAATAAATCTATGAAAAGAGAATTTATCTTTCCTTTAATCGTCGGCATTATCTTGGGCGGCTTGGTCATGATTTTTTGGCAGTTCAATACGCGTTTGAACAACGCGGCCAACGCCATGGCTCAGATTGAGACAGCCGTTTCTCAGAATACCAAGACTGTCGGCGATATTGTCACTTTCATCAACAATGCCAGCGGACAGGGTCAGCCAGCCGCTCCGGCCGCTACCGTCACCGAATAGCAATCACGTTAATTATTATGCAAAACCCTGCAAAAAGCAGGGTTTTGTGTTATAATAAAGTAGTCGGAAAACTTGAAAATACCTATTTATGACCAAGATTGAAGCTAAAAATAGAATTGATAAATTAAAGGCGGAAATAGATTTCCATCGCTATAATTATCATGTTTTGGATCGGGAGACCATATCCCCGGCGGCTTTGGATAGCCTTAAAAATGAGCTGTTTAAGCTGGAGAACGAATTTCCGGTTTTATTGACTCCGGATTCGCCGACTCAGCGCGTCATCGGAGAAGTGCTTGATAATTTTCAGAAAGTGACGCATTCCCGGCCGATGATATCTCTGTTTGACGCTTTTAGCGAAGAAGATATGCGCGCTTGGGAAGAAAGAAACGCCAATTATCTGAAATATCCTTTTAAAGCCGACTACTATTGCGAGTTAAAATTAGACGGTTTGGCAATAAATCTGCGCTATCAAAATGGGCTCTTAGTTCAAGGGGCGACACGGGGCGATGGAAAAATCGGCGAGGATGTGACCAATAATATTAAAACGATTAACAGTATTCCGTTGAAATTAAGGCGGCCGAGCGAAATGGAGTTGCGCAATATTGGCTTAGAATCGGCTGATATTAAAAAGGTTCTTAATTTGATAGATTCCGGTACGATAGAATTGCGCGGCGAGGCCATTATGTCTAAAAAGACTTTCGCCGCTTTGAATAAGAAATATGCCGCCGCCGGCAAGGTGGAACTGGCCAATACGCGTAACGGCGTCGCCGGTTCTATCCGCCAGCTTGATCCGAAAATAAGCGCCGAACGGAAATTAGAATTCTATGCCTATGATTTGCTGTTAGATAATTATAGCCGCGGCGAAACAATCCGCTACCGCCGCCAAGCCGATGCTCTGGCTAATTTGTTGGGCTTTAAAACTTTAAAACAGAATCGGGTGTGCGCTGATTTGGCAGCCGTCTTTGTTTTTTACGCGGAAATTGAGAAGAAGCGAGCGGCTTTGGATTTTGAAATAGACGGTACGGTTGTGAAAGTTAATGATTTAAGGATATGGGATGATTTGGGCATTGTCGGCAAAGCGCCGCGCTATATGATGGCCTACAAATTTTCGGCCGAGCAGGCAACCACTAAAGTCAACGATGTTATCTGGCAAGTCGGTCGGACCGGTGCCCTGACTCCGACGGCAGTTTTGGAACCAGTCCGAGTCGGCGGCGTCACTATCGGCCGTTCTACTCTCCATAATTTTGACGAGATTGAACGCTTGGATCTGCGCCTCGGCGATACGGTTATTATAGAACGATCCGGCGACGTAATTCCCAAAGTGATAGAAGTTTTAAAAAATTTGCGAACCGGCCGAGAAAAGAAAATTTCCGTTCCGAAGAAATGCCCGATTTGCGGCGACCTGGTTGTCCAGGCCGGCGGGGAAGTCGCTTATCGTTGCGCCAATAAGCGCTGCTATGCCGTTAATTTGCGGCAGATAATACATTTCGTCTCCAAAGGCGCAGTTGATATGGATGGTCTGGGACCGAAATTAATAGAACAATTTATCACGAACGGCTTGATAAAAGACGCCGCTGATTTATATGCGCTTAAAAAATCAGATTTGCTAAGCCTGGAGAGATTCGCCGAAAAGAAAGCCGATAATGTGATCAATATCATTGCGGCTCGAAAAATTATTATTCTGGCTCGTTTTATCTATGGATTGGGAATCAGGCACGTCGGCGAGGAAACCGCCGGGCTGTTGGCGGAAACCATTGCCGATAAGGCTAAGACTAAATTATTGTCCATTGACGCTTTGATTAAATATTTTCAGGCTTTCAGTCTGGAAGATTTGGAAACCATGCCGGATATCGGGCCGATAGTGGCTAGGAGTATTTATGATTTCTGGCGCGACTCGGCCGGGCTGAAAATCATGGCCAAGTTTTCATCGCAAGGAATATCCTTAGAGACCGGATTTAAAAACAAGGCCCGGATCGGTGCCGGCGGCCGATTTGTCGGCAAAAATTTTGTTTTAACCGGCTCTTTAAGCGGTTTGACAAGGAGCGAAGCGAAAGATAAAATTAAAGCATTGGGCGGAAAAGTTAAAGAGAATGTCGGCCACGAGACAGATTATGTGGTAGTAGGCGTCGAGCCCGGTTCCAAATACGAAAAAGCCAAAAAATTGGGCCTTGAGATATTGACTGAAGAAGAATTTTTAAAGATGATAAAATAGAGATAAAATTTAGAGAATCCGCGTAGCTATGTCTATAACCAGAGAAGAAATACAACACATCGCCGAGCTGGCGCGCTTGCATCTCAGCGAAGAAGAAATAACAAAATTCGGCGGCCAGCTTGATTCTATTTTGCAGTATGTTGGCCAGCTTAATGAGGTTGATACTAAGGGAGTGGAGCCGACGGCGCAAGTCAGCGGTTTGAGCGATGTTTGGCGCTCCGATGATATCATTGAATGGGATAAGGATGAAGTGGAAGCGGCTCTTAGCCAAGGCGAAAGGGAAACGGGGCAGGTTAAGGTTAAGAGGGTTTTGTAAACTATGAATCTAAACGAACTGACAATTAAAGAAGCGCGCTTGAAGCTGGATAGCGGAGAAATGAGTTCCGTTGATTTAACGCGCGCTTGCCTAAAAAAAATAAAAGAAGCTGATAAGGAAATTAACGCTTGTCTGACTGTCTGCGAACGAGAAGCTCTGGCTGAGGCTGGTGCGGCCGATAAAAGAATAAAATCTGGAGAGCGCGGCGGATTGCTCGGCATTCCGTATCTCTGTAAAGATATTTTAATGACTAAAGGTATCAGAACGACTGCCGCTTCTAAAATTTTGGAACATTATGTCGCTCCTTACGACGCCACTGTCGTCGCTAGGCTGAGAGAGGCCGGCGCCGTTATGCTCGGCAAGACTAATTTAGATGAATTTGCCCATGGCGCTTCTACGGAAAATTCCGCCTATGGAGTCACAAAGAATCCGTATGATTTGGACAGGGTCGCCGGTGGCTCCTCCGGGGGCAGCGCCGCCGCCGTAGCCGCTAATATGTGTCTATTCGCCCTAGGAAGCGATACTGGAGGCTCTATAAGGCAACCAGCCAGCTTCTGCGGTGTTGTGGGCTTAAAACCTAGCTATGGCCGGGTTTCCCGTTTTGGCCTGCTGTCCATGACCTCTTCTACCGATGTGGTCGGCCCTTTGGCTAAGACCGTTTATGACGCCGCTTTGGTTTTGAAAGCAATTGCCGGCGATGATGCCCGCGACGCTACAACCGCTCCGGAAGCGATTGAAGCTTATGAACAGGCAGTCGGCCAGCCCCTTAAAGGCTTGCGGGTCGGTTTGCCGGCGGAATATTATCTGAAAGACTTGGATAAAGAAGTGGCCGCACATTTGGCGGCGTCTGCCAAGAAGTTAGAAGCGGCTGGAGCGGAACTGGTGAAAGTCAGTTTGCCCTACACCAAATATGGCATTCCGGTTTATTATATCGTGACGCCGTCGGAAGTCAGCTCTAATTTGGCTCGCTTTGACGGCATTGCCTGGGGCTTATCTCAAAACGAAGCTAGCAATCTTCAGGATTTTTATAAGAAGACGCGCGGCGCCGGTTTTGGTCCGGAAGCGAAACGCCGTATCATGCTTGGTACCTACGCCCTTAGCGCCGGCTATTATGACGCTTATTACAAAAAAGCCCAAGCGGTCAGGACTTTGATTATAGAAGATTTCAATAAAGCTTTTAAAAAAGTTGATGTTCTCTTGACGCCGACTTCACCGCATCCGGCTTTTAAAATCGGCGAGCAAGTCAATAATCCCTTGGCTATGTATCTGGAAGATATTTTTGTGACTGGCGCCAATTTAGCCGGTCTCCCTGGAATTTCCGTTCCGGCCGGCACCGTGAAAGTTGAGGGAGGGAAGCAGATGCCAATCGGCGCTCAAGTGATCGGGCCGCGTTTGCGGGAAAGTTTGGTAATAAAAGTAGCTAGCGCTTTAGAATAAAAAATAATTATCACTCGTTATGAAAAACATCTATAAATATTTAATCGGAGCGGCCATTGTTTTGATTATTGTCATTGTCGCCGTCATCAGCCGGCCTAAAAAAGTCGGCACTATGAATTCTCCTTTAGCCGGCGGAATCAGCGAGGCTAAAGCGCAGAGTTTCATAGCCGATAAATATCCGGAAATGAAAGCCGATGACAAGCTGTTCGGCCGTCCGGAGGCGCCTTTGAAGATTTTTGTCTATGAAGACTATACTAATATCTATAGCGCCCAGCTCGCCGATACTTTGGACAGAATCAGGGCCGAGTCCGGCGATAAGATAGCTGTTATTATCCGTCCTTATTTTAAAAATTCTGTTTTGGCCGGACAGGCACAGGCGGCCGTAGATTGCGCCGCTGAACAGGGCAAATTGGTAGAGATGCGGGCCTTGCTGTTTGCGCAAGTTAAAGTGAATCAGCTGAGCGTCGTTAATTTTTCGGCTTATGCCAGCCAAATTGGCCTTAATGCCGACAATTTTGCCGCTTGCTTGACTAAGAGCCAAAAATCGGTAAAAATAGAACAGTTGGTTCGGGAAGCGGAAAGTTATACGGTTCAAGGAACGCCGACTATTTTCTTGGGCCGGGATATTATCATTGGAGCTCGTCCGTATGATGATTATACCGATTCAAATGGCGACAAGATTGAGGGCCTGAAAACTACGATAGAAAAAATGATCAAATAATTCCGTCTAGCGGAATATGGAGAGTTCGCATAGTTGGTCTAGTGCGCACGCTTGGAAAGCGTGTAAACCGCAAGGTTTCGAGGGTTCGAATCCCTCACTCTCCGCAGTAAGCGAAAAATAAGGTTAATTACCTTATTTTTGTTGTAAAATAAGCAAATATTTTAAGTTCCAAAGTAGTTCGAACCTTGAGAGGGAGAGTGGGATTATTTTAGAAGAATATATTAAATTATGGCTAATTTTAAATGAATATTACTTAGTTCCAACCTATATTTTTTAGGAGTTGCTTAATTAAAGAGTTGACAAATGTAATTTTTTATTATATTATCAATATTATGAGGGTAATATTCGAAGGCCTTTGGGCAGTTGGAAAAACTACTTGTTGTGAATATTTAAGAGATAAACATGGATTTTATTTTTTGGAAGAACCAGACCATAAAAAAATAGAAAATATTGAAGGAGTTGATCTTGATAATTGGTATAAACAAAAACATTTACAGAATATTAATTTATCCCTGTCACTGAAGAATGAACATGTAGTTGTAGAACGCTCAGTGTCATCCACTCTAGCATACGCACAAAGTCACGATAACTCTTATAAGGTCAGCGACTTAGATGTTGAATTATTAAGAAATGGTCATCAGGAGATAGATTTTTGTATTATTTTGCATATAAATTATAATGATTATCTCAATTATAAAGATAATTTCGAGAATCATCATTTAAAAGAATTCATTGATCAAAATAGGGAATTTATCAGAAGTTATGAAGATAATTTAATCAATTTTTGTAAACTGTTGTTCGGAGAAGACAAGGTTTATCTAATCGACGTATTTGACAAAAATAAACTTATTCCCAAAGAAATTATCTTTTCAAAAATTAACAATTTATTGTTTAAATAAATTTAAGTTCATTCGTATTATTAACAATCAAAAAGGAGGATAGGCCATGTTATTCACAATCACTGGAATTGATGGGAGCGGTAAAAGTACTCAAATTTATTTATTGAAGAAATTCTTGGAAATAAAAGGGTATTCCGTTTCTGTTTCGAAGGCCTATGGTAATGCTGAAAAAGAAGGATTGGCACACTTCTTCCAGTATTGGGATGATTTGACAATAACTTTTATTTTTCAAGGATTACATAGGCAGCAATATGTTGAGACTAAAAAACGCTTGAATGAGGGTCGAATTGTGTTGGCCGACCGTTGGGACGAAACTTATTTAGCTTATCATACTAAATTCGGATTTTTGTCAGAAAATCATGAAACTATGTATCGCTTGAATAAGTTGGCTTTCGAAGGTTTGGTTCCCGACATAACTTTTTTTATCGATACCCCGATTGAAGAGGCTCGAAGGAGATTGGAAGCCAGGGGTATGGATTTTTTCGATAAAAAAAGTGCCGCGCATCATTTGAAGATGCGCGACTCTATTATTGAAGTGTTGAAAGAAAGAAATTCAATCTTCATTACCGGCGATAAGGATATTAATGAAATCCATCTCATTATTGCTGAAAAAGTTATAGAATATTTAAAAAAGTAGGGTTTATAGACCCCGCAGTAATTAAAGGGTGAATAATTCACCCTTTTTAAAAATTATGATTAATAAAAAAAATATTTTTTTATTTTTTAAAAAAATAAATTATAATTGTGAGGACGAAAATGATGGGAAAAACTATCGTTATTTTCACGCTTTGCGAGTGTTAACTTTGGCTCAAAAGATAATGCAAGAAAAAAAAATAATGCCTAGGGTTAATCCAGATTTGCTTTGGGTATTAGCGTTATTCCATGATATTGGTCACAATACAAAATTACTTAACGAGGAACAGACCAATTCTAATGATAAGACCAAAGATATTCATAATAGTCAGTTATTTGAAAAATATATTTATCCGCTAATTGATAATAAAGACCTGGTGCGACAACTAATCGTGGCAGTGAGAGATTTTTCGGAGAAGGAGTATAAAAATATTGAAAGCAGGATAGTGAAAGATGCCGATGACCTAGATGAAATTGGAATTTTAAATTTTTGGAGAATGGGGGTATTCGCCGGTAAACATAATCAAGATCCACAAGAGGTTATTGATTTTTTCTATCAACATGATTTACTCAATAAGCAACAGAAAATCGATAAACTATTTTTTGATTTCAGCAAAAAAACAGCCGAAAAAAGAATTTTAGAGATGAATAAAATTATGGATGACTTTAGAGATTTGAACCAAAATAATAGTATTTATTGATTATGGATATTATTTTTTTGGTTATTTTTTTGGGTTTTCTTGTTCAATCAATCCTTTGGTGTTCACATCTTGCCGCTTCTTTTAACTGGTTAAGGTATAATTATTGTATTACCGGACAGATGGTCAAAAAGGAGGTTATTGTTTTAATCCCCGCACTTGATGAAGTAAAGAGATTGCCAGAAACAATTAAATATTTTTTGAATAACTTTGTAGACTTAGATTTAAAGATTCTAGTTATTACTACTGAGAAAGAATATGAAATAAATAACAAAAACTCGCTTAATACTGTAAGTTTAGTTAAAGATATTATTCAAAAAAATTCTCGAGTTGCTCACTATCATTATCCCTCGACATCAGGGAAAATGGCCCATCAACTTAATTATGGAATAAAAAAAATAGCCGAAGAAAAAAATATCAGTAATTCTTTATTGGCCCTGTATAATGCTGATTCTAGGCCTCATCGGAATACATTTTCTTGGGTATTTAAAATGATTTATAAGAATGGTAATTTGAAAGTTTTTCAGCAGTATGGAGATTATACTAAAAATTTATCTGATTTCCGTGGATTTTTTAGAAAAGCAATATTAGGTTCAGCTGCTTTGCAACAAACTCAATGGAGCATCGGGGCGGAAATATTTAGGACATTGAAACAATTTAAAAAAAAGAATCGAGAAAATATTTTTAGCGTTAATTTTAACCATTGTATTGGACACGGGCTTATTTTCACAAAGGATATCTTCGACAAAGCCGGTGGTTTTAGTGAGGAATCTTATAACGAAGACGCTATTTTCGGGTTAAAGCTGAGTTATCTTAAAGAAGTAATAATGCCAATACCAATGTTTGATTTATCTGATACGCCTGACGGTGTTGGCAGTCTTATAAAACAAAGAACAAGTTGGTATTTTGGTCCGATGCAGGCGTTTTATTATTATTCCGAAATTATAAAAGATAATTTTAATGGAGGAATAAATAAAACTAAGCTTTTTGTATTATGCTGCAAACTTTTTCGCAATGCAGTTAATTGGGCACTTGGTCCATTATTTTTATTTATTTCTTTAATAATTTTAGTATTTAATTTTAAGACATTTTATTTATTTTTATTTGTTGTTCAGGTACTTGAGTTTCTTGTCGTGCCACAATTGATTACTTATTTTTATATTATTAATTCTGGTTTTTCGAGGCGCCATCAAAAAATAAAAAATATTATTTTTTTGATAATTTTTGGCAGTATTTTTAATTATTTCCTCTACGGCTTATCGGCTTATATGGCCATCTTTAAATATTGTAAGCATCTTATTTTTAAAAAAGAAATTAAGAAAGGTAAAACGATAATGATTTATCAATAAAATTATGGAAGAAATATTCCAAAAAATTAAAGAAATAGTAGAGGCAGAATTAAATCAGGAAAAAGATTCCGCTCATGATATCGATCATATTATGAGAGTGTATAATCTAGCCATGCGCATATCTAAAAAAGAAAAAGATGTCGATAAAGATGTTTTAAAAGCCGCTGTTTTATTACATGATATTGGTGGCGCTAAAGAAGCCAATGATTCAACTGGACAAACCGACCATGCAATTGTTGGCGCTAAAATGGCTGGACCGATATTAGAAAGCCTTGGTTTTTCAGATGTTAAAATAAAGCATATTCAGGCTTGTATTTTGTCTCATCGTTATAGGACTGACTATAAACCGGAGACGATTGAAGCTATGATAGTCCATGATGCCGATAAGCTGGATACAGTTGGCGCTGTTGGCGTGGCTCGAGTATTCGCTTGGGTTGGCAAGCATCGGGCTAAAATCTACAAGAAAACTGATATCAAAGAGTATATAAAGGAAAATCAAAATGGTAAATTAAATGGTCGAATTCAAGATAAATCAAAACATAGTGCCCATATTAATTATGAGGTTAAGGATAAGTTCCTATTAGGCAGTCTTTATACGGAAACAGCCAAAAAGATTGGTCGAAAAAAGTTGCTATATTATAAAGCGTTTTTAGATCAGTTGGAGAAGGAAGTTAATGAATAATTTCAGTAATTTTAAGTTCCAAAGTAGTTCTAACTTAAGGAGGGTGACGGGGATTTTTTTGAGAAAATTTGCTGTTTTGTGACTAATTTTAGATAAATATTGTTTGGTTCGAACTTTTTTATCCGGTTATCTAATAAAAAAGTCGCCGAAGCGACTTTAAAAATAATTGAATATGGCGGCCATCAATAGAATATGTATGGTATTGTCTACCACTACATAAACTATTGTTGAAAAAGACAAATCTATTTCATGAAATTCCGCCTTTGATTTATAAGCGACCATAAAATCTCGTCCTTTTATTATCTTAAGCCATTTACTGGCTAGAGACCAGCGGTCGATTGGGAAATGACTCATAAAAATTAATAATATTTTTATGGGCTCAGTGCTTGATGTAAATAGACAGATGATTGCCGTGTACAGTAAACAGTGGAGAAGGCACCATATTAACCCAGCCAATCCTTTAGACGATTTTTCAATAGCCATTCTTTTTGATTGGAGCAGATAGTCTCCTACCAAATGACCAAGCAAGATTCTTTCAAAGATCGTAAGCATTTTTTTGTCCTCCCGAGATTAAGTTGTTGATTTTTTTTGTTTTTTTAAGTAAGTCATTTAAAGAACAGTCGGTGTTAATATAACTGACAGATAGCCGATATTTTTTAGCTATTTTTGTTGTTTGCCCTCGGTCAGGGATTCTTTGAATAAATTCAGATAGCTGAGGGGTGCTGCGACTGATTACTCTTTCTAGATTCTGCTTTTCATCGTTACAACCGATATAAATTATTTTTCCGCCAACAAAACGGAACATTAATTTATCGGCTTGAAGCCCATAGGCAATCTCAATAAAGATATTCGACCCGACTGGTGCGCCCTTTAAAGAATCTATCAGCAATTCTAACCAGGGCTTGGCAATAACTTTTTTCATTTTTTCTTCATCCTTTAAAGCGGCTTTTATCAGGTCTTCTTCGCCGAATTTTTCTATCAGTAGTGGTTTTAATTGCTGGTTGAAATTGTCGGTATTCACCCAATAGTTATCCGGGTTAATCAGGCCTAACATTTTTAGAAGAGTTGATTTACCTGAGCCTGGCCGTCCAGCTACCAAAAAAATATTTTTGGCCCGCAAGACTTTTTCCAAAAGAGCGGAAATTACTAAGGGCGAAACCTGACGACTTAAATTTTTCAATTTTAGGCCGGTCACTTCCTGTCGTACTTTTGAAGAAGAGATGTTCTGATTTTTGTTTGGTCCAAAAATATATAAATATTTTTTAATACCAAACTGATTTTTGTTTAACAACATGACTCTTGCCTCTTGCTCTAAATCGTTAGCGTTTCTTAGCCCGCGAATTATTATCATGTTAGTCTTCTTCGTGAATGAATGCTTGAATTCTGCCTGAGTCATCGTTTTTACATTCTTGGGCAGGGCATATGTTTCCCATAGCTCTTTGCATTCTTCTGGGGTAAACCAAACCTCTTTTTTTTCTGGATTTTCTGAGCATAGTATTATCACCTCCGGAAAAAGTATTGCCGCTTGGCGGACGATATTTAGATGGCCGAAAGTCGGTGGGGAAAAAGTACCGGGATAAACATAGACTGGTTTCATATAGCCTCCTTTTTTTAAATTGTTAATGTTCTAAAGGCTATTGTAGCTTTATAAGAGAATAAAATTTTCTTTTTTAGAAGTTTTTTTAATACTCCTTGATTTTCCTTTAAAAATAGGCTAATATTTTAATATAGTTGTCGAACTTTTTCGACAACTATAAAAATAATATATGATTAAAGATATAAAAAATTATTTATTCGAGCTGGGCTTTAATAAGAATGAAGCTGCGGTTTATTTAGTTTTAGCTAAATTAGGCGAGGCAAGAGCCTCACAAATCGCCAAAGCCGCCGATCTCCCTCGGACTACGGTAATCAGTATTTTGGATAAATTAGTTGGGGGGAATTACATTACTACCCATGTTTATAAAGGCATAACCTCCTATTGGATAGAATCGCCCCAGGTCTTATTGGATAATCTGAATTCGAAGATAGAGATTGCCGAAAAATTAAAAGAAGCTCTGCCTAATATCTATCATGCTGACGGACGCTTTCCTTCAGCTAAGTTTTTTGACACCAAGAAAAGTATTAAGAATTTTATTGAGAAAACCCTGAATAGTTTAGAAAAAGGTACGGTTATCTATACCATTGATACTCCGCATGAAGGTAATTATAGTAAAATTTTTTCCGATGATTTGGAAAATATAATTTTTGGTATTAAGAAGAAAAGAGGAGTTATTACTAAAACTTTAGTACCAGCCGGTGCTTTTTCTGGGATTTCTAAAACTAAACTTTCCAGCCAGAATATACAAATAAAAGAATTGCCAGTCGGTTTAGAATTTCAAGGTTCATTATGGTTGATTAAGGACATGTTGATTAATTTTTCCGGCAATCCGCCATTTTTAGTGGTGATTAAGCAAGGGCCAATAATTAGTGGTGTTAAAGGTCTTTATAATTTTCTATGGAATGCTTCGGCCGTTAAAGAATCGTCACAAAAGTGATTTAGATTATTAGAATTATAAAAAACATTGGGGTTTTGCCATATTTCAGTTCTGATAGCGTCCCGCACTCCCCGCAGTTATATAAAGAATAGAGTTTAAGCTCTATTTTTTGTTATATATAAGCCTAATTATTTAGTTCCAATGTGGCTCGATCCTGGGTTTAAAATTGCTGATTTTTGGCATTATTTTACTATTAATTAGCTTATTTTACATAAAATGTCTTGGTTCGAAATCCCTAACTCCCTAAAAAATAATAACATCTCGACCAAACGTAAATATAAGTAATTATATGAAAATATATTTATCTTTGTTACTATATTAATATAAAAAACTATTATTATAATTATGATAAAAACTATTATATTTGATTGGTCCGGTGTCATAAAAGATTGTATTGATGATCAACTTTTCGTAGTTAATAAAATATTTGAAAAATTTGGCGCAAGCACGATATCGCTGCAAGAGTTCATAGATAATTGGGTTCAGCCTTATATGGTTTTTTATAATAAATATTTACCAGACCTAACATTAGAACAAGAGCAATTGGCTTATAAAAAAGCAATTGCGGACTGTCCACCGGCACACGCTTATCCTGGCATTGTTGATGAAATAAAAAGATTAAAAAATAATGGGATTAAGATGGTGGTTGTAAGTTCTGATTTTCCAGAAACATTATATCTAGAAATTAGCCTATTTTCCTTAGAAGATATATTCGTCGATATAGCGACAAACGCCCATGATAAAACAGCGGCTATAAAAGAACTAATTGATAAAAATAATTTTAATAAGTTGGAAACTATTATAATTGGTGATTCAAATCATGAAATTGAAGCTGGTAAAATTGCGGGCATTAAAACTATGGGGGTGACCTGGGGTTTTACGAAAGAGGATAATATAATTTCTGCTAATCCAGATTTTGTTGCTCATAATTTGGCAGAGTTTAAAGACGTACTTAACAATAATTAATTTTCATTGGCATTTTAATAAATTATAGTTCGGATAGCGTTCCTCACTCTCCGCAGATTGAAAAAAGTAGCTTAGATGGGCTATTTTTTTGTTTATTTTTAGTAACTTGTTTGAGTTCCAAAGTAGTTCGAATTAGCGGAGGGAGTGCGGGATTTTTTTGAGAAAATTTGATAAATTATGGCTAATTTTAATATAATAATCTTTTTTTATGTGCCGGATATTAATGGTACGCTTCGTGCCGTTGATGTTGACTGGCTTGATGGTGGCTGGGTCGTGAGTGCGCTCTCGGTCGAGAATCTGCGCAAGTGGCGCGTAGGCTGCCGAGTGTTTTCCAGAAATTCCTTGGCACCTCAGACTGTTTGATTTTGTTCCTTTGCCCATTGTGCTTTTTGACCCTTTCAATTTTCTTTGGAAATGCGAAAGGGTCTTTTTATTTTCAAACGGCCATGATATATTGATATGAAACCAAGAATTGCGCAGCGGCTACGGCTACTGCGCCATGGCTTCAGAATTTTTTGTCTCAGAGTCGTTTCCGGGCATGCCTGGTGCGAGGGTAGACCAGAATTTTTCAAAAAAACATGAATTGGTACTGAGAACTGGCGGACTTTTAGGTCCCGAATAAGATTCAGTCCTGGGGTAACGGCCGACGGACGGTGTAACAGACGGTTCTTAGTACAGTGCCGACGCTTCGTGCCGTGAACGTGAACTGGAATAATGATGGCTGGAACGTGAATGCGAACAAGTGGAACGCCGACAGCCGGATGTTCTCCCGCAATTCATTGCTTTTCTCCTGCTGGTCTGGCAGGAGTTTTCATTTCCAGCCCCTTTTATCAACCGCCGAGCATTCACCCGACTTCATTGAGTGACTCTTTTTATGTAACCAGTTATTTGCTACAATAAAGAAATAAAAATTAATTTTTAGTATATGTTAAAAATAGGAATAACCGCGCCTCAATTTGAGGCGCCCGATCAAGAAGGGAAAATGCATAAGCTCGCTGACTACGTCGGCAACTGGATTTTATTATATTTTTATCCGCGCGATAATACTCCGGGATGCACGACGGAAGCCTGTTCTCTACGCGATAATTTTGCTCAGTTCAAGGATGCCGGCATTATAATCTTGGGAGTTAGCTCGGACTCAGTCGCCAGCCATAATAAATTCGCGCAAAAATTCCAATTGCCGTTTACGCTTTTAGCCGACTCGGAAAAGAACATCATTAATGCTTATGAGGCCGGAGGATTATTAAAGCGCGTCTCTTATCTCATTAATCCCGTCGGAGAAATTGCCAGCGCCTATGAAAAAGTGGATCCGGCTACTCACGCCGCTCAAATTTTAAAAGACTTTGAGGAGTTGCAATAAGGTTTTTTGTTATTTTAGGCGTGAAAATGGCAGGCTAAGCGGAAAAAGATAGAGGGCTATATTTTTTTATATTTCTATTTTTCACGGCCATCTAGCTCTGACTGATCAGGAGATGGATTAGTTTCGCGCGCAACATGGCCGGTGGCTAGCCAACTACGCTCGGATACTTTGTCTGAGTGGTGATAATAAGCGTCATACTATATTTGACCATAATCATAATTTGACTGAGACGCATCAAGCAGACTTCGTCATGATAAAAACATTGCAGGGGAGCTGTTTATACCGGATAGCTCGCAGATTGCCCAAAGAACACCCAAACCCCGAAATTTCCTGAACTTCAGTTTAAGATATTTCGGGGTTTTTTTATTATGTGAAATATGATACAATAAGCATAGATATGGCTTAATTAGCTTACTATATTCATATGAGAAAAAAGAAATTGTTTCTTTATGTTTTAGCGGTTATTATCGTATTCGCTGTCGTCGGCGCGGGCGCCTGGTATCAATATTTTAGGCCGACCGACAATTCTTTGGCCAATATCAAAAAAAAGGGCGTGCTGGTAGTCGGCAGCGATATTCCATACGGTATGATGGAGTTTTTTGACGCCAACAATCAGCCGGCAGGAATTGATGTGGATATTGCCGCGGAAATTGCCGACAGCTTGGGCGTTAAATTGGAATTCCGAGATTACGATTGGGACCAACTGTTTTCTAAAGTCAAGTCCGGCGACATTGATTTGGCTATTTCCAGCATTACGATTACTCCAGAACGCCAGCAAGAAATGCTCTTCAGCCATCCATATTTTAACGGCGGACAGGTCATAATCGTCCGATCTGATGAAGAAGATATCCAGGGAGTGCTTGGTTTAGCCGAAAAAAAAGTAGCCACCCAGGAAAATACCACCGGTTATACCGAGGCCAAAAAATATGTTTCGGACAGCGATATAATAACTTATTTGAATTTTGACAAAGTTGAGGGCGGACCCAGCATCCTTGACGACCTGGAAGCCAGGAAATTTGACGCGATTATTGTAGATTATGTCCAAGCCCTGGATATAATAAAAAACTATTCGGGCGTCAAGATTGTCGGTGTGCCTTTTACCAAGGAAAGCTATGGCATCGCCACTAAAATTGGCAATGATTCTTTAATCAAGCAAGTAAATTATATTTTAAAAAGATTGAAAAATAGCGGCGGTTTAGAGGAAATAAACAGCCAGTGGATTACTCTTTAATAGTTAAGGGTTAATTTGAAAATATGAAAAAAATAATTGTCAGCTTGGTTATTCTAGCGGTGGCGGTAGCCGCCAGTTTATATGTTTTAAACCGTTCTTTAACGGAAAAGCAAATGTTTCTCGCCGGGACCAAGCCGGTCACCATCGGCTTTTCCATGGGGACGACTAGAGAAGAGCGCTGGTTCCAGGATCGCGATTTATTCATTCAGAAAGCCCAAGAGCTGGGAGCTTCCGTCAGCGTGACTTTGTCGGATTATGATGTTGATAAACAGATTTTACAAATTGAGAATTTAGTCAGCCAAGGGGTTGATGTTATTATTGTCATTCCGGCCGATTCGGAAAAGATTAAGCCGGCGATAGAGAGAGCCAATCAGGCCGGAGTGAAAGTCATCGCTTATGACCGCTTGATTAGAGACAGTAAAATAGATTTATACATCTCTTTTGATAACGTTAAAGTCGGCGAATTAGAAGCGCAAAGCATCGTCGATGTGGTCGGTAAAGGGAATTTCGCCTATATCGGCGGCGCGCCGACGGATAATAATTCATTTTTATTGAAGGAGGGGGCGATGAAAGTTTTGGAACCCAGGATAGAAAGCGGCGACATTGATTTGGTGATTGACCAATTCACGGAAGATTGGAAACCGGAAGAAGCTTATAAATCAATTAAGGCCTATTTGGCTGCCGGCAAAAAATTGGACGCGGTTGTGGCCGCTAACGACGGAACCGCTTCCGGCGTGATTCAGGCGCTGAGAGAGGCTGGTTTAGACGGCAAGGTTCCGGTTTCGGGACAGGATGCCGAATTATCAGCCAGCCAGAGAATCGTGGCCGGGACGCAGACATCCACGGTGTATAAACCGATTGACGCTATCGCCTATAAAGCGGCAGAACTGGCAGTCGCGATGGCCAACGGCCGGGCGCCCGATACTACCGATTATATTGATAACGGAGCCATTTCCGTTCCGTCTTATTTTTTGCAGCCGATTTTGGTGACCAAAAAGAATATCATGGGAACGGTTGTCTTATCCGGTTTCCATACTTACGAAGAAGTTTATAAACAGGCTCAGAACTAAGCCGGGCCGCTGGAGCTGTTATGCAGAGCATTAAGAAAAAACTGTTAATTTCTTTTTTTACTATCATTGCGAGTTTGCTAATCTCGGAGGGATTTTTCGCCATGATGGATAGGATTATTTTGTCCAAATATAAAAATTTGGCGGGCAACATGATTTCCGAGTTCACTCTGATCGGCAACGCTTCATCTTTGGTATATTCTTTCAACCGCCGTATCAAGGCTCCGTCCGACACCGTGGAAATAAACAATTTTAACCTCCTCTATGCCGATACCAAGAATCTGTTGGCGCGGTTGCGCGCCGCTATCGTCAACAGCGAAAGCCAGGTCGTTTTCAACGGCGTGGAAAATAATATCAACGACATTCTGTTTAACTTGGAAATCGGGATCCATAATTTAAATAGCGGCAATTATTTAGAAGCGGTTAACCGCTATGACGCCGCCAGCCGCAAAACCGTTTTTGTTCAAGATAACGTCAATGAGTTGCTATTGGCGGAACTTGGCTACGCCAAGAATCTTCAAGCTGAAATTGACCGGGTGCGGGCCATCAGCAATTTGATCGCGCTGCTGCTGTTTATCCTGACAACCGGCGGCTGTATCTGGTATGCTATTCGTTTTTCCGGAAATTTAGTCGGACCGCTTGAGGACTTGACCGGCTTGGCTAAAGTTATTGAAAGCGGAGATTTGAATGCCGTCGTGGACAAAAAATTACTGCAAGGCGGCGATGAAGTAGCCAGTCTGGCCAATTCTTTCAATACGATGGTTTTTTTCTTGCGCAATAATATCAAGAAGCTCCAGGAGTATAATCTGGAAATAAAAAATTCCCGCAATCACCTGAAATCGGAGAAGCAGAAATTGCAGCAATATTTGGATGTCGCCGGAGTCATCGTTCTTATTTTCGACGTTAATGGCAACGTTTTGCTGATTAACAAGAAGGGCCGGGAAATTTTGAAGATTGAAGCCGGTGAGATAATGGGCCAAGACTGGGTTGAGTTATTTGTGAAAAAGGCCGATCAGGTCAAGACCAGAAGCCTGATTAATTTCATGACCGGCAATATCGCCCCGACCGATACTTTGGAAAATATATTAATAGCTAAGGATAAATCGGAAAAAAATATTGTTTGGCATTTCAGCGTCTTAAAGAATGAAGGCAATATTTCCCAGGCGGTCCTCGGCACCGGCGTGGATGTGACGGAACTGGCTGCCGCCAAAGTCACTATCAATCAGCTTAAAGAAGTTGATCGTTTGAAGAATGAAGTTTTAAATATCGCCACCCACGAATTGAAGACTCCGCTTATTTCCATCGTCGGATTGTCGGAGGTCATGGAAAAACAGCCGAAAACCATGCCGGACGATTATAAGAATTTTATTTCTCTCATCCATACGGAGGGTTTGAAATTAACAAATCTTATCAAGACAATGTTGACCGCTACGCGCAATGAAATCGGCAAGACGGCCGTCAATATAGAAAAATTTATTTTTGATGATTTAATTCTGTCAATGAAGACTTCGCTCGGCGTTTTAGCTAAGCGCTCAGATTCCCACGTTATTTTTGATATCCAGGCTAAGGGAGCGGCTATGGAGAGCGACAAATTGAAAATATCCCAAGTAGTCTATAATTTTGTCGATAACGCCGTTAAATATGGGCCGAAGAATCAGACTATCAGCGTTTCGCTTTCTCAGCCTGATAATGACACGGTCAGATTGGCGGTTACCGGCGCCGGGCAGGGAATCACCAAAGAAAAACAGAAAAGTTTATTTTTAAAATTTTCCCAGTTGGAACCGTCCTTATCGCGCTCCCAAGACGGCATGGGTCTGGGACTTTATATTTGCAAGCAGAATATTGAAAGTTTAGGAGGAGAGATCGGAGTCATCAGCGAAGTTAACCAGGGAGCAACTTTCTTTTTTACCCTGCCTTTGGTTTATAAAGCGCCTCTGTCGCCTCTGTCCTCTTTGGTCGCTCAAGTTAAGCCGAAGCTAGCGGCTGATAAACCTATCGCCGTTTCCGGCCATATTCCTTCTGCCGCCTTAGCTCAGATTGCGACTTCGGCCAAGACTGCGCCGACAAGCAAGGCCAAGACATCAAAAATAAAAAAATCATAAATAAACATATCCAGTTCATCAATATAATAAAAATGGAGCTGATTGCTCCGGTGATAGCGCGACCGATTATTGAAGCTCTTCAGTCAGGACGAAGAGTTTTTTGGTTGATTCCGGGAGGATCGGCCGCTCAGCTGGCGATTTTAGTCATGGATTTAATTGCTCCGGCATTGAGAACCAAGCTCCATATTACCTTAACTGATGAACGCTATGGCCCGCCCGGGCATGAAGATTCCAATTGGCATCAATTGGAGCTGGCCGGTTTCAATTCGACCGGAGCCGTTTCTTCTCCGGTCTTAAACGGGACTGATTTTTTGGCGGCTACCCGCTCGTATAATGATTATTTGGATAAAGAGTTGAATTCGGCCGACTATAAGATAGCTTTATTTGGCATCGGCGCGGATGGTCATACCGCCGGCATCCTTCCTCATAGCGTGGCGGCGGATTCCCAATCTTGGGCGGAAGGCTATGAGGCGCCTAATTTTTATCGGATTACCATGACTCCGGCGGCCATAGCCGAATTGGATGAAGCTTTCGTGTTTGCCGCCGGGGAAGCGAAGTGGCCGGCGTTATCTCAATTGAAAGATAGTCTAGATATTAGCGAACAGCCGGCGCAGGCCTTGAAAAAGGCAGACAAATTGACTATATTTACTGATTATAAATAACCGTGATAAATTATGAAAATAGCTATCAGCGGCCTGGGCCGCATGGGCGGACAAATCGCCCGTAAATTGCATGAAGGCGGGCAAACGGTTATTGCCAATAACCGCAGCCGCGGTCCGATAGATGAAATGGCTTCTTTGGGATTAGTTCCGGCTTATTCCAAAGAAGAAACCGTCGCTCAGTTCACGAATGAGCCGGTTATCATTTGGTTAATGGTGCCGGCCGAGGCCGTAGACGCGGAATTAGACGCTTGGTTGAAGCTGGTGCCCAAGGGCAGTATTTTAATAGACGGCGGCAATTCCGATTTTCGTTTGACTAAGAAAAGAGCGGTGCTGGTAGCTGAAAGCGGCTCGTCTTTAATAGACGTCGGTACGAGCGGCGGGGTTTGGGGTTACCAGAATGGATTTTCTATGATGGCCGGGGGCGACGAGCCTGCTTTTAAAATTGTTGAGCCGATACTTAAAGTTTTGGCCGCTCCGGCCGGAGCTTATCATTTTTTCGGTCCGGCCGGTTCGGGACATTTTGTGAAGATGACGCATAACGCGATTGAATACGGGATGATGGAAAGTTTGGCCGAAGGCTATCATCTTTTGAAATCCGGGCCTTATCACGATTTGGACTTAGCCGCTGCCGGAGAAGTCTGGCAACATCATAGTGTTATCACTTCTTGGTTAAATGAATTGAGTCGAGACGCTTTAAAAGCCAATCCCGAACTGGAGGGCATTGACGGTTATGTGGCTGAATCCGGAGAAGCGCGCTGGGCGCTGGAAGCGGCCAAAGAACATCAGATTGCGGCTCCTTCAATCCAGGCGGCTTTTGACGTACGCTTAAAGTCGCAGCAGGGCGAAACTAACTTCGCCACTAAATTATTGGCGGCGATGCGCAATGCTTTTGGCGGTCATAATTTAAATAAATAGCCGGTATTAATATGAAAAGAACTCAAGCTACTATTCTGATAATTATCGGCGTCTCCGGCGACCTGTCGCGCCGCCGGCTTTTGCCGGCCATCAGCCAAATTGCCGCCGCCGGCGAATTTTCTGATAAATTACGCATCGTCGGCATTACCCGGCAGTCCGGCATCAGCCGGAAAAATCTGCTCGGACCGCGCGACAGCCAGTCGGCTTATTTGTATGATCATTTGGAATTATTTGCCATGGATTTGTTAAGCGCGGCCGACTATCGGCGCTTGGATGGGCGTTTGGAAGAAATAGAGAAAGAGTTCGGCGAAGACAGTCAGCGTTTGTTTTATCTGTCCGTGCCGCCGCAAGTATCGCCGCCGATTATTGAATTATTGGGAGAAACAAAATTATCCGTCCGGCCGCGGACTAAATTATTGTTGGAAAAACCTTTCGGCGTGGATTTGGCCAGCGCGAGAGATTTAGTTGAACTTATCACCCGTTATTTCAAACCGGAGCAGATTTATCGCATTGACCATTACTTGGCCAAGGAAAGCGTGCAGAATATAATTACTTTCCGCCAAGATAACGCTTTATTCAAACGGACTTGGAATAAGGATTTTATTGAACGAATTGAAATAAACGCCAGCGAGGAAATCGGCATCAACGGCCGAGCCGTTTTCTACGAACAGACCGGCGCTTTGCGCGATTTGGTCCAAGGTCATCTATTGCAGCTGGCCGCTTTGATTCTGATGGATTTGCCGGATATTGAACATCTTGAAGACGTCCCGGCTCAGCGCTTGAAAGCTTTACGGAATTTGCGCCTGCCCAAGTTGCCGGTAACGGAGTCCGTGAAGCGCGGTCAATATAAGGGTTATCAAGATGAAGTAAAAAATGACGGCAGTGCGGTGGAAACTTTCGTTTCCTTGCGCCTGGAATCGGACGATTCGAAATGGGAGGGAGTTCCCATTACTCTCACGACCGGCAAAGCTTTAGATAAAAAGTTCACCAGCATCACTATTTTTTATAAGCGTAGTCATGATCATGAAGCCAATAGCCTGACCTTGCGCTTGCAGCCGGAAGAGGGAATTGAGTTGTCTCTCTGGGCCAAAAAGCCGGGTTATGACCATAAAGTGGAATGCCATCAGTTAAAATTTTCTTTCCAAGAACATTATAAGAGTCTGCCCGAGGCCTATGAGCAAGTATTCTTTGATGCCATTAATTCCGACCATAGTCTGTTCGCGTCCAGCGATGAAATCTTGGAGACTTGGCGGATTCTGGATGTGATTCAGCGCGCCTGGGAACTGTCATCCGACGATTTGGTTTTTTATCAGCCGGGCAGCAGCATCAGCGAAATTATAACTTTATAAATTATATGTCACATGAAATTGAGGCTGATTTTAGAGAAGATTGGCCGGACGAAGAAAAACAATGCCGCCGTTGTACCAGCTTCAGCTTGGAAAATGGCCGCGGTTTCTGTTTAGAAGCTAAGAGCGAAGTGCCGCCGACCGCCCATTGCGATTTTTTCCAGTCAATTGATTAAATAAGCCAGCCAATAAAAACCGAGCTTTAAGCCCGGTTTTTTAAATATAGTTCAAGCCTCATAAGGGACGATTTCTTCGTTTTTGATATTGCCGCTGATGATTGAAGTTACCTTGTCATCTGCGGTCAGGCGCTTCTTTTTCCAGCGGCCTTTCTTAAAGACAGAGAAGGCAATGATAGACATAGCAATATTGGTAATCGGAAATGCCCACCACAAGCCGTTCATAGATAGATTGGTGTAATGGGATAGTATAAAGGCTAGCGGCAACTGGATTATCCACTGCGAAGTGAGCGTCAGTGACATGGAAGTCAGGGTGTTGCCTGATGCCTGCATAACCGCGTTAACCGACATTTGGATTCCTATTAGACCGAAACTGATAGCAATAATGCGCAAGAAAACGGCGCCGCCGGCGATAACCGCCGGTTCATTTGGCACGAAGAAAGCTATAAAAGCTGGGGCGAAGAAATATACTATAATACCGGCCAAACTTAGTCCGGTAAAGGAGATCACCATGCTGAGACGGGTAATGCGTTCGGCTCTTTCAATGTTGCCGGCGCCGATATTCTGTCCCGTTAAAGTCGCGGTCGCCGCCGCCAGACCAAGAGACACTATAATTATCAGTTGCATTATGTTGGAGCCGGCTCCATAAGAAGCGACCGCCAAAGTGCCGAAACCGGTTATGAGAGATGTCATAACGACCATGGCCAGGCTGCGGGCCGATTGTTCGATTGAAGCCGGCAGTCCCAGCAAGAACGCCCGTTTGATGAAGGAAAAGTCGGGCATCAGGTCTTTTATTTTCAGATGGATGCCGCGCCGGCCGGAAAAAAGTATGGCAAAACCGATAATCGCGGCCGTAGTTTGCGTCATTAAAGTCGCCATCGCCACGCCGGCCACTTCTAAGCGCGGCACGAATCCCCAGCCAAACATGAATAAAGGATCTAACACGAAATTTAGCAAGACCGTGCCGACTACTATATAGACCGGCAAAGTCGGCTTGCCAATACTGCGCATGATGGACTGAAACATGAAAAAGCAGAAATTGGATAATAGGCCGATAAAGACAACGCGCATATAACCGAGGGCAATCGGATAGATTTCGACCGGAGCGCCCATGATTTTCAATATCTGAGGAGAGAAAATAAGGCCGGCCAGGCTGAGAATAACGGAGACTATCGCGACCATCAGCAGGGTTTGGGCGGCGCAATGATTAACCATTTTTTCATTTTTGGCTCCGAAGTATTGAGCCGTCAAGGTAGAGCCGGCGACCGCAAAGCCGATGCCTAAAGAGGTTAATAAAAAAAGAACCGGCATGCTTATGGCGACGGAAGCGATCGCTTTTTCGCCCAGGCGACCGACCCAGAAGGAATCGGTTAATTGATAAGCCGCCTGAAAAACATTTGCCAGTATAATAGGAAGAGCTAAAGTTAGCAGAGATTTGAGAATTGACTCTTCGGTTGTGGCAGACTTTATTTTATTCATATCGCTTGATAATCGGTTAGAATTAAAGACGCAATTCCTTTATTATAATAAATATTGTATAATAAATAAAGACGATTTAAAAAAATAATTTAAATAAATAGGCTTTAATAATTAATAATAAAATTATGAAGAAAACTTTTTATTTGTTAGTCGCTATCGCTTTTATTTTTAGCTTAGCGGCTATTTCTACCGCTAAAGCGGACGATTCTGAAGACATTGACAATGAGGACGTATTAGAGAAAATTATTTCTCCCGACCAGATTAAGAATTTTCAGGTTATGAAACGGGTCGGCAATGCTTTATTCGGAATCAGAAAGGCGACCGGTACGCCTATGTCGGCCAGCACCACGGCCGCTACCGTGCGACAGAACAAACAGTTGGAAAAAATTGCCGCGCCAGCTTTGATTAACCTTTACGAAAAAATCCAGCGTATCGGAAACGCGCTCTGGGGTATCAGGAAAGACGGGGAAGACGACAATAGGGATAATAACTACCAGATTGTCAGTAATTTAGTCATCAAGCCGGAAATGGCCGCTTGCGTGGCTGCCGCTATTGATGTCAAAGATAAAGCTTTGATGGTGAGAGTAGCTTCAGCCGCCGAAGAACTGAACGCGGCTCTGACTACTCGCAGCGCCTGCCAGCAAGCCGCTGTCGTAGCGACCACCACTCCTCGCGAAGCCGTAAATTCTTGCGTTAAGGCTTTTGGCGAGGTCCAGAAAAATATCAAAAAAGTTTCCAAGACTATACAAACTGAAACCTGGAATACATATAAAGATAGCCTGAAAGCTTGTTGGGCTTCGGTCGGCGAGGCCTCTTCAACCCAGGTGATTGAAGACGGGGAAAGTGTATTTGATTAAGTTGGAACCGTTTAAAATTAGATTGTTTTATTATGAAAACAAGCCGCCCCGGTTTATCAAGGCGGCTTGTTTTTCAAATATGTTTATGTTAGACTAATTTTAGAAAAAATTTTGAGACAACCAAAATAACAGGAGAGGTGCCAGAGCGGTTTAATGGAACAGTCTTGAAAACTGTCGTTGATGAAAGTCAACCCAGGGTTCGAATCCCTGCCTCTCCGCAGATTGTCAATATCACTGTTGACGCAACAATTAGCTAGGGTTTCAAAAGGCTCTTTGAAACTAACCTTAGCTAATTTTTTGTTGGCTATGCTCGAGTTCCAAAGTATTTGATTTAGCATTTTCTGTTTGTCGTCCAAAGATATTTTGAAAAACGCTTTTTTCATTGATTTCGGGGCTAAAAAGAATTTTTTAGTCAGTTCCAAAGCTTCTTTAGTAAGCACGACTTCTTGCTCGTTTTCCAATTTTTTCAGAGCGTCATTGAAATCATTAATCTCATTTTTTATAATAGCTTCTTTTGCCTCATAATCTTCTTTGGTAAGTGATTTATCAAGAAGCAGGTTAAATAATTCTTTTTTTCTGTTTTCTCGTTTCCTAATCTCATTTAAGAGGTTATTTTTAGATTCCAAATACTCTTGGTTATCAGGATTATACTTAATTAATAATTCAACGCTATTATCGTGCATTCGTTCTATTTCGTCCTCGTCAATATACATCCGGTCAAAGACGCCGGATAGAGCATTAATAACCTCTTTCTCGGTTAAATAGTGATTATGCTCAGAGCAATCACCTCGGCCATTGGTGCAGTAATAATAGACATATCTCTTTTTTTTGCGTGTGGCTGTTAGCAGACAGCCACACTTAGCGCAAACCATTAAACCCCTAAAATGAAAATGGGGTTGTTTCTTTTTGGGGTGCTGTTTTTCAATCATTACTTTTTGACAGTCAGAAAATAGTTTCTTAGAAATTAACGTTTCGTGCTTGCCCTCGTATTCCTTGTCGTGGAATCGCATAATGCCGCAATAGAAACTGTCATTGATTAGCTTATATATTTTGCTCTTATGATATTTAACATTACCCCGACTTCTAAATCCTTTATCATACATAAAATTCGCCAATTCTTTCATTGTGTAATTTCCGGTCGCATATA
>Ga0209016_1000859_pt1 | contig 30328 bp, 22 predicted proteins | sample EPASupsiteSAE305_FD_187265 | JGI IMG/M metagenome (GOLD analysis project Ga0209016, IMG submission 187265) | Bioremediated contaminated groundwater microbial communities from EPA Superfund site, New Mexico - SAE3-05 (SPAdes) (version 2) | ecosystem: Environmental > Aquatic > Deep subsurface >...
AGGCAAAAAGAGCTTCATTCTGGACATCAGTTCCGCGCATAACTTTCCTCAATCAAACCGGAGTGTTGTGCGCACAAATATACTAAAAAAAGGCTGTTTTTACTACTTCAATTTCAACAGCCTGTTAATATTTTTATAGCAGCCATGCTTTTGGTTATTACCTCAGGTTATGTGTTTGCTCAGGACAAACCGGTTCTGGCTGATCGCCACAAGAATAGTGGGTTAACGTGCGAAGCATGTCACGACACAAACCCGAAACAGGCTGTTGAAGGAGACAAGTGTCTTAGCTGTCACGAGAACAGCGCAGCCGTAGCAAAACGCACTATTAACTTACAACCGAACCCACACAGTAACCATCTTTTAGACATAGATTGCACCAAGTGTCATGTCGGCCACAAAGCACAAGTCAACTACTGCCAAAATTGCCACTCCGAGATGGTCTTTGAAAAGAAAAAGAACGGTTCAAAACAAGCAGGACATTAATACAAAGGAGGATAAGTAAAAATGCTACAAGCACTAACAAGCAAATTTGTAAAGTACGGGATGGTATTGCTCGCATGTTTAACCATAACACCGGCGCATGCAGCAACTCCTGAGTTTACCGACGAGGCCGATGTCGTTGTTATCGGTGCCGGTTCTGCAGGCTTAAGTGCAACGATGACGCTCATGCAAGGCGGGGTTAAGAAAATAATTGTTTTGGAAAAAAACCCGTTTCCTGGCGGCACCTCAAACGTGGCAGAGGGAGTCTTGGGGGTTGAGTCCCGTATGCAGCGCAACCACTATTTCGGGCCTCCCATGCTCACCAAGGACATGGTTTTCAAGCATGAAATGAATTTTAACCACTGGAAGGGAAATGCAAGGTTGATGCGTAAGTACATCAACATGTCCGGCGCTACAATCAACTGGCTACAGGATATGGGAGTACCATTTGAGGAGGTGGCTCAAACGACTTTTGACGGAGTTCGCACCTGGCATGTCGTCCATGAGCACGGGAAAGGCCTGATAAAAGTGTTGTTCGGCCTAGCAAAACAGAGCCCGAATGTGAAGATAATGATGGAAACACCTGCAACACGACTGATTGCAGATAAAAACAATGATGTGATTGGCGTAGCAGCAGCAGGCAAGAAAGGCGAAATCCGTATTAAGGCCAAGTCCGTTATTGTTGCAACTGGCGGATTTGCCGACAACCCGGAGCTTGTCAAAAAATATGTTGGAAATACCTACGCGGGGCCTGTAGCCAACTTCGGCAAAGTCGGTTTCGGACTTACTCAACTTCAGGCGCTTGGAGCAAAAACAGAAGGACTGGGCACCCTCATGAACTCGGCCGTGTACGACAAACGGAAAGCCAAAATGGGGGCACCAAACCTTGTTGATCTTGAGTTCGATGCACTCGGCCAACAGCCTAACAACATCATGGTCAATAACTATGGCGAACGGTTTTGTGATGAGCTGATTGCCAACAACTTTGTACTCCAAGCAAATGCTGTTGAGCGCCAACCGGGCAACTTCGCCTGGGTTATTTTTGATGAGAACCTGCGTAAGCATTACGTAAACGACGGCATCGATGCCGGAATGGGGGTCATTGTTCCGATTGGCACCAAGCTGGAGAAACTGAATGGCGCTATCGACAAGTATATAGCAGCAGGTGATCGCAATGTGTATGCAGCAGAAAGCATCGAAGAATTGGCTGACAAGATCAAGGTGCCGGCAGGCACACTGAAAAAGACCATAGAAACCTATAACAAGGCTGCCTCCGTCAACAAAGATGATGAATTTGCCAAAGACCCTTATTTCATGTCGCCGCTGTCAGGCAAACTCTATGCCATGCGTCTGGTCCTCTCCTATCTCGTTACAGTGGGAGGCGTAAGCACCGACCTCAATATGCGTCCTGTCAGACCGGATGACAAGCCGATCAAGGGTGTCTATGTGATTGGCAGCGACGTAGGCGGGCTCTTTGGAGACTCTTACGGCCTTGATTCTCCGGGAACAACCTTCGGGTTTGCTGTTAACAGCGGCAGAATTGCCGGTCTTCACTTCCTGGAGTCATACAAATAGCAGCAGAGGATTTAGCACTGCCTCCTGGTGCCCTGCAACAGGGCACCAGAGCTGAATAGCGGAGAAAGCATACGATTACGTAAGCTCACATTCATGGCATTTTCACAAGCAGCCACAAAAGGATCTCTTATGAATATCTATAAAGACAGACTGAAGGCAACTCGCTTTACTGCTGCAGCTATTATTATCGCAAGTTCGATGCTGGCACAGTCAGCACTTGCAACCGAAAACGGCGGAAGTTCCTATGGTCATGGGTCTGAAGGTTTTCTTGATGCATTCCCGCCGGGATTGCACCTGGTCAACTACACCAATTATTACGAAGCCGGCAGGACACTTGATAACAGCGGTAAAGAGACAGCCCCCGGCTTTAAGACACGGGCAACAGCAAACATTTTCAGGGTTATGCATACAAGCAAGGACCTGGAAATTCTGGGTAGCAAGGTCTCATCGCACATTCTGGTACCTATCGTAGATGTCTATGTAAATACGGCAACACCTGCAGGCAGTGACAGCAGAACAGGGCTTGGCGACATAACCATTGCGCCGGTTATGCTCGGTTGGCACACAAAAAACTGGCATCTGATTACCGGGGTAGACATTACCACTCCTACCGGCACCTATGACAAGACGCGCATAGCCAACATCGGAAGGAATTATTGGGATATTCAGCCCAACTTTATTACCGCCTATACCGGGGATGAAGGTTTTCAGGCGTTTGGAAAATTCATGTACGATTTTAACACCAAAAACACGGACACCGGCTATCTGTCCGGACAGGAGTTTCATGTTGATTATGGCTTAAGCCAGAGAGTGACGCTGTTTAGCACAGATTTCCAGATAGGTGTTGGAGGCTATATCTATCAACAAACAACCAAAGACAAGGTAGACAGCGGCTATATGGGCCCTCTATATGCCCAGGGCCGTGTCTTTGCAGCCGGTCCACAGATTGAGTATCAGTACAAAAACATGAGCTTCGATTTGAAGTTCCAGAAAGAATTCGAGGCGCGTAACCGTACTGAAGGTTCCAAGCTCTGGTTAAAGTTTAATTACTCATTCTAGTTTTACATAGGTACACCCGCACACATGTTTTGCGTGTGGGTGTACCTATGTCCCATAACTCTTCAGGACAGTTGATGTGCGCAATTAATGATCACATACGAGGCTACATAACTTTGGACGACACCATAATCAGACAGATTACAGAAGCGAGCTGGAGTGGCAGAGAGAAATCGCGACAACTGAATCCTGTTTTGATGAACAACCTCAGCACACCACTATCAAAATGAAAAGCCGTTCACCCAAAACGACAGTACAGGGCAGACAATACAACAAATTAATACAGTAATTTCGGAATTTTGCACACTGGCACAGACAGTGCAACACAGTATCGTAACAAGACTAAGACCGGACGCTTACGTCAGGTGAGCATCCTCCTTAGGTGGTGCAATGGGGGGAGAGCGATCTCCCCCAATTTTTCAGCAGACACCAGTTCTCTTCAGTCACAGACAAAGGAGTACAGAGCGATGGCACGATCCTCCATAGAACAGGCGATCAGGGATATCCGCAACGGCAGAATGGTTATTCTGGTTGATGATGAAGATCGGGAGAATGAAGGCGATCTGACCATGGCAGCCGAGCATGTCACCCCGGAGGCGATCAATTTCATGGCCAAATACGGCCGGGGCCTGATCTGCCTGACCCTGACCGAAGAGCGCTGTGACCAGCTTGAGCTGCCGCCGATGGTTTCAGAGAACAACTCACCATTCCAGACCGCCTTTACGGTTTCCATTGAGGCACGCCACGGGGTAACCACCGGCATCTCGGCAGCGGACCGGGCCCAGACCATCCTGACCGCCATTGCCGACAATACCGGGCCGGAGGATCTCTCCCGCCCCGGCCATATCTTTCCGCTGCGTGCACGGGCCGGCGGTGTGCTGGTACGCACCGGTCAGACCGAAGGTTCGGTGGATCTGGCCCGTCTGGCCGGACTGAAACCGGCCGGGGTGATCTGCGAGATCATGAACGAAGACGGCAGCATGGCCCGCATGCCGCAGTTGAAGGAGTTTGCCCTGCGGCACGGTATCCGGATCTGCTCGGTGGCAGATCTGGTGGCCCACCGGCTGAATCATGAATCACTGGTACGGCCGGTGGCGGAGGCAAAGCTACCCACCTGGGCCGGCAAGTTCCGCGTCATCGCCTTTGAGAACGATGTCGACGGCCTGGAGCATATCGCCCTGGTCAAGGGAGAGATCAGACCGGACGAGCCGGTGCTGGTCAGGGTGCATTCGGAGTGTCTGACCAGTGACGTGTTCGGCAGCATCCGTTGTGACTGCGGCGGGCAGCTCAGCCGGGCCATGGACCGCATTGAACAGGAAGGCGCAGGCATCCTGTTGTACATGCGACAGGAAGGCAGGGGGATCGGGCTGATCAACAAGCTCAAGGCCTATGAACTGCAGGATCAGGGCTGCGATACCGTTGAGGCCAACGAGGCACTGGGATTCAAGGCGGATCTGCGTGATTACGGCATTGGCGCCCAGATGCTCAGAGCGTTGGGAGCCAGAAAGATCCGCCTGATGACCAACAACCCCAAGAAGATGATCGGACTGGAGGGGTACGGCCTGAATATTGTTGAACGGATACCGATCGAGATGAAGGCGTTGAGTACCAACATGCGCTACCTGCAGACCAAGCGCGACAAGCTCGGGCACCTGCTGGCTGCCTGACATAAGGAGAACTGGTCATGTCATCCTATAACCCACTCAATACGTTCGGCTATGTAGCAACCAACAACCTCATGCCCTATGACAGCAGGCAGGCCAGGCTGATCGCGGTACTTGACGAGATTATAGCGGCTGCCGGCCAGGTACCGTCTGCAGAACTGGAGCAACAGATCGAAGATCTGCTTGGTAATGTCCTGGGGCAGACCGCATCGGAAAACATCCATATGTTTACGATTGATTATCAGGCCTACGAAGATCACAAGCTTGACCATTTCAGGATCTGTACCACCATTGCCGGTATCCGCTGCAAGGCAGCCCGCGCGCTCTGTATTGACGATGACCTGCAGACCCTCAGGATGCTGCTCAGCCTGCATATCGACAGGCACGACCAGATGCTTGAGCAGTACCTGGTCTCCGGCGTTCAGCCGTATCAATGCCGCCAGTATCAAGAGTTGTACAGATGAACGGACCGCACCGGGATCTGTTCAGGGCGTTGTTTCTGATCAATTTCCTGATCTCGCTGGGGTTCGGTGTCAGCGACGCCTTTTTTCCGCTCTATTGCCAGAGCATCGGAGCCAGGGGCCTGCTGCTGGGGGTGGCGGTTGGCGGCTATGCGCTGTCAAAGATCATCTTCAGCCCGATCATGGGATCGCTGGCAGACCGTTTTGGACGGCGGCAGCTGGTTATCACCAGCCTGCTGGTCTACCTGCTGGTCTCCTGCAGCTATCTGATGACCGAAAACCCGGTTGTGGTGGTCTGTTTGCGCCTGTTGCAGGGGGCCGGTTGCGCCATGTTCCGACCGGTGGTGCAGACCCTGATTGCCGATCATACCGGCAGCAGACAGTGGGGCAGGACAATGGGCAGTTTTGATATCTCCTTCTACGCCGCACTCAGCAGCGGCCCGCTGATCGGCGGGATCATCATGGATCAGGCAGGCTTTCACGGTCTGTTCGGCGTCCTGATCATCTGCAGCATGGCCGCACTGGGGCTGGCCCTTGCCGTGATTCCGCGGCAATTGAGACCATCCCGGCCAGCACCGGAGATTACTGTACAGCCCGGAATCAGGGCGCTGTGCCGTCAGGGCGGAACGCTGCAGGGACTGTTGCTGTTCATCTTCGGCAGGGCCTGCGGTATCACGGCCTGCGGGACGTTTCTGCCGATCCTGCTTTCATCAAAACTGGGGATGAGCGGGGTACAGGTGGGGATCATCATGGCCTCGGCCACTCTGATCATGACGTTGTTGCTGCGCCCGGCAGGCCGGATTGCCGACCGGGTTCCCCGCAGACTGCTGGTGATCTGCGGCGGCACGGTGGTGCCTTTACTTTACATGCTGCTGCCCGTTGCAGCCGACTTCATGCAGATGCTCGGCGTAACGCTGGGGATCGGCGCCTTCAGCGCCCTCTCACAGCCGGCCACCAGCGCCCTGCTGGCTGAGGAGGGACAGCGGCTGGGGATGGGAACCTCGATCGGTACCTTCCATGCCTTCTTGAATCTGGGGTTTGTGGCGGGCCCGCTGGTGGGGTCACTGCTGCAGAGTTCGGCAGGGTTACAGGGGGTGTTTATTGCCATCGGCCTGATCGGACTCTGCTCCGTGGCCGGTTTCATCCTGAACAAGCCGGTACGGAATCTGGCGGCTGCACAAGCCTGAAAGCAGATTCAACAGAGCTGTGAAGCCAGATCACCGGACCCGTCGCACAAAGATAAAATCGCCCCCTTCATCACCGGTTTCAGAGATGGCACCATAGAGCGGGGTCTGACCTACCGGGCTGTTGTTGATCACCGCCTCACGGAAGCGGCTGTACAGTTTCTGGGCGTCAAGGTACTGATCCCTGTTTTCCCTGAGACGCTTCAGCAGATACTCAACAAAGACACTGCGGTCCGGTACTGTTTTCAGACTGCCGCTGGTCAGCGCCTTCCTGCTGGGCATCTCAAAGACCTTCTCGACGGCGGCGTCAGGCCTGCTGAAGGCATCCCGCACCTTGAATATCCCCCCGCTGAAGCAGGCGTCAGCCATCAGCAACAGATGGCGGGCCCGAATCGCCTTGATGTAATCCCGCAGCGTGCTGTTGGGAATCCAGTCAGACGGGTCGCTCATGCCGCTGGCATCGCGAGGCAGCCAGAAGCCCTGCTGCATATCTTCACGCCAGACACCATGCCCCGCAAAAAAGACCAGCACGCTGTCGTTGGGTCCTACGGTCTTGCGGAGTGATTCGAACGCCTTGAAGATCTCCTTGCGATCAGGGTTTTTCAGCAGAGTGACATTGGAAGGATCAAAGGTGTAGTTGGAGATCAGCAGATCCCGCAGACGGGAGGCATCCTGAACCGGATGATCCAGTTTGGTGATCTCCGCGCTGCGGTAATCCTGTACAGCGATCAGCAGGGCATGGTAGGTGCCGCTGCCAACCCCCTGGAAGACTGACGGGGCCACGGCCTGCTGCAAGACCGGTTTGGCAGCTTCACGGACAATCCTGAACTGTTCGCTGGCGGCCACCCTCTGCAGATCAAGAGCCTGCACCTCTATCAGGTTCTCACCCGGCCTGAGCAGCAACTCGACAGAAAAGTTCCCCCGATCATCAAGGGCTGCCTGCTGACCGTTTACCGTCACCCGTGCGATCCCGCGGGATGAGCTGGCCGTGCCGCTTACCGTGACGGCATCCGAGCGAACCTTCACTGCCAGACCGCGCTGCACTGCCGGAGAGGTAACCGTAATCACCGGAGGACCGGCTGCAGGCTGTGTCTGTACGGTGCTGCTGATCGCCGGTTGCCTGGACAGCAGGGCGAGCACCTCGGCACGTGAATCCCTGGTCAGCTTGCCGGACTGCAGCGCCACCCTGGCATACTCCAGCACGGAGTCCCTCCCCTCTGCCTGCTCAAGCGCAATATCCGGTTCGATACCGGCCTGCACCATCCGTCCCGAAGGCAGGTAGTAATGAGACGTGGTCAGGCGCATGCCGTACCCGTCAGTCAGGGAATAGAGTGTCTGAACCGAACCCTTGCCAAAAGTTCTCTCTCCCAGCAGCAAAGCGGCCTTACGCTCCTGCAGTACACCGGCAAGAATCTCCGATGCGCTGGCTGAGCCCTTGTTCACCAGCACGGCCAGGACAGGGACGCGATGGGTGCCGATAGTTTTGCCGTCGAAGCTCTGCTGGCCCGAGCTGCGCCCCCTGACCATCAGCAGTGTGCCGGTATCCACAAACATATCGGCCACGGCAACGGATGAGCTGAGCAGGCCGCCCGGGTTGTTTCTCAGGTCAAGCACAAGACCTTTGGACATCCCTTTGGCGCCAAGTCTGTACAGGGCCTCTTCAACGGCCCGTGCAGTCTGTTCCTGAAACTGGCTGATCTTCAGATAGCCAATGCCGTCACCAAGCTCTTTGAAACTGACACTCTTGATCGTGATGGGGCGCCGGACAAGACTGACCGTTCGCAATCCGGCCCGGCCTTCAACCTCAAGCAGCACCGTGGTAGTATCCTTGCCCCGCAACAGCATTACGGCCTTTTCCAGCCGCATACCAACCGTACTGACACGATCGATGGATCTGATGATCTCCCCGGCCTTGATACCGGCCTCAAAGGCAGGACCGCCTTCAATCGGACTCACCACCAGAATGCCGGTTTCTACCGCCTTGACCTCGGCCCCGATCCCCGAGAAGCTACCCTTGGTGGCGACGAACAGCTCCTGATATTCCTGGGGAGTCATCAACATGCTGTGTGGATCGAGGGAAAGCAGCATCTGACGGGCAGCGGCCTCCTCCTGCAGGCGCACGGTTGTCCCACCCCGTTCAAGCCGCCGTGCAATCAGTTCGGCCACACTGTCGTTAAGCTGGCCGGCATTTGTCACCGTTGGCGGAAGCGTTTCATCCTCAAGCCCGCGCATGGCCCCCCTGAGCATCAGCTGGTAATCCGGGGGATCCACGTAATGCTTCTCCACCTTGTCCACCACATCCTGAAACAGCTTGAGGTCAGGAGCGGCATACGCCGGGATGCAGATTGCCATCAGCACAAGCAAGGCCAGCAGCCCCCTCAGCAACGCTTGTGTTATGTTGTGACCACCGTTCTTCACACTAGTCCCCCGCATCACAGCTCAGAACGTTCAGAGCCTGCTATCAGCTGCCTGGCCAATGCCAGTTCCTCATCTTTTGAAGCGATCAAGCCATCCAGCCGCGCCGCCAGCAGATGCTCTTTAAGGCGACGGATGGCAGGCCCGCGCGCCGCTCCCAGGGCCTGCAGTTCAGTACCGCTGACCAGTGTCTTCACGCCGGCAAGCCTGGTCAGGTAATGGGATACCAGCCTGCGCAGCTCTTCCTGGCCACTACGGGCCAGACCGTACAGCAGCAACTCAACCGGCATACCATGCAGCCCGGCATAAAGCCGGCTATTGGAAATCTCCTGCCCGCGTCCCACCATCTGCCGCAGATGCTGCAAGCGCTTCAGGGCCTGATGACGATGCCCGAAAACTCGCTCCATCAGGCGTTCCGGCATCAGCAGGCGCCGACAGGCCTCCAGGTAACGGGGAGAATCAAGGCGGTCCATCAGGGCCAGAAACCAGACTGTCCACGGTTCCAGCGGCATATCCAGATACAGCAACTGGTACCAGGCCAGCACCCGCTCAAGCTCGGCAAACAGCTGTTCACTGTCAGGGCCGAAACGCAGCTCGTTGTGGATGCAGGGCAACAACCCCAGCTGGGCCATCCGCTTGACCGCCGGCACCGGTTCCTGCTCTTTCAGGATCTGAATCAGCTCTCCCAGCAGACGTTTACCCCCGACCCGCTCCACCAGTCCGGCCCGCACTGCAGAACGCAGCAGACCTTCGGTGTGGGGATCAAGCTGAAAGCCCAGCCGCTGTTCAAAGCGGATCGCCCGGAAGGCCCGGGTCGGATCCTCCACAAAGGAAAGGTTGTGCAGTACCCGTACCGTCTTCTCCTGCAGATCCTTCTGGCCGCCAAAGAAATCCAGCAGGATGCCGAAACGATTGGTATTCAGACAGAGTGCCAGGGTGTTGATGGTAAAGTCGCGGCGATAGAGGTCATGGCGCAGCGAGGCCCGCTCCACCGTGGGCAAGACACCGGGTGAATCGTAATACTCCAGCCGGGTGCTGGCCACATCCAGCTTGCGGCCATCGGGAAAGACCACCACTGCAGTGCCAAAGGCCTGGTGGGGCCGGACCCGGCAACCGTGCTGCTCGCCAAAGGTCTCGGCAAAAAAGATACCGTCCCCCTCCACCGTAATATCAAGATCAAGGTTGGGAACATCCAGCAGCAGATCCCGCACAAAACCGCCCACCGCATGCACCGCCACCCCCAGCGCATCACCGCTCTTACCCAACAGCTCCAGCAGCTGTACTGAATCTGCGGGCAAGCGCCTTCTGAGCAAGGTCGCCAGTTCCCGTTCCTTCGGTTCCGGCGAAAGCCGTTCCAGATCGTACAGGCTCTCACCATCCTGGCTCGCGCCGTGCAGGTGACGCAGCAGATCGGTGCGGGTCACCACCCCCACCAGCTTCTCACCGTCAAAGACCGGCACAAAACGGCGGTCGCCACCCACCATATGGTCCATCACCGTGGCAAGCGGGGTCTCCGGGGTGGCACGCATCACCGTGGTGTGCATCACCTCGGTTACCGGCCGGTCGCCAAGACCATGATAGACCGTCTTTTCCGCCACTTTGCGGGTGATGATCCCCAGCAGCTGTTCCCCCTGCAGCACCGGCATGGCGCTATAGTTGTAGCGCACCAGCAGGTCCCGGGCTCCCCGTACCGTAGTGGCACTGGACAGGCTGCGGACCGGTGATGACATAATCTGTCCCACGGTCTTGCGGGGATGCACGATCAACAGCAGGTTCCGTTCCAGCCGTTCCAGCACAACGGACAGCGCTTCACCCTTGACCGTTGCCGAGGCAGCCGAGGCATGCCCGCCGCCGCCAAAGAGACGCAGCAGTTCCCCCACATCCACCTCAGGCACGCGGCTGCGGGCCACCAGGTAGACCCGGTCCGCCATGGCCACCACCAGCACCAGCAGGTCCAGGTTTTCCATATCCCGCATCATGTGGGCCAAACCGGCAATATCCCCGACATACCAGGGACGGCTGGCATGGGCCACGGAAAGCCGTACCCCGCTGACCTCACTGGTTTTCAGGGTTGAGAGCAGATCATGCAGCAGCTCCACCTGCGGTGTAGTCAGCTCGGGCGACAGGATCTCATCGGCAAGATGCAGGCGTGCGCCCCGCTCCAGCAGCCAGGCGGCGGCACGATAATCTTCCGGTGTCGTAGTGGGAAACAGCAGCCGTCCGGTGTCTTCATGGATGCCCAGCAACAGCAGGGTTGCTTCTGCAGGGGTTGGCTCCATACCCCGTTCCCGCAGCAGCTCAGTCATGATGGTGGCAGTGGCGCCGACCGGCCGGACAACCCCGCCCGATGCGCTGATGCTGTCGGCAGTGGCCGGATGATGATCATAGAGGTGGACCGTCAGACCGGGCCGTTCCAGCAGCTCGGCAAAGCGGCCGATGCGGGAGCCCTGCTGGCAATCAACAACAATCAGGCGGGTGATGCGGGAGAGATCAATATCCTTTGAGCGGACAAAGGGGGGGAGCAGATCAGGGTGGCGGGCGCAGAACTCACGCAGATTCTTTTCCTGGGAGCCGGGAAACGAGAGTTGGGCTCCCGGATACAGCCGCGCAGCAGCGGCCAGGGAGCCCAGACAGTCAAAATCAGCATTCAGGTGTGAGATAACCAGATCCATGGGATCACTTTCCGGCTACTCGTCCTTGTCACATGCGTGATGATAAGCAGGCGGCAAGGAGAAGGCGACGCAAACGTACTCAACAGTACGTTGAGGAGACGGCGACGAAGCCAACGAACTTAGCGCGTGCATGCGGCCAAGGACGATTCCCAGCGCCAGGCATCCTCTACAATGGTTTTCAAACTGTTAAAGCGTGGCCGCCAATCGGTCAGCTGCCTGATCTTTTCCGCCCTGGCGATCAGGCAGGCCGGATCGCCGGGGCGGCGTCCCTCTTCAACCACCGTGAAGTCAACACCACTGACCTGTTTGACCATGGCCAGCACCTCGCGTACGCTGCTGCCCTGGCCATAGCCCACATTGATGGCAGTGGACTCGCCCCCCTTATCCAGATAGCCTAGGGCAGCCAGGTGGGCTGCGGCCAGGTCTTCAATATGGATATAGTCGCGGATGCCGGTGCCGTCCGGTGTGGGATAGTCTGTGCCGTAGATAGCTGCTTGTTGACGCTGGCCAAGGGCGGTCTGACAGGCGATCTTGATCAGGTGGGTCGCCTCCGGTGTACGTTGGCCAATCCGTGCCAGGGGGTCGGCTCCGGCCACATTGAAGTAGCGCAGGGCAACATACTTGAGGCCGTGGGCAGCGGCCGTGTCACGCAGCATCCATTCACTCATCAGTTTGGAGGTGCCATAGGGGTTGATCGGCGCCAGCAGGGTCTCTTCCGAGGCGCTGCCCCCTTCAGGAAAACCATAGACCGCAGCGGTACTGGAGAAGATAAAGCGCTCAACGCCGTGTCGCACACAGGCTTCCAGCAGCCCGAGGGTATTGCGGGTGTTGTTACCGTAATACTTGAGCGGCAGCGAGACCGACTCAGGCGCCACAATGGCGGCGGCAAAATGCAGCACCGTCTTGAAGCGGTGCTTTTGAAAGGCCGCTTCCAGAGCAGCATGATCAGCCAGCTCCGCCTGGATCAGTTCTTCGCCGTGCAGCAGGGCATCTTGAAAGCCGGTGGAAAGGTTGTCGTAGACCACCACCGAATGGCCTGCCTCGGAAAGCTGCCGTACCACATGACTGCCAATATAGCCACACCCGCCGGTTACCAGAATTTTGTCTGACATATTAAGTCCTATAAGTAGCGTTGGATTGCCTGCATTGATCGTTTTAAACGTTCGCGACTATGGGCCTCCAGGGTCCAGACCGCCTGGGGGGCATACTGCTTTAACAAGTCAGTTATCTTTTGAAAATCAATCTCCCCTTCACCAACCGGCAGGTGTTCATCAGCCACGCCGTGATTGTCATGCAGATGGCTTTCAATAATGAAGCTGCCCAGGGCAGCAAACCACTCTTCCAGCGACACGGTGCAGAACATATTGAAATGTCCGCTGTCAAAACAGTGGCCGAAAAAAGCAGGATCAAGCTGATTCAAGACCTGCACCAGGGTTGAAGGTTCTTCTTCAAAGATATTCTCAAGAGCAACCCGGCAGCCGGTTTCCCTGATGCGTGGCACCTGCTGCTGCCAGAAGGAGACCGTATTGGCGACCCAGCTGTCAACAGCAGAACCGTAGGAGAGCCGGCTGTAGCCGGGATGAAACACCACTACCCGTGCCTTGAGCAGCTCAGCGCAATCCAGAGTCTGCTCAACCCGTTGGCGGGTGGTTTCACGTACCGCCCGGTCAACCGAGCCGGGATTCAGATCCATAAAGGTGGCATGGATGGTACAGGCAAGGCCATGGCTGATCAGGTCATCCGACAAGGCCTGCATCTGCCGCGTATCCAGCGTATCCAGGGCATCCGCGGGCAAGTACAGCTCAGGGTTGATCCGCTGATCCAGCAGGTATGAGCGGTGTTCTGCCAGGCGGGGCCAGGGCACATGGGCACAGAGCAGACTAGGCATGGACAGCCTCCCTCTGCTTGCGGCGGGCGCTGTGCCCCGGCTCTATCCGGTGTTTTACCAGTTCCTCAAGTTTGTCCACCGACGCAGGATCACCCAGTACGATCAGGGTGTCCCCCTCATCAATGGCAGCCTGCGGGTTGGGATTAAAGACCATGTGGCCATGGGATTTTTTGATGCCGACAATGATGACGCCGGTCTCTTTACGGAAACCGGTACTGACCAGGGTGTGGCCGGCAAACTCGGAATCATGGGGGATACTGATTTCTTCCATCTGCAGATCAAGGTGTTCGCTGGCGGTGGCAATCTCGATAAAATCAACCACGTTGGGACGCAGGATTGACTGGGCCATCCGCATGCCGCCAATGGCATAGGGGGAAACCACCTTGTTGGCCCCGGCCCGCTTCAGCTTCAACTCAGTTCCTTCTTCACCGGATCTGGCCAGGATATGCAGATCCGGGTTCAGCCCCCGGGCCGTCAAGGTAATATAGACGTTTTCCGAATCCGAGGTAACCACCGATACCAGACCGGTTGCACGCTGGATACCGGCCCTGATCAGGGTTTCATCCAGGGTGGCGTCCCCCTTCATCCAGAGGTAACGATTATCTTCAATCCGCTCCACCACATCGGTATTGCGTTCTACAATCACAAACGGGACTTGATTGGCAGCCAGCTCCCGGCAGATCATGGAGCCGATCCGGCCAAAACCGCAGATGATGTAATGATCCTTGAGGGCATCTATCCGTTTTTCCACCTTTTTCCTCCCGATGATCCGCTGAATCTGACCTTCAAACATCAACTGGGCCACACTGCTGACCAGATAACCGAGGGTACTGACACCGAACACAATCAGGACCATGGTAAACAGCTTGCCCTGATCAGTCAGGTCATGGACCTCTTTGAATCCGATGGTGGCCAGCGTAATCACGGTCATATACAACGCGTCAAGGAGCCGCCAACCCTCAATCAGCATGTATCCGCCGGTTCCCATGGTCAGCAGCAGCAGGAGTATGACAACCGAGATTTTTAGACGTCGAACCGGATCCATGCGTAAACCCCGTAGCTGATTCAGATGCTGCACCCTACTACCTGAACCGTCAAAATTCAAGCGCCTTTGGCGCAATTATACACTGTAGCAAACAGCCCCGTCCCCGGAACTCATTAAAGTAAAATGGATTCAATTGACAAATAGTGCATACTGTATACAATAATCCCATCATCTTATGGAGCAGGCTCGGACATCATGAAAAGATTAAAAGAAAAACACCTGACGTTACGGGAAAAAATACTGGAGACGATCCGTGATGCCATCATCTCCGGCACCATCACCTCCGGTAGCCGCGTTTCAGAACCGGACCTTGCCGAGCGGTTCGGCATCAGCCGCACCCCGATCCGTGAAGCGTTCCGTCAGCTTGAGTCGGAAGGTTACCTGACGGTGATACCGCGCAAAGGGGCGGTGGTCAGCGCCTTTACCCAGAAGGATGTGGAGGAATTTTACGCCATCAAAAGCATCCTGGAAGGGTATGCCGCACGGCTGGCCTGCACCAAGCTGACCAGCAAGGAAATCGAGCGGCTCCAGACCATCAACGAGCGTTTGTCAGAACTGTGCAAGCATTCTGACATCAAACAGTTTTTCAAGGTCCATAACGACTTTCATGATCTTTTCATCAAGGCGGCCGACAATGACAAACTGCGGGAGATGATTAACCTGCTGGTAACCCGTTTCCAGCGGCTGCGGCTGATGTCACTCTCGCAACCGGGCCGGATGGAGGTTTCAGTGCAGGAACATCAAAAGATCATTGCCGCCTTCCTTGAACGTGACTGTGAGACCGCTGAGCTGCTGGTGCGCAAAAACGCCGAATACGGCGGCAAGGTATTGCTGGATGAAACCGCCTGCCAGCCGGGCGAGGCGATGGATCTCTAGGGGGCTGCCATGAGCGGAGCATCACAGGATACCAGACGCAAGCTCCCCAAAATGGACAAGGTACTGTCCTGGCCCGAGATCGCTTCTCTGCGGTCACTTACCAGCCATGTCGGCCTGAAACAGGCGGTCCGCAACGTGCTTGACCAACTGCGCAGCTCACTTGCCGTCAACCCTGCAACCGACCTCACCCCCGTCTCAATCAGCCATCTGGTACGCAATCAGATCCGTATTGCCGAAACACCCAGCCTGCGACGGGTGATTAACGGTAGCGGCGTGGTGGTACATACCAACCTGGGACGTTCACCACTGGCCCGGGCAGCAGAGGCTGCGCTGCACGATACGGCCTGGGGCTACAGCAACCTTGAGTTTGATCTGGAGCGGGGAGAGCGGGGGGAACGCTACGCCCACGTTGAAAACCTGATCTGCGAACTGACCGGTGCTGAGGCGGCCCTGGTGGTCAACAACAATGCCGCCGCCGTCATGCTGGCCCTCTCAAGCCTGGCAGCAGGACAGGAGGTGATCGTCTCCCGCGGAGAACTGGTCGAAATCGGTGGTTCCTTCAGAATTCCCGATGTAATGCGCCAGAGCGGCGCCGGTCTGGTTGAGGTAGGCACCACCAACCGGACCCACCCCCGCGACTATATCGGGGCGATCACCGAGCAGACCGCCCTGCTCTTGAAGGTCCACACCAGCAACTTTGCCGTGGTCGGCTTTACGGCAGAGGTCAATACCGAAACCATGGTGCGGATCGGACAGGAAGCGGGTGTGCCGACCATGGTGGATGCCGGAAGTGGATGCCTGATTGATCTTGCCCGCTTTGGCATCTGCGGCGAAGCCACGGTCCAGCAGCATCTCCAGGCAGGAGCCGACATCGTTACCTTCAGCGGCGACAAGCTGCTGGGCGGGCCGCAGGCAGGCCTGATTGCCGGCCGTCGCGACCTGGTTGAAAAGATGAAGCGGCATCAGCTTTTGCGGGCCTTGAGGATCGACAAACTGACTCTGGCGGCGCTTGAGGCGACCCTGCGCCTCTACCGCGATGAACGGGTGGCACTGACCGAGATCCCGACCCTGCGGATGCTGACCATGCCGATGGATGTACTCGCCAGTCAGGCACGCCGGATGCTGCGGCGCCTGCGCGCTCTCCTGCCCGAGCAGTTCACCCTGACCCTGCAGGATGGCTTCTCAAGCCCTGGCGGTGGTTCATACCCGCTTTTGCAGCTCCCCAGCCGCCTGATTGAAGTCAGCGTTGACGGACTGCCGCCCAATCGCCTTGAAGAGCTGCTGCGCACCACCACCCCGCCTGTGGTGGGCCGGCTTCAGAAGGACCGTTTTCTGCTGGATGTGCGCACCCTGAGCGACAACGACATCCCCTTCCTGGCCTCAGCCTTCTGCCAGGCCCTTGAGCTGACCTTATGAACAAAACGCGTGCCTTTGCCTTGATTCCCGCCGCCGGAATGGGAAAACGGATGGGAGCCTCCATGAACAAGCAGTACCTGCAACTGGGAGGCATACCGATTGTTGCCCGCACCCTGCAGGTATTCCAGGACAGCCCGCTCATCAGCGGCATCATACTGGTTATCCCGGAAGATGAGATCCCTTACTGCCGGCGTGAAGTTGTCGAAAAATACCGGTTTTCAAAGGTGCTGGATGTTGTTTCCGGCGGTTCCGAGCGCCAGCATTCGGTACTGAACGGACTGCAGGCACTGCAGGACCATACCGCGCCTGACGATATCATCCTGATCCATGACGGTGTCCGCCCGTTTATTGACGAACTGATCCTGCAGCAGTCCATTGACCTGGCCAACACCGGGGTCGGTGCCCTGGTTGCCGTTCAGACCAAAGACACCATCAAGGTGGTACACGATGGTACCGTCGTCTCAACACCGGATCGTTCTACCCTCTGGCAGGCCCAGACCCCCCAAAGCTTCAAGTTTGGGCAGATACTGGCAGCCCACCACCAGGCGCTGCAGGAAGGCTTCCTGGGAACCGACGACTGTTCCCTGCTGGAGCGCTTCAACGGGACCGTTAGAATCGTGAACGGCAGCTATCGAAACATAAAGATCACCACTCCGGAAGACCTGGTGCTTGCCGAGGCGTTTCTAAACCAGACAGCTGGAGGCCGGCCATAACATGGGCATCAAACAACTTCTGATTGTCGCAAACGACACCAGCGCCGCCCAACTGGCATTCCAGCTGCTCGAAGCAGGGCCGTACCAGCTGCACCTGGCCGAAACCTGCGAAGCGGCCCGCAGCATACTTACGCGGCAACGGCTGGATGCCATCCTGCTCGGTTCTCCCCCCTACCAGCACTGCCTTCCCTCCCTGGAGCATCTGCAGGAATCCGGCAACGATCCGGCGGTAATTGCCCTGCTGGATGCCAATGAGCAGGAGCGCTATCTGGACTGTCACAAACAGGGTGCGCTGGATTGCCTGATGGCCCCGTTCAGTGTTGAGCGGCTGGTAAAGAGTATAGAACGCTGCCTGGCAATCAAGTCACTGGAGCGGGAAAAGCGGGACTTTATCTCCATGCTCTCCCATGATCTGAAAAACCCGCTTACTGCGGCGATCGGCTCAATTGACCTGGTCAGGGAAAAGCGGCTCGGCCCGCTTAACCGAGAACAGACCAGTTACCTGCTTTCAGCCATTGAGAGCTGTAATGAAGTGGTGGCCATGATCGACAACCTGCTGGACCTCCACCGTCTTGAGGCCGGCAAGATCGCCTTTCACAAAACACCGGTCAACCTGTCAGAGCTGGCACAACAGGTAGTCGCAGGATTTCGCGGCATGATCAAACATGCCCAGATCCACCTGCAGACGCAGCTGGAAGATGATCTGCCCCTGCTGAATCTGGACAGGAACAAATTCTCCCGGGTGATCGCCAACCTGCTAGCCAATGCCGTCAAATTCACCCCCTGCGGCGGAGAAATCAGCGTGCGCTGTTACTGCGGCGTGTCGGCCGACTCTGATGTGGCGGTCATGCTCAGCATCACAGATACCGGCAACGGCATTGCAACGGTCGAACTGCCGATGATCTTTGACCGTTTTGTCCAGGCCCGCAACCAGACCGGACGCGGCAGTGGAGGCAGCGGGCTCGGCCTGGCATTCTGCAAAATGGTAACTGAAGCGCATAACGGCACCATCACTGCTGACAGCCGGGAAGGTGTCGGCAGCGAATTCACCATTACCCTGCCACTGCCGGAACAATAACGGAGACTGGCTATGACTCAACGTTTTCTGCTCACCCTCGCTTTGCTGGCAACCATGGTATTTTGTTCAGGTACCGCCTCCGCTGCCACGATTGATTTAAACAAGGCACTGGTAATCGGCACCGGTCCTAAAAAGGTGATCGAATTCACCGACCCTGACTGCCCCTTCTGCCGCAAGGCAGCGGCCTATTTTCACAATCGCCGCGATATTACCCGCTATGTCTTCTTCAACCCGCTGGCCATGCACCCCAATGCCCGTTCCAAGGCCCAATACATCCTTTCGGGGCATGACAAGACCAGACTGTATCATGAGGTCATGTCCGGTATGGTTGACCGGATGGACACCAAAAATCTGCCGGTTACTGCAGCAGGTATAAAATCACAGGAAGAGCAGCAGGCCATTGCAAAAAAGGCCGGCATCGACTCAACACCGACCTTCATGATCATGGGAAGAATTATCGAAGGGTTTGATCAGGCAAAGATAGAGGAACTGCTGGGGAAACCGTAGGCAACACTTACCACAGTGACCGTACAGACAAACGGCCCGGCGAATTCGCCGGGCCGTTTGAGTTTCTATGTTGTGCATTCATTACCGTTAGAGCCTAACCTCTGAATGTTACCGCCCTCCCCGATCACGACGGCGATAACTGATACCCAGCTTATCCAGTCGTGAGCGCAGGGTTGTCGGGTTTACTCCCAACAGTTCAGCAGCTCCGCCTGAACCGTGGATCTTGCCCTTTGTCACTACCAGTACCTCCTTGATATGCGCTGCCATTGCCTCGTCCAGATTAAGAGGGTAGACAAGACGACTATCAGCTGAATGCTGCGATATGTTGGTACTTTCGCTGGTTGGCAGGACTGAATCAAAGGTCAACGATCCACCTCGGTAGCGGATCAGCTCACGTTCCACCACATTCTCCAGTTCGCGCACATTACCGGGCCAGTCATACTCCACCAGTCGCATAAGCGCACCGGGTGCGATGGGAGGCGGAGCTGCCATGCCCAACTCTCTGCTCTTCAGGGCCAGAAAATGCCGGGCCAGGGCCGGAATATCTTCTGTACGCTGCCGTACCGGCGGTACAATAATAGGGAAACTGCTCAACCGGTACCAGAGATCCTCTCGAAAGCTGCCTTCCACTATCATATTCTGCAGGTTGCGGTGCGTTGCAGCGATCACCCGTACATTGACCGGGATGGTACGTTTCCCGCCAATCCTCTCCACCTCATGCTGCTGCAGCACCCGCAAGAGCCGTACCTGGGCCGCTGGTGGCAGTTCGCCGATCTCGTCCAGAAAAATGGTCCCTTTGTCAGCCCGCTCGAAACGTCCCCTGTTCTCTGCAATTGCACCGGTAAATGCCCCCCGTTCATGGCCGAACAGTTCACTGTCGATCAGACTCTCCGGCAGGGCGCCGCAGTTTACCTTGATAAATGGGCCGTCCTTGCGCGGCGATGAGAAATGGATCGCATTGGCGATCATCTCTTTGCCGGTCCCGGTCTCGCCGAGCAACAGCACGGTATTGTTTAAAGGCGCCACCTGGCGCACCATCTCCATCACATTGCGCAGCCCGGTATTGGCGCCGATGATCTCGTCTGCGTCTCCCAACAACTCACGGTTCAGGAAGCGCTTGTCATCAAGCAGGACCCCCTGATAGCGGAGCACCTCCTCATGGGCAAGGGCATTGGCAAGGGCAATGGCAAACGGCTTTGCAATACACCCTAAGAATTGCGTCTGTTCCTTGCTGTAGCGCCCCTTTCCCAAGGCACGCAAGGCCAATCCGCCAAGCAAGCGGTCCCCGATGCGTAACGGCACGATCAGATCTGAGACCCCTTCAAACCTTGTAAAGGGCGCAAGACGACGAAAGATCTCGTCCTCTGCATCCACCAGGAATGGTTGGGAGAAATTCCGAGCCGCTATCGTTTCCAGCATCCCTTCCGGCAACGGGATAATCTCATCAGGGAGTACACTATCATCACCAACGGCCTGGGCGATCCGCCGTATCGCCCCCAACTGTTCATCGATGATAAAGAGGGTCAGCGAGCTGAGCGTAAGCTGCCCCTTCAGATAGTCAAAGCTGCTGCGTAAAGACTCTGCAATATCCAGACTACTGCAGCTTCTGAGCGTTATCTCCCTGAGAAAGATATCGTTATTATCCATATCCTCACCCCTTGACCAAACCTGTCAGCCTGTCCCGTCATCCCTTTTTTGTACCGACCTCAGACAAAATACCATATTTCATACAAATTACAAAAAATACGATATCAAGTAACACTAAAAAGCGATACTTCGTATTACATCTCGCGCCATGCAAATAACATATTGTATTTATTACTTATATATTTGGCACGCTTGTCGCAAAAGAACAAGAGAGATTCGATACAAAGAAGGCTCTTACAAAACGTTATGAGGAAGGCCGGATACAAGGCGCACGGCGCGCAGCGACTGAGACATAACACACCAGTTAGACGAAGAAGCGAGCACCGCGCAACGTAGTAGACGGCCTCCGCAGTAGTTTTGCAAGAGGCCTCAAAGGAGCGGACCATGTCCAACCTGCTGTATATCACCTGCAATGTCAGACCGCCGGGACAATCACGGACCCTGACACTGGGCAATGAATTCCTGAAAGAATATCTGCGCTGGAACCCGCAGGACGAGGTTGAGATGATCGACCTGTATCGCGACAGCATTCAGCGGGTGGATCAGGATCTGCTCAATGCCTGGGAGCGGGTTGAGCACGGTGAAGAGTACGTCCCGTTTTCTGATGAAGAACGGCGCAAAATGAGTCGTATCTGGCGTCTTGCCGACCAGTTCGCCAGATGTGACAAGTATGTCTTTGTCACCCACAGTATCAACCTCTGGTTCCCGGCTGAATTCAAGATGTACATCGATACCATCTGTGTGCTGGGCCGCACCTATTGTCTGACGCCTCTCGGGGCTGAAAAGACCGTACCCAACCGTCACCGCAAATCCCTGCACCTGCATGCCGACCAAGCTTTCAGTTTTGGTCACGAGCCGCACCAGAGCGTTCCCTACCTTCGCTCCATGCTCAACTTTTTAGGCGTGGCTGACCAGCAGACCGTACTCCTTGAAGGCGACACGCTTGAGCACGGGACCGACGAAGCATACGAAACCGCCCGACACCGGGTTCTAAAAATTGCACAGCGCTTTTGATATGCAGCATCCAAGAAAGGAACACAAGCCATGAAAAACAGTTACCTCACCATTACAAAGGCCATCTGCCTCTCGTTGCTAGGGATCACACTGGTCGCCTGCAAGGGTGAACACAAAAAAACGGAAACACAGAGCGAAGCTGTCCCCGTGACCTTGGGAAAGATCCGGAAGATTCAGGAGCAAGAGAGCATTGCTGCAAGCGGCAGCATCACCACCCCCAATGCACCGGCACAGGCAGGCTTCCTGGTGTCGGGCAAGGTGGTATCCGTTGGACCACGGGAGGGTGATTTCGTCAAAAAAGGACAGGTGCTTGCCTCCATTGAAGCAACTGATTACCAGTTGCCGCTGGCTGCTGCCAGGGCGCAAGCCGACCAGGCCCGCATCAGTTTTGAACGGGCAGAAGATGAATTCCGGCGCATGAAGATGCTCTATTCGTCAAATAGCATGGCAATTAACGACTTCCTCAAATTCAAGGCCACCTATGATGCTGCCAGACAGCAGCATGAACAGGCACTGGCATCGGAAAGATTAGTCAGTAAGCGCCTCAGCGATGCAACCCTGCATGCCCACATGAGCGGCTATATTTCAAAACGCTCAATAGAGCCGGGCGCCATTGCCTCTCCGGGTCAACCAGTCTTCGAGATTGTCCAGATGGACCCGCTGGAGGTGAATGTCGGTGTACCGGAAACGGATGTACGCCTGGTACGAATCGGCCAGAAAGCAACCATCACCATTCCTGCCCTGCCGGGCAAGACCTTCAACGGCACGGTACGGATCATCAATGTCTCGGCAGACCCCACCACCCGGACCTACATGACCCGCATCAGTGTACCGAACCCGGAGCGCCTGTTGCGCGTTGGGATGGTGGCCGAGGCAGCCATCCATGGTGATCAGATCATAACCATGACAACCCTGCCCGGCGATGCCGTGGTACGTGATCCACAAGGTGCGCCGCAGGTCTTCGTCTACTATCCGGATCAGAAACGGGTGTACGCCAAGCGGGTGGAGATCGGTGCGGCAGTCAATAAGGACGTGCAGATAAAAAGCGGACTCTCCGGGGACGAGTTGATAGTTCTGGCCGGTCAGACCAAGCTGAAAAACGGTCAGCTTGTAGCGGCAACCGAACCATCAGCCCGGAAATAAGTCCAATTCCATTTCAAGGCGCTCTCTTCGTTGGCTCGTCATCGGCTCCTCAACGTACTGCGTGTACGCCTGCGCCGCCGAATTCCTCGCCGCCTTGAGATCATCCTTGAACTGAAATCGGCGTAATCCTTAGACATGAGAGGATCAATCGTATGAAACCGATACAATTTTCACTTCGCTATCCCCCGGTCACCCTGATCTTGACGGCAATGGTGGTCCTGATCGGCATCCATGCCTTCCTGAAAATGCAACGCACGGAAGACCCGACGATTACCATCAGAACCGGCATCGTGGCTGCCATGTATCCGGGCGCAACCTCCGAGCAGATGGAGAAACAGGTCACCAAGACCCTGGAAAAACATATCTTCAAATTCCCCGAGGTGCGCAAGGAAAAGACCTATTCCACCAGCCGTCCCGGCGTGGTGGTCATCAACGTGGAACTGGAGGATAACGTCAAAAACGCCGACCAGTTCTGGGCAAAGCTGCGCCATGAAATGAATCTGGTGCGCAGCAGCGAGCTCCCTGCCGGTGTGATGGGGCCGGTGGTTGACTCTGATTTCGGCGACACCGTTGCCATGCTGGTTGCGATCCACGGCAAGCGCTACGGCTATCGCGAACTGCGGGACTTTGCCGACAAGATCCACGACGAGATGCGCACGGTCCGCGAGGTGGCGAAACTGGTCACTTACGGCAACCAGAATGAAGAGGTCTGGATCACCGGTAGCCTGGAACGGATGACGCAGTATTTTACCGACCCGCGCCAGGTGGTGAACGCCCTGCAACAGCGCAACGTGATTGAAAGCGCCGGACATTTTGAGGCTGACCAGGCAAAGATCCCGCTGCGGACCACCGGGGTGTTCAACACTGAAAACGAGATCCGCAACGTACTGGTTGATGTTTCCAAGCAAGGCCATCCAACCTACATCAAGGATTTTGCCACGGTCGAACGCCGCTATCAGGACCCGACCTTCATGGTGCGCTACGACGGCGATCCCTGCCTGCTTTTGTCGGTTGATATGCAGAAGGGCAAGAATATTGTCGAGCTGGGCGAACGGCTGGACACGGTCTTCAAGCGCCTCAAGATCATCCTGCCGCCCGACGTGCACCTGGACCTGGTGGCCAACCAGCCGGAGGTGGTCAAGGAACGGACCGCACAACTCAGCCATGAATTCCTGCTGGCGATTGTCTCGGTGGTAATCGTCACCATCGTACTCCTGCCGCTGCGGGTAGCCCTCATCGCAGCCCTGGCCATACCAGTGACCCTCTGCGGCACCCTGGGGGTGATGAACGCCTTTGGTATCGCCCTGCACCAGGTCTCCATCGCAGGACTGATCATGGTGCTGGGCATTGTGGTGGATGATGCCATTGTGATTGCCGACAACTACGTGGAACTGCTGGACCATAAGGTGCCCAAGGCCGAGGCTGCCTGGCGCTGTGCCAGCGATGTGCTGGTACCGGTCCTGACCGCAACCATCACTATTATCGCCTCATTCCTGCCGCTTTTGATCCTGACCGGTTCAGTGGGCGAATTTATCATGGCGCTGCCGATCACGGTGGCAATTGCCCTGGCGGTTTCCTTTGTCGTGGCAGTTTTCCTGACCCCACTGCTCTGCAGATTCTTCATCAAAAAAGGTCTGCACGACCATGACGCCGCAGAGCAGCACCACACGGAGAAAAAGAGCCTGCTGGATCGGCTGCAGGACAAATACGGGGTTCTTATCAACCTCTTCATGAACAGAAGGTGGCTGGCCTACACCCTGGGCGGATGTGCCTTTGCCTTTGGCGTTGCGCTCTTTGTGCTGGTGCCGCAGCAGTTCTTCCCTTCGGCTGAACGCAACCAGTTTGTGATCGATCTCTGGATGCCCCAGGGAACCAGGATCGAGGCCACCGACGTCGTTATGAAACGGATCGAGAAAAGCCTGGGGGCCAGCAAAGGGGTTGAGCATTACGCCAGTTTTGTGGGCCAGAGCGCCCCCAGATTCTACTATAACGTCAACCCGCAGCAGCCCGATGGCGCCTATGGCCAGTTCATTGTCAATACCGCTTCGATCAAGGACACGACCCGGCTGGTGAAAGAGCTGCGCCCGGCCCTGGCACAGATGGCGCCGGAGGCAACGGTGATCGTCAAGGAACTGCAGCAGGGGGCTCAGATGGAGGCGCCGATAGAGGTGCGCATCTCCGGTGATGACATCGCTGAACTAAAACAACTGGGGGAAAAGGTGCAGGGAATCCTGGAAGGCATACCTGGTTCACAATATGTGTACCGTGACTACTTTAACGACTCCTACATGCTGGACGTGAAGGTCAACGACGAACTGGCCAACCGTCTCGGCATTACCGACGCATCGGTAGCGCAAACCCTTGCAGGAGCGTTCGACGGCGCTGCAGTCAGCACCTTTTGGGAAGGTGACCGTCCGGTCACGATCAGGCTGCGGCTTGACCAGGCCTACCGTTCAAACGTTGCCGACATCGGCAACACCTATCTCAATTCCGATCTGACCCGTGCCAGGGTACCGCTCCGCGCTGTTTCCACCCTGACGCCGGAGTGGCAGACCAGCCGGATCGTCCGCAGAAACGGGGTACGCACCCTGACGATCCGTGGATTCACCAAGTCAGGGCAGTACGCATCTAAAATTCTGGAGGAGGCCATGCCAAAGATCAAGGCGCTGGAACTGCCGACCGGCTACCGGATCGATTTCGGCGGAGAAATGGAAAACCAGAACGAGACCTTCCCGCAGATGCTGGTTGCCCTTGGGATCAGTCTGGTGGCAATCTTCCTGGTGCTGCTGGTGCAGTTCAGAAACATTGCCGACCCGCTGATAGTGATGGCCTCGATTCCGCTGACTCTGTTCGGGGCAATCTTCGGGCTCGTCATCACCCACAACCCATTCGGCTTTACCGCCTTTATGGGGCTGATCAGCCTATGCGGGATTGTGGTGAGAAACGGCATCATCCTGGTGGATTACTGCAATGAACGGGTCGCCGAAGGTGCTGCCCTGGAGCAGGCCGCACAGGAAGCCGGGGCACGACGACTGCGCCCGATCTTCCTGACCACCATGGCCGCTGCCGTAGGGGTCACCCCGATGATCCTGTCCGGGTCCAGCCTGTGGGCTCCGCTGGCCAGCGTGATCGCCTTTGGCCTGATCTTTTCCATGTTCTTCACCCTGCTGGTGGTGCCGGTCATCTTTGTGGCGGTCAAGTCCCGCACCATAAAGCCGGGGGTGGTTATTACAGCCGCAGCAATCTGTACCCTGCTCTTTGCAGGCGGCCATGAGGCTGCTGCTGAACCGCTGAAGCAGACCCTGACCCTGCCGCAGGCGGTTGAGCTGGCCGTACAGCAGAACAGCGTACTCAAGATCAGCCGGGCAAAGGTGACGGAAAACGATCAGAAGATCGTCTCGGCCAGATCCCAGTACTTCCCGCTGCTTTCCAACAACACCAAGTATATGGCGTTGTCAGAAAAACAGCAGGTCACCATACCGGCGGGCAGTCTGGGAAATGTCGGCGGCGGACCATTCCCCAACAACGACGTAAAGTTAAGCCAGAGCCGCTCTGACATCCTCTACAGCGAGACCACCCTGGCTCAACCGGTCACACAACTGCTCAAGATTCATCAGGCCGATCAGATTGCCCGTGCAGATCACCGTATTGCCAAGGCAGAACTGACCAGGTCGGAAAACGAGATCATCCTTGCAGTGCATCAGCTCTATTACAGCTTGCTGGTGGCCAACAAGGAGAAGGAGGCAGCCCAGGCATCAGTAACCGCAGCACAGGAAAGCCTGCGCGAGGCAGAAGATGCGGTAAAGGCCGGAAATCAGCTTGAGGTGGCCGTAACCGCGGCAAAGGCCAATCTGCTCCAGGGCAGGCAAGCGCTTATCGTTGCAGAGAACCGCATTGCAGATCTCACCTCAGAACTGAATGACCTGTTGGGACTGCCGAGCACTGCCATTCTTGAAGTAACCGAGGCAGGTTTGCCGGTGCTGACAAAACCTGAAAAAGTGCAGTCCTACGAAGAGGCCAGGACACGCAACGGCGAACTGCGTGCTGCCCGCGAAACTGTTGAAAAATCTCGCCACGCAGTCCGTGCCGCAAAATACGAGTATATCCCGGACCTGACCATCTATGCCAAGCACGGCTACCAGGATGGAGCGCCATTTACCGAGAAGAACGTCGGCATCTTCGGGGCAGAGCTGAGCTGGAACATCTTTGACTGGGGCAAGCGCAAGGGAGAGATCGGCCAGCGGGTTGCCCAGCGCTCGCAGGCGGAAGAGAACTTGGCACGCCTGGACAAACGGATCACGATCGAGATTGACAAGGCCTACCGCACCCTGGATCGCTCAAAGCAGCTGATTGAGGTGGCACGTGAGGCATCAGCCCTGCGCAGGGAGAATGTCAGACTTAGCGAAAACGGAGTAAAGGCCGGAACCGTGACAGCGGCAAAGCATGCCGAGACCGTTGCAGCACTGAAAAAAGCAGAAATGGACGAGTTACAGGCTTCGCTTGGATACCGGCTGGCCCAGAACGAGCTGGAGCGGATCACCGGGACGCTCACAACGAACCGCTAGACGCAAGATATTTCAAACGGCACCGACCATTTCCGGTAAACCGGATATGGTCGGCAGACTCAAAGGGCTTATAGATGAACAAGAGAGATATTCTGCTTGTGGATGATGACGCCTGCTACCTTCACCTTCTCAGCTCTCTTCTCAGGCTTAAAAGATTTGAGGTGGTTGTCGCTCCGCATGCATTCAGTGCTTTGGAACTGCTGGAGAATGGAAACGTCGGTTTGTTGATCACCGACTTTGACATGCCGGGGATGAACGGCCTGGAGCTAGCCTCCTGTGCACGTGAGCGCTACCCGGACATGACCGTATTTATGATAACAGCCAGTTTGCTCCCGGATATTGTCGAGGGAGCAGTCAGAACAGGCATATCGCATGTTTTTCCTAAACCGCTGGACATAGACAACTTTGTAGAATCGATCAGGTCTATACTTTATCCAAACCTGGGCAAGATGTAAGACCGCATGACCAAACATTGCAAAAAAGGATCAGCTATGGCAGCCAGCAACACTATCAATTCCGTAGAGACAGAGGCGACATTCGGCGTCAATCAGCGCAATTTGTTAAAGCTGGTAAAATCATCGCCCTTGGGGATGATTGCTGTTGATCCCCAAGGGTTGATTCAGCTTTGGAACCGGGCTGCCGAGGAAATTACCGGTTGGAGCGAACAGGAAGTCATTCGGCAGGATTTCCGGCTACTAGTTGATGCTTGGCTGGTATACGAGTTGGAGGATACACATCGACGGATTATGGCGGGTGAGGTTGTTCGTTCGCTCCCCATACATATCACCAGAAAAGATGGGCGGATGATCGTTATCAGCTATTCTTCCGCTCCGGTCTTTGATGATAACCGTATCATCGCGGCCATTGCCATCATCTATGACGTAACAGAAAAGATAAACATGGAGATGGCACTGAGAAACAGCCTCGAAAAAATGAACCGGGTTGTTGACGAGACCGTGAGTGCCCTGGCAACAGCGATTGGAAAGAGAGACCCTTACACGGCGGGGCATCAACAGCGGGTAGCCCAGCTTGCCTGTGCCATTGCCGAAGAAATGGGAGGGTTTGACGATGACCGCATGAAAGGGCTCAGAATGGCGGCCACGATCCATGACATCGGAAAGCTATACGTCCCTGCCGAGATATTAAACAGACCCGGTCAATTGACCGAACTAGAGCTCGGGTTGATCAGGACACACCCACAGGGCGGCTTTGATATCCTTGAAGGTATAGAATTCTCTTGGCCCATCGCTCGCATCGTCCAGCAGCATCATGAGCGACTTGATGGTAGTGGTTATCCCTTAAGCCTTACAGGTGACGACATCCTTATGGAAGCTCGGATTGTTGGAGTTGCCGATGTGATTGAAGCCATGTCGTCGCATCGTCCATACCGCCCAAGCAGGGGCATTGAAGCAGCTTTGCATGAAATCAACGCTGGGCGCGGGAACATATATGACGCCAATGTGGTTGATGCCTGCTTGGCATTATTCAGTAACGGGTATCTTTTGTTGGACGAACACCTATGAACAGAGCTAATACTCCAGCGGCATCGCCTTGACCTGCTTGGCCGTAAACACCGGCCCGTCCTTGCAGACGTAGATATTACCCACATTGCAGCGACCGCACTTGCCCAGTCCGCACTTCATCCGGTTTTCCAGAGTGGTGTAGATCGCTTCATCGCCAAAACCCAGCTTTTCCAGCACCGGCAGGGTGAATTTGATCATGATCGGCGGACCGCAGACCAGGGCGATGCAGTTGTCTGCTGATGGCGCCAGTTCATCCAGCACGGTCGGCACAAACCCCACCTTGCCATCCCACTCAGGGCCATTACCACCGGGATCAACCGTCTTGACCAGCTTTACATCACTGCGTTCTTCCCACTCTTTCAGTTCACGCTTGTAGACCAGATCTGCCTCAGTCCGGGCGCCGTAGACAATGGTGATATCACCAAACTTGTCCCGCCAATCCAGACAGTTCCAGATCAGGGTCCGTAAAGGCGGCAGGGCGATACCACCGGTTACGAATAGCAGGTTCTTGCCGAAGAACTGTTCAATCGGAAATGAATTACCATAGGGACCACGTACCCCCATGGTATCGCCAACCTCAAGCCGGCGCAGCGATTCAGTTACCCGCCCCACAGCCCGGAAACAGCATTCAATGTACCCTTTACGGGTCGGCGAGGAGGCGATGCAGAAGGTTGATTCACCGGCGCCAAAGGCAGAGTACTCGGCAAACTGCCCGGCCCGGAAGTTGAAACCCTCCCGCACCTGTTCATCCTGAAACACCAGACGCAGCGTACGGACATCCGGGGTCTCGTCAATGACCTCTTCCACGGTGGCAAGGTACGGCAGGTAGATGTTTTTGTTATGATCACACATAGAGCTAAACCTTTTTTTCCACGAAGGGCACGAAAATACACGAAGAGAAAATCATGAAACCAGACGTTTCCATTCGAGCTTTCCTGAACTGCCAAAATTTATGAGTAGACCAACTCTCATTCCGGTTGCCTTAAGATAGTTTATGATTTGAGATTCTTCGTGGCCTGTTAATCTTTGTAACGCCTTCAATTCAACAATAATGCCGTTAAAGCAAACTAGATCAGCAATATACTCTTTGTTCAAGACGTGTGCCTTGTACTGTATTTTGAGAGACTGCTGCGAAACAAAAGGAATCTTACGCAAGCTGAGTTCGTATGCGAGCGCCTCCTGATAAACAGCTTCTAAAAAACCACTGCCAAGTTCTTTATGAACTTCAATCGCAGCTCCAATTATTTGGAATACTTCCTCTCTATAGATCAACTCATCCCACTGCTGTCCCATAAATTGATTGAATAAGAGGAGGCTCTGAGAGCTACTTGTGGTATATTGAGTTCGCCAAAACACCAATAAACACGAGGAGATCAGAGCCGTGTCACATAATAACACAGTCCTTA
>Ga0209016_1000863_pt1 | contig 30126 bp, 30 predicted proteins | sample EPASupsiteSAE305_FD_187265 | JGI IMG/M metagenome (GOLD analysis project Ga0209016, IMG submission 187265) | Bioremediated contaminated groundwater microbial communities from EPA Superfund site, New Mexico - SAE3-05 (SPAdes) (version 2) | ecosystem: Environmental > Aquatic > Deep subsurface >...
TGCCGGCAGCGGATCGTAGCCGTCCTTGACCACTACCTGCTGGCCTTCCTTGGACAGGGCGTACTTCAGGAACTCCTCCACCACCTTGGGCAGCGGCTCGCCTGGCTTTTTGGCAACGTAGATGTAGAGCATCCGCGACAGGGGGTACTTGCCGGACAGCACGTTGGCGTAATTGGCCTCATAGACCGGGCCGCCCTTCTTGTCGGACAGGGCCAGGGCCCTTACGCCCGAGGTGGCGTAGCCGATGCCGGAGTAACCGATGGCGCTGACATCCTTGGCCACCCCTTCTACCACCGAGGCGGAGCCGGGCTGCTCTTTAACGGTGTTCTTGTAGTCGCCTTTGTTCAGGGCGTGCTCCTTAAAGTAGCCGTAGGTACCGGAGGCCGAGTTGCGGCCGAACAGCGAGATCGGCTTGGCAGCCAGCGGGCCGGTTACGCCGGCCTGACCCCAGGTGGTGATATCGGCCAGACCGCGCTTCTGGTTCTTGGAGAAGATGGCGTCCACCTCGTCCAGCGAGAGGGCCTTGATCGGGTTATCCTTGTTGACGAAGACTGCCAGCGAGTCCAGCGCCACGCCGATCTTGGTCGGCTTGTAGCCGTACTTCTTCTCAAAGTCCTCGATCTCCTTGCCCTTCATCTCGCGGGACATGGGGGCCAGCTGGGCGGTGCCGGCGATCAGGGCCGGCGGAGCGGTTGAGGAGCCCTTGCCCTCGATCTGGATGTTGACGTTGGGGTACTTCTTCTTGAAGCCTTCGGCCCAGTAGGTCATCAGGTTGTTCAGGGTGTCGGAACCGATGCTGCTCAGGTTGCCGGACACACCCGAGGTTGCCTTGTAGCTGGGCAGCTTGGCATCGACCTGCACCTTTTCAGCCTGTGCCGCAGTGGCGATGCAGAGGGTGGCGAAGGTCGCCAGGATCGTCTTCTTCAACATGGGTACTTCCTCCTATGGTTGGTTGGTACAAAAGCACGTTTACGTAGGTGTAACATACGGCTGTTCTGTGACAATCAGGTTACAGCTTCAATAAAGCTGGGTTAAATGAGCGCCCTTCAGACGTGTTTATAGGCGCTGAGGCTGGCCACCAGCTCGCCGGTCAGGGTCGGGTCGATGTGGGGAATCTTGCTTTGGCCCCCCAGTTTGCCACGCACGGCTTGGGACCAGTCGTAGATCAGCTGCTCCTCCACCAGCAGAACCTCGGGCGGATTGATGCGGCCCTGGCTGCGGAAGGTGCCGTAATCGGCATTGGCCTGGCTGAGCTGGTGATCGAGAAACGTCGCAATGGCCGGCTGATCGGGCAGAGCAGCACGGCTGGCCAGCACCCAACGGTGGCGGCGGTTGGCAATATCCGGCCCCACCATGAATTCACACACCGTGCTGCCCAGCTGCTCATTCAGCGCAGCCACCGCCGCCTCCACCTCGCCCTGAGTCACCTTCTCCTCAAAGCGATCCAGGAACTTGTCGCGGCCGGTGAACTGGATCCGGTACTGCTCGGTATCCAGAAAACGGAGTGTATCGCCGATCTGGTAGCGCCATAGGCCGGCACAGGTGGAGAGGATCACCGCATAGCGTTCGCCAACCACCACCTGTTCCAGCGGGATGACCTGGGCATCTGGTAGCGGGCAACCGGTCTCGTCCAGTTGGGCGATCGGCACAAACTCGAAAAAGGCGCCGTAGTAGGGGGTCAGTCGCATGCCGTCTTCGCCCTGCACCTGAAAGCCCATGAAGGCCTCCGACGAGGGCAATAGCTCAAGAAAACGGGGCCCTCCGGACGGGAACAGCCGCCGGAACTCATCAGCGTAGGGGGCCAGACTGGTGCCGCCGTGGATGATCAGCTCCAGTTGGGGCAACGCCTGGCGCATGGGGCGGCCGGCGAGCTGCTCGACACGCTGCAGTAACAGCAGGATCCAGGGCGGCACCCCGGAGATCACCCGCACGTTCGGGTTTGAAAGCAGCAGCTGCGCCATGCCTGCCAGACGCTCTTCCCAGGGGGCCGAGGAGAGCGGCTCCTTGGGCTCCACAAACGGCGCCAGCCAGGAGGGCCGCTCCCGCAGGGTGATGGCGCTCATGTCGCCGGACCAGATACCGGGACCCAGGCTGGTCAGGCTGGTGGGGCCCGCCATATAGAGGATCGAGCTACCAAGCAGCCGGCTGTCCGGCTCGGCAGCCAGATAGCAGGCCAGCATATCCAGGGCGGCTCTCCGGTTAGCGGCGAACATCTCGCGGGTAAAGGGGATGTACTTAGTGGGGGCGGTGGTGCCCGAGGTCTCGCAGAAAAACGGGATCAGACCCGGCCAGGTCAGGTTGCGCAGCTCCAGCCGTTTGCCGGATTCGCTGTCCTGCAGCTGTGGTGCAAAGTACTGATCCCAGAACTGGCCGTAGCTGCGCAGCGGCACCTGCTGGCGAAAGCCCTGATAGAGTTGCTCAAAGGCCAAACCGGCCAGCCTGGAAAAGTCGTGATCCTGGCCGAAGCGGGTCTGGCTGGCCCGTTTCACCAGCATTGGCAGCAGCTCCCGTTGAGCGGCCAGCGGGTCGCGGGCCAGGAAACGCCGGGCACGGATATCGGCCGCAGCGCGCAACGGCAGGTCAAGTAGAGTGACGGGGAAGTTCATGAAGGCAGGTTCCTTACCCTAGACCGCAGCCCAGAGCGGCTCTCGATGCAGCCGTTCCAGCCACTGCTCCAGCAGGGGGTTGTAACAGTGCGCGTGAAAGATCAGCGAGGCATGGGGTACCGGATCAGACGGATCGTTCGATCCGGCCACCTTGGCCTTGCCGTTGGGAAACAGCTGCCGGAATGTCTGCTGATCCTCCAAAAGGGCCAGGGTCGGCGAGCCGGGCACCAGGATGCTGGCCTCGTTCTCGGCGGCCAAAAGCAGGGTCGAGCCGTCGAAGACGCTGCCACCGGAGCGGGGGGCGATAAAATCGCGCAGGGCCAGCACCCGCTGGTAGCCCCCCAGGGCCGAGGTATGTTCCAGCACACCGAAGATCCTGCGGCGAATCGCTAGGTGGCGGGTGCTTAAGGGGCGGTTGTCGGCGCCGCTTTCAAACAGGGCGTAAAAACAGCGTCGGGCACGTTCGACCTGCTTGTGGAGCCCCTCCTGATCGCTGGGGTCCACCTGCAGGATCTTGCGGAGATTGGATTCCAGCATCCGCACGCCGCCGCTACGCTCCCCTTGTGGGCGCACCAGATCATCGGTACAGAGCACCGGGCTGATCAGCAGCAGCGCCCGTAGCATGCAGTGGATCGTCTCCGAGGCCTGCCGCAGGTACTGCACCAGCAGGCCGGCTCCGAAGCTGACCCCCAGTAATGCCGGCCGTCTGCCCTGACGGGACAGATCACAGATCAGGTCACTCAGCTGGGCGCAGAACAGTTCCTGGCTGAAGCCGTTGCGGGGGAAGTTGAGGTAGTAGATGCTGCCGTGCTGGCGCAAGAGCGGACGCTGGAACTCCAGCGCCTCGGTGGCGTCCGGCACAAAACCGCCCACCACGATGGTGGGGTGCTGGCCAACCCCCTTTTCCTTGTAAAGTTGGCAGCGCACCGCGTGCAGGCTGTGGAAGCGGTCCCGCAGGGACAGTTCAGCCGGCCGGTGGCGGGGGGTGTAGGGCTTGATGCTCATGCTGCGTAACAGGCCGGTGGTGGCGGTGGCAACGTTCAGCAGCGCCGGGTGGCGTGCCGTCTTCTGCAGGAGCTGTCTCATGTTATCCTCCTCATAGTCTGGGAGGAGTAAAGCAGCTGCAGGTTACAGCCCGGTGGCGAGGGCGGTAAAGCTGTGTTGCAATTTGGTCTACTCCGCTTCGTCGAACAGGATGCGCGAAAGATACTCGCCGTAGTAGCGGCGGTTTTCGTCTTTGAGCTCCTGTGCCAGGCCCCTGAACTTGGTGATCTGCTGATCAAGCTCGTTAAAGGGGCCCTGCAGAGACAACAGGCGTGTCAGTAACATGGGTGCGCTACCTTTCAGGCGTTGACTTCCCGGGCCATCAGGAAGATGCCGGTCATCTTGAACAGCATGCTGTTGATCTGGTTCAGGCCGCTGATCTGGACCTCAGCCTGTTTTTCGTGTTTAAGGGTCTTGATCGAGCGTAGCAACAAGGCGATGCCCATTGAGTTGATCCGGCCCACGCCGCTGAAATCCAGCTGGACGGTGGGCGCTGAGGCTAGGCGCACCACCTCTTCCAGGTGCTGGTCGGCATGGGCGTCGATGATGCCATGCAACAGGAATGAATCGCACTGCTGAGCTTGCTGATGATGTACATGAAAGTTCTGGTGCATGGTGTGCTCCTTTGAAGGTAGGTGTCAGCAGGTCAACGGCCGCAGCTGCAGGCAGCCGCCCACCACCGTCTCGACCCGGGGACGGATACTGACGTAAAATTGATCCATCAGGCGCCACATGAAAAACAGGCCGCGACCGGCCCGATCCGGTTCAGGCAGTGTCTGAGCGGTGTTTTGGGCCAGAAAGGCGAAGACCTGGGCCGCCGTCAGACTGCCCCAGCTGTCACGCACCTCAAGTGCCAGCCGCGAGCCGTCAAAGTGGTAGCGCAGCCGGATCCGCTCATCGGGCAGCAACAGGCGTGGCTCGCCCTTCTGAAACAACGTCCGGCCATCACTAGAGCGCGGCGCGGCATACAGGGCATTCTCCAGCATCTCATCCACCATCAGGGCAGTCTTCTGGCACAACAGGGCGTGGGCTTGATCAGCGTCACCGATCAGGGTCAGCAGCTCGTCGATCAGCTCCGGTTTGTCGCTGCTGCCGCTGACCTCCCGCTCTTGCACCTGGGGGCTGTCAGGAAAAAGTCCGCCGTTACCCGCCTTGGCGGCGCAGCCGTTGTGGGGATCACCGATAAACACCATGGTGGCCGGTCCGTGTTCTTCATGTATACGCATGCTGCTACGCCTCCTGCTGTGCGACCACCAGGGTCACGTCGTCGTCGAAATGATCCACGCCTCGAAAGGCCCGGGCCGCGGTCAGCAGTGCGTCCCGCACCTGCTCCGGTCTGCCACCGGTTTGCCGGAGGGTCGTTATCAAGGACTGTTCACCAAACAAGACCCCCTGCCCGTCTTCAGCCTCCTGGATGCCATCACTGTAGAGCAGCAGGTGGTCGCCGGGCATGAAGCGGATCGTGGTCTCGTCATAGTCGGCCCTGTCGTCGAAGCCGAGCGGAAAACCAGGCTCAAGCGCCACCAGCTGCCATTGGCCGCTGATCACCTGCCGCCAGTAGGGAAAGGGATGCCCGGCAGAGCTGATGACCGCCGTTTCCGTCTGTCGGTCCAGCACTGCAATCAGCGCTGTCATCAGCAGGCTGCCGCCGGCGGTAGCCATCAGGGCGCGGTTGATACCGCTTAATAAGCGGGATGGCGTCCTGACGCCGTTATCCAGCAGGGTCTGCAGGCCGGCCTTGGCGGCGGTGGTTACCAGCCCGGCCTGAACCCCATGGCCGGTCACGTCGGCCACCAGCAGCCCCAGGCGGTGCTCGTCCAGGGGAAAGACATCGTAAAAGTCGCCGCTGATCTCGGTGGAGTTGACCAGCCCGGCCGCTACCGCGATGCCGGCATGTACCAGCGGGGTGGCGGGCAGCAGGGCGGCTTGCACCTGCCGCGCCATCTCCACCTCGGAGCGGATACGGCTACTCAGGCGCTCCAGGGTGTCAAGCAGGGCGGCCTGACTGCGGGAGATGGCCATCATCAGGTCGGCCACCGCCGCGATGGCAACGCTGCCGTCGGCCAGGGACACAGCGAAGCAGTCGTTCTCAAGCTGGGGGTCACTGAGCAGCAGGCGGCTCAGGGCGTCGCTGATCTCCAGCTCCCCCGTCAGCACCAGTGGTGTACCCTCCAGCAGGGTCTCTACCGGTTTGCGGCCGAACAGTTCCCGGGCGAACGGTTTGGCCAGATGCCGGAAGAACAGTTCCCGACGGCTGATGATACCCAGCAGGTGCTGCTGTTGCATCACCGGCAGCGCCAGCAGGTGCGGCTGCTGCTGAAACAGTTCGATGGCCTGGTTGACGGTGGTGAGCGGGGTGATGATCGGCACCGGCCGTGAAATAGTGCCCAGCAACGTGGCTGCTACCATACAAACTGACCCTGCAGCAGCAGACCCTGCTCATGCAGCTGGTGCGGCAGCGCGGTTACCAGGTGCGGTGCCGGACGTCCCAGCAGATAGCCCTGCCCCAGCCGGATACCGACGGCGGTCAGATAGTCCAGCTCCTCCTGCCGCTCAATCCCCTCGGCGATCACCTCAATCCCCACCCGCTGGCAGAAGCTGACAATCGACTCCACCAGGGCCTGCCTGACCGGCGCCCGGTCGATGTCGGCCACCAGGAAACGGGCCAGCTTGACGTAGTCAGGCTCGATCTGGGCCAGCATCTTCAGGCCGGCAAAGCCGTCCCCCAGGTCGTCAATGGCAATCGCATAGCCCTGGCGCCGGTAGTGATCCACCACCCGGCCGAAAAGGTCGTAATCGGTGATCAATGATCGTTCGGTCAGTTCCAGCACCACCCGCGAGCGTTCGATGCCCAGTTCTCCCAACAGTTTGGCGGTGACCCCAGGGCGATGGTCGTCGGTCAGCACTGCCGGGCAGACGTTCAGAAACAGTCGCTCAGCAACCCCCAACTGAGCGGCCGTGGTCAGGGCCCGTTCCCGGCAGAGCTGCTCCAGGGCTGAGAGCATGCTACCGCTGCGGGCGGCGCAGAACAGCTCCTCGATGGAGCCGAAGACGGTCGGGCCGATGATCCGGCTTAAGGCCTCGTAGCCATGCACCTCACCCGGCGCAAGGATAAAGATCGGTTGAAAGTGGGGGGTAATCAGCCGTTGGCTGACGACCCTGGTCACTTCGCGCAGCGAGGTGGACTGTTCCGGGGTCACCGGAAGCAGATCGCCGACAGGTCCGGGTAGCAGGGAGCGGGTCCGGTTTCGGCGGGATGGCCATGCCTGGTTCAGCACAAGCCGGCCATCACCCGGTGCAGGGACTGCGGCGCCAGGGTGGATGTCGGGCTGCTGGTGGTGCGGTGGCAGGCGCCACAGATCACGTCGCTTTGTGCCACCCGTACCCACAGGGTCCGGTTGTCACTGTCGCACCAGTCGCAGGTCCAAGTGTAGTAGTCGTCCAGGGTTCTGAATTTCATGGTATCAACTCCTTGTATGCCGTGTTGCTGTACCAGCCTAGACTGCCCGTGTTGCAAACGGGTGACAGCATCTCAAAGTCTGGGCAACAATCCTGCAACAGACAGATGCCGCCTCGGCTCAGAGCGGCGCCACCTGGGCCTCGATCAGATCGCAGCCGGTGTGGATTGCCCGGCCGGTAGCGCCGTTGCGGCTGTAACTCATGCGCAGGGTGGCGCCGCAGATGTAGGTGATGCACTCCATCCTGAAGAGCGGCAGGTGGTTGTCTTCAATCCGTGAAGCTATTGCGCTGCCGCAGTCCAGGCAGCAATCTCCCAATCGTTGCATAACGCACTCCTTTCCGAGGGCGGATAGTGATGTGATCAGCCTAATCGCCAGATATGTCAGTCCGGTTGCAGCTTGCTGAAGGCTGGGTAACGACATGGTGAGGCACGGCATGTAGCTGATGTCTGGGCGGAAGGATGGTGGGCAAGCCAGGTCAAACAAGGTCATGGCGTACATGGTAGCGGATCGTGGCGCCGGTAACGGTGCTGCGGCCGGTGTAGAAAAAGATCACCACCCAGAGAGCCTGCAGAAAAAACAGCACCGCCGGTGTCCAGAGTTGTTGCAGGCCACTGCTGATGACCGGCGTCACGAGCACCTCGTTGCCGACCAGCATGGCAGCCCCTAGGGCATAGAACAGTCCGAGCAGCCCCATGATCTGGTAGGCCGAGATACGGCCAGTTCCTCGATAGTCAGCCCGCCAGGTTTCAGACAGGGCACGCCAGCCCTGGGTTATTCCGGCGGCCAGCAAAAAGGCGGCCAGGTGCTGCGCTGCCAGAAACAGGCCGATTCCCACCAGACCGCTTAGGATGTAGAGCACTGCCGTTACCGCCTGGATCGGCAGCAGTTCGGCCCCCTCCAGATTGTCGGCATAGGCGGCTTTTTTCGTGCTGCCGTAAAATCTGAAGCCGCGACCGCTGAACAGGCGCCTGATCCAACCATCCGCAGCAGACAGGGGCTTGCCGTAACAACAGCCGAAGCTGATGCAGGCCAGTCGCCCCAGCCCCTCGCCAAAGGCATAGGCGATGGCAATGGCAGCGTAGCTAGCCATGACCGGCAGCGAGAAGTTGTAGGCCACACCGGCAGTACGGTTCAAAAGCAACACCACAAACGGGGTGATCAGCATGCCGACAAACACCGCGCCACCCACGGTAAAGGTGTGGGCCTTTTTTTCCACCAGTCGAGCCACCAGCCGTGAAGCCGGCACGCAGCAACCCAACAGCGCGGCGGTCAACAGGACGACGCCCAATGGTGGAACGCCCAGCGAACCGAGCAGCACCAGGAGCACCAGCACCGCTACCAGATAGGCATTGGCGGTCAACAGGCCGTACCAGGTAAGATTGACGCCCTGCCAAGCGCCTTCCGGCGTTTTGTCAACGGGCAGCGTGGCAACGATCTGCCAGCGTTCAGCCGGCAGATAACGGAAGCCCCACCAGAGATAGATGCCGATGCCGGCGCCAAAGGCGGCCAGCGTCGCGAGCGTGGTCTGGTCGTTCATGGGTGCGGTTCCTTTCAGATCCTGCGTGCAATCAGTGAGCGGACCTGGAGATCAGTCTCCACCAGGGGTCTGCCGAAGCCTTCGCTGAAACGGCTGCTGACGTCGCTGCGATTGGCATTGTCCAGCAGGTCTTGGGCAATACGGACCCGGCCTGGCTGGAAGATCAGGATATCGGTGCTGCTACCCGGCCGGTAAAGGCTTTTGGGCTGTCCCTTGGCCAGGAACATTCCTTTTGTCACCGGCTGCGGGTCATCATAGCCACGGCTGCTGTAAACCTGCGCAATGTCGCCGATCATCAACGCAACCACCTCAATCATCGCCACCAGCCCGACGCCGGTTCCGGCAGGCACGTCGGTGTCGATGATCGTCACCACCCGGCGATTTTTGGAGTAGGGCGTGGCAATGCTGACCACTGCCGAGGGGTTGCAGGAGTGATAGCCGCCGTCCAGGGTGTAGAAGTCCACCACCCGGCCGGCAACCGGCAAGTGGTTGTAGTGGTATTTGTCGGGGGTCAGACGGAACACCATGAAGTCGCCCCCCTGAAAGGCCTGGCGCCACACCTTGGCGGCATAGCCGAACAGTTCGTCATAGCTGAAAAACTTGTTTTTGAGGTAGACCAGCGAGGTCTGGCTGAAAGAACCGGGCAACACCCGCGCATCGGCCGGTGAGACCACGGCGCCGGCGTGGTCCGGCATTGGCCGGCAGTCCCAGTAGCGAATCTTGCGTTCAAAGCACTTGCGGGCCGTATCGAGTTGCTCCGGCGGGTCCAGGCATTCCTGCAGGTCTATGCCGCAGGTCGTCAGCAGGGACTGACGGCCAACGCGTGGCCGGTCAAAGTGAACCGCTGCCAGCACCTGGGACATCCAGCTGCTGGTCAGCATGTCGAACAGGCGGCTGCTGTTTTCCCGAATCCGGCTGTAGAGCAATCGGATCAGCCGGTCAGCCAGCAGCTGCTCGGTAACTATGCGGCCGCTACCCCGCTCGATGTACTGGTGTAGTAGTGTCATGCCCGCTCCTTCTTTGCTTATGTCTGCGTGCCGCCTCGTGGTGATCGGCATGTACCGTCAGCAGGATCAGGTTGGCCAGCCGTTGCAGGGTCGGCAGATCGGCCCGGTCGGCCAGCAGGTCACCCTTGAGCCGCTGCAGCAGGTCTCCTGCCCCCTGACCTTGCAGGAGTAACCGCAAGGCGCGGCGTGTCTCAAGGTCCAGCTCGGTTTGCTCCCGGTCGATCCTGGCGGTTATGTCGGCCAACAGCTGCATCGCCTCTTCCAGCTGCTGCCGTCGCAGGGTATCGCGGTAGTACTGTTCGGCCCGCAGGTTGAATTCGCGGGCCGGCATCCGCAGCGGGTCTGTGGTGGTGGCGCCGGACATGATCCCCTTGGTCAAACGTCCGGCGACGGACAACTGTTCAAAGGAATCCAGCCGTGCCTGCAGGTCGCTGATGGTTGTTTCCAGACCCATCAGTTCGATCAGGTCGGCAGCATCATCGCGGAGCACCGCGAACAGAGCCTTGCGGTAGGCCAGGTTCTCTACCCGCAGATAATCGGGATAACGGCGGCTGGGCCTGACCCCGGCGGTTTTGGCCAGAATGCGGGTCATCAGGGTGTTGCGGGTATCTTTGCGGACAAAGAAGGTGGGCAGGCCCACTGCCGTGCCGAAGATGATCTGCCGCCGTTCGCTTTCGGTGGAGGGAGTGTCGGGAATACTGGCCGGGGTGATGGTGCCGTAAGCCATATATTTGTATGCCAGGGCGGTGATCAGTGTTTGCAGATCGGCGGCCCGCCCCATGTCCTCGCCGAATCGCTCGAACAGACTGTAATGCCGTCCCTCGAAGCCGGAAAATCCCATCTTGCCGAACTCGCGCAGTTTGTAGAGCAGATAGACCGACATCTGCTCATCAAAGACCCCCATCTGGGCCAGGTCTTTGCGCAACAGATCCGTGTTGCCCTGCACGCCGTTCAGGGCCGGGCTCTGTTCCGTTGAGAGCAGGCAGACCAGATAGTCGATCAGCCGGTAGTCAGGCACAAAATCACCACGCAGCCCGAACAGTGTACTTACCAGGCGGTCGATCGGTTCAGGTCCGAAGGGGGTCAGCGGCTGACCCAGGAACGACAGCCCGGCCTTCTTCTGCCAGCGGCGCCAGAACATCCGCAAATGGGTGTAGTCGAGCTCGTGTGGCAGAAAGCCCAGTGCCTTTTCAGGATGGAAATCGGCGTAGGCCAGCCGGTAGGGGGCGGCTGAATAAGTGCCGACAAACAGCGGCAGAAACTGTTCGCTGATCTTGATGGTCAGGTCGCCGAGACGCTTTTCATGGGCTGCAGTAAAGCCGGAGCCGGCATCGGCCAGGGCTTGCGTCAGTCGTCGGCTGCCGATGCTGATATGGGTGCCGTTGTTGGCCAGGCTCACGTTGGAGACATTGGGCAGCACCACCAGATTGTTGAGGATGATGCCGGCCTCCCGCAGTTTGGCCACGGCATTCAGCTGGCTGCGTGACAGCACCTGGTGACAGAGCTGCATGTAGCGGTACTTGTCCTCGCCACGGTCCCAGCCCGACAGGCAGGGGCTCATGAACAGCTCGCGGTAAAAGCTGTCGGAGACGTGGTCATTCAACTCCTTCTGGCGCACCGGCGGATGGGGCGAGAAATAGACCATTGCCTGCTGTCCGTGTTCCTGCAGGCCAAAGGCCAGGTTGGCATACATCACCAGTAGCTGGGTCAGCAGAAAGCGCAGGGCGGTCTCGTGAGCGATAGCCTGGCCCATGCCCTGGCCGGGGGTAAGGTCTACGACGTTGAAGGAGAAGGTCTCCGGCGAGGTGTTGTCGTTCAGGTAGTGGCCCAGTAATCGGATGCCGGTCTCCCGGATCGGCTGCGGCAGCAGGTCCTGGGAGCCGAGCAGTTCCGCCAGGGCCAGTTTGATCAGATAGCTGATCGGTAGCCGCAGCATCTCCACTCCCGGTGCATCGCGGTAGATGAAGCGGCTGCAATCACCCCGCCGCCCCCCGGACGGCTGTTGCTTATCGGCGAGCAGATCGGCCTCCAGCACCCGGCTGGCATAGTCGGACAGGCTGCTGCGGGGAAACCGTACCCAGCTGTTCTCCCAGACGCCGGTATCGTTGTCGGCCAGGAAGCGTTCAAGATCGGTCACCACCGTGTTCGGTGTTTCTCCGGCTGCAGTCCGCTTGAGGATGTTTGCAAAGTAGTTGGACTGTTCGATGATCTGTGGCAGGTCCACCTGCTGCCGGTTGCCGATCACCACCGCCTGCAGTTCGCTCTCTGCGCCGGCCGTTACGTCGTTGGCCGAAAAGGGCAGCGATGCGACCAGCTCCGTCAGGGAGCCAAAGGAAACGCCAGCCCTGAGCAGGGACTGGCGTATGGTCGGCGGTTGTTCCGGCGCCGCTTTTGGCAGGCCGGTTGTCTGTGCCGTTGTTCGCTGGCTACTGATAGTCTGCATATGCCTCCCGAGCATCGCTGTGCCGTACCTGCCAACCTCACTGTACTAAGTAGGAAATCAGCGCTACAACAGAGCGTGCATCAGGTAACAATTGTGTGAATTTGAGCTTTTTATCTGGCGGGAGCGCCCAATATGTCCAGAAGACATTCCGTAACCGATATCTTTCCTGCCCGTAACCTGTTTGTTGCCTTCAGGTCGTATGGTCTGATTTCCGCATCATGCGATGTTGTTTATCCCAAAGGGGAATCACACCGATGCTTCTTTCGATCAGTATCATAACCACCGTCGAATGCCGGGTGGAATCCTATGCCCAGCTGGCCTCGCTGGCGACCGAAGTCAAAAAGGCCGCCAAGGGGCAGCCAGGTTCATCGGTAGTCGTCAATCGGCGCAAATCCAGCTCGATTCCGCCCGAGCAATCAAACAAGGAGTACTAAGCTATGTCTGTACCCAGTGAGAAAGTGTTGTTCGTCTGTGTCCATAACAGCGCCCGCAGTCAAATGGCCGAGGCCTTCCTCAACAAGATTGCGGCCGGCCGTTTCGTGGCCCAAAGCGCCGGGCTTGAGCCGGGGACCCTGAACCCCCTGGTGGTGGAGGTGATGGCGGAAGTGGGCTACGACCTGTCCGGCAATCAAACCAAGGATGTCTTTGAAATGTACCGGCGGGGTGAGATGTTCAGCTACGTGATCACGGTCTGCGATGGCGCCAGTGCCGAGCGCTGCCCGTTGTTTCCCGGCATCGCCAAGCGCCTGCACTGGAGTTTCGCCGACCCGTCCAGCCTGACCGGCAGCCATGAGGACCAGCTGGCCGCCACCCGGGTCATCCGGGATGAAATTCAGGCTGCTGTTGCCGAGTTTATTATTGCCCACGCCTGATCTGCCGGCCGACATCCGTCAGGCAGTTTTCACCGGACGGTAACGTGGCCACAACAGTGGCAGGTTAGCGTACCGCAGGATTACGTGTGTAAGGGGATCATCATGGAAAAAGGCACCACGCTGTACAAATACCGGATCGCCCACCAGGCTGTCTATGGCGAGGGCAGCCTCTGGGTGGCCGAGCATATCCTGCTGGGCAAACAGTTTTTGCTGAAACAGCTTGCCGCCGCCAGCGCCGGTGATCAGGGCTGGCGCGATCGTTTTTATAGTGAGGCCAAGCTGCTAGCCCAGCTGGTGCATCCCAATATTCTGCAGGCCACCGACTTCTTCGAGCATGACACGAATTTCTGGCTGGTCCTGGATTATTACGAAGGGGCTGCCTTGGATCGCATGATCGCCCGTAATGGCGCCTTTCCGGTCGATATTGCCCTGCATTGCACCACGAAGCTGTTGCAGGGACTGGAGTATGCCCACGCCAAAGGGGTCATTCACCGGGGGCTTAAGCCCTCGATCATTCTGATGGACCGCAAGGGCGGGCTGAAGATCGCTGATTTCGGTGTGGCGCTTTTGAAGGACAACGCCGGTCAGCAGGAGGTCGGACAGGGCGGAGAGGCCGCGTTCATGAGCCCGGAGCAGATCCTCAATCCGCGGGAGGTGACGCCCCAGAGCGACCTCTATGCGGTCGGGATGCTGCTATATACCATGTTGGCAGGGAGGGTGCCGGTTGAGCAGCGCTCGACCGTGGCCACTTTGCTGTCGCAACTTGACGATACGGTTCCTGACATCAGGACGGTGGTCGATCAGATCCCCGAGCAGCTTGCCCAGCTGGTGCATCGCGCCCTCGAAAAGGATCCGGCCAGGCGATTTCAGAGTTGTCAGGAGTTTTTGGTGGCCATTGCGGCCTACCGTGAATCACTGCTGCCCAAGCCGGAATTGCCGGCGCAGGCGGTCAGCGATCCCTGGTGGCGCAGACGCCGGGGAACGGTGATCGGCACTCTGGTTGGCGCACTCCTGCTGGCCAGCAGCGGCGGTTACTACTATCACTGGATCAACGCGTCGGATGTCGTCTTGCGGTTGCACGGCTCGAATACGGTCGGCGCCAGCTTGGCCCCCGCCCTGGCGGAGGAGTACCTGAAAAAGAGCGGGGCGGTGCGTACCCGGCGTATTCAGGGTAGCAACCATGAGGAGCTGCTGGTGGAGGGGATCATGGAGCATCGCCGCAACCTTGCGGTGGAGATCAAGGCCCACGGTTCCAGCACCGCCTTTGAGAATCTGGCCGTCGGTCAGTGCGATATCGGCATGTCGTCACGCAGGATAAAGGACAAGGAGGTTGGCCAACTGGCGCGCCTGGGCGCCATGACCAGCCGAGCGAACGAGCATGTGCTGGCGTTGGACGGCGTGGCGGTGATCGTCAATAACGCCAATGCCGGTCTGAGCACCCTTGATCTGGAGACCACGCGGGACATTTTCTCGGGCAAGATTCCAGACTGGGGCAGGTTGGGCCAGGTGAAAAACAGTGCTCCGATCAAGGTCTACAGCCGTGACGACAAATCAGGCACCTACGATACGTTTAAGAGTTTGGTGCTGGGAGATGCCGCGTTGAGCAAGACGGCGAAGCGTTTTGAGGACAGTACGCTACTCTCCTCCGAGGTGGCTGCAGACCAGAACGGGATCGGTTTTATCGGCCTGCCTTACATAAAATCGGCGCGGGCAGTGGCGATCAGCGATGGCTCTCACCCGATCCTGCCGACCCCCTTCACCGTGGCCACCGAAGATTACAGTCTGGCTCGCCGTCTCTATCTGTACACGCCGGGCCAGCCCAAGAACCGGCGGGTTAAGGAGTTTGTTGAGTTTTCCCTGTCGCCGGCCGGTCAGGAGATCGTTGAAAAGGTTGGCTTCGTGCCCTTGACGGTGCGGGCTACCGCCAGTCAAGCGCCGGCAGTTGCTCCGGAGCGGTACCGTCAGTTGACGCACCAGGCAGAACGGCTCTCACTGAACATCAAGTTCACCCCTGATGGCCAGCTTGACAACAAGGCAGTGCGTGACCTGGAGCGCCTGGTGGCGGCGCTTGGCACCAAGGAGTTGCAGGGCCGTCAGGTACTCCTGTTCGGCTTCACCGACGGGACTGCGCCTGCACGGGAAAGCCTGCTGTTGTCCCACCAGCGGGTGGGTCAGGTGGTTCAGGAATTGCGCCAGCGTGGTGTGGTGATTGCCGCAGCAGAGGGGTTCGGTTCCGAACTGCCAATCGCCGATAACGCCAGCAAGGAAGGGCGGCAGCGCAACAACCGGGTTGAGGTTTGGGTGACAAAGCGGTAGGGTGGCTGCACCTAAAACTGGAGAACAAACCATGCGCTATACAACGATCACCATGCAACCCCGCAAGCGGATTGCGCTGGTGGCCCACGACCACAAGAAACGTGATCTGATCGAATGGGCCCGCTATAACCGTGCCATCCTGGTGGAGCATGAGCTGTGCGCCACCGGCACCACCGGCAGCCTGGTTCAGGAGGAGTTGGGCCTGCCGGTTACCCGGCTGCAGAGTGGCCCGCTGGGGGGTGATCAGCAGATTGGCGCCAAGATCGCCGAGGTGGAGATCGACCTGCTGATCTTCTTCTGGGACCCGCTGGAGCCCCAGCCCCACGATCCGGATGTCAAGGCGCTCTTGCGGATCGCGGTGGTCTGGAACATCCCGGTGGCCTGCAACCGCTCGACAGCCGATTTCATGATCTCGTCAAGCCTGATCCACGACTGCTATGACCGGGTGCTGCCTGATTACGAGGAATACCGTCAACGGCTGAAGCAGAGCGCCTGAGCAGACGGCTTCACAGCGTTCAGGCTGTCGCCCTGAGCCAGGCCCGATCGATCCCCTGTTCGCTGCAAAAACGCTCTTCCAACTCTTCGATGTAAAAAAGGTCAAGACCGGCATCACGGATGAATTCATCACGGATGGTACGATCCCCCTGCAGCATTCTTGGCAGCACCACGTTTAGGTAGACCGCCTCTTTCTTGATGGTGGAGAGGGCACGTTGAAACAGCTCTTCCGGCACATCGCCCTCCACCAGCCGACGGTGCCGCAGTTCAAGTGTCGCCAGCTTGGCCAACACGGCACGTCCTTCGTGGGTCAGATAGCTGCTCTTCGGTTCTGTCATCCGCTCACGGATGATATCCAACAGCCACATGAACAGTCGTTCTTCTTTTTCCAGCAGTCGCAGGCGGGTGGCGATCCGTTCAATCTCGCCGGTGGCCTGTGGGCTGGCGGCGGATTCGATCCCCTGCACTAGGCTTTTGATCCGGCGACGTCCGTAGCTCCCCATCAGCGGATTGGTCAGCAGTTCATCGATGAACAGGCGTCGAAACAGGCCTGACTCAAGACTGTCGAAGATTGTCTGATCCTTCTTTAGCGCCTGTAGCAACTCAACGGTCAGGTGCACGCAGTCCATAAACGCCAACCGGGCGATATGACCAAGTGCCGTCTCAACCTTGCCGAAAAAACCGGCCAGAAAATGGAAAAGCTGCTGCAGGTGCAGTTCATGGCCGTCCCGTGCCCGCTCGTCGCACAACCGGCCAGCGTCAAGCACTAGTTGATCGAAACGGCGGTCCTGCTCTTCCAGGGTCTGCTTGCGGACAAAGAGCAGGTGTACCAGGGTGTGGTGATCGAGGCTCGTGGCATCAGCCTTGCCGGTAATGAACAGGCGTTCCAGCAGCTGGCAGGCGCCCTCGAGCGCTGCCTGCCTTTGGTCGTGCTCCACCTCTAATCCCGCCCTTGCTGGGTGAGCTTGGCGAGCTCCTGCTGACCGATCATACGCAGCTTGGGGTCATCAAGCTGCGTCAGCCGGAAGACAAACTCTTCCCAGCTGTAGCTGACCGGACGCTGTTGACTGGCCAGAATGGTGCGAGAACGCTGCATACGGGCCTCTTTGTCTGCTGTTCGCGAAGTGATCGCCATGGTCCCCCCGTTGATTTTCGTCTTTTCAGGACATTGCATCAGATATGCACACGGTGTACAGCCTAGCGCAGCATAACCACCATCGTGTGACCGGCAGGTTACAAATCCATAACGGTTTTTACCGATCACCTTGAAAAGTAGTCTTATACTGCTACAATAGTGGGGTTGAACCCAACGCCGGGACGTTTACCACCCTCTCAGGACATGCATGACACCGCTCAATGTTCAGGAACGATCGCTGAAACAACGTGCACGGCTCAACTGGCTTGCCCTCGGGCTGGGGCTTACCCTGGTGGGCAGCGTGGTGGGCTACAACCTGGCGTCCATGCGCCAACAGGTCATCGACCAGGAACAACACCGCCTGATGACCCAGGCCCGGGTGATCGGCAGGAATATCGAACATCAGCTTGAGGCAACCAACCGCATTCTGCAGGGGGTTGTGGCTGACCGGCGGGAGTTGGCTGCCTCCCAAAGCCGAGCCTTTGCCACCAAGCGCCTGTCTATTGTTGCTGATGCCATGCCAGGCATGCGCACCCTTTTCTTCACTGACGCCTCAGGCACGGTCATCGCAGCGAACCGCCCCGAACTGATCGGGCAAGATTTCAGCTATCGCGACTACTTCACCACTCCGCAACGGCACCCCGACCCGCACACCCTGTTCATCTCGCCCCCCTTCAAATCGGTACTGGGCATCTATACCTTCACGATCACCAAAATGATCACTGCAGCGGACGGCAGCTTTAACGGCGTGGTGACCTCGACGGTCGATCCCGAATATTTTGAGACTATCCTGCAATCTACGCTGTATGCCCCGGACATGTGGAATACGATCAATCATGGCGACGGTATCCGTTTCATGACCATGCCGGATCGTGACGGACAGTCCGGCAAAAACCTGGCCGTTCCCGGCTCGCTGTTCACCCAGCACCGGGAGAGCGGCAGGCTGGAAAGCAGTTTCACCGGAACCGCCTATGCCACCGGCGAACATCGCATGGCTGCTCTACTGACCATACAACCTGCCGAGCTTCAGATGGATAAGCCGTTGGTGGTGATCATAAGCCGCAACCCTGCTGCCGTACTTGAAGACTGGCGCAACGAGATGCTCTTTCAGGGGGTCCTGTTTTTGCTCGGCTGCCTTGGCAGCGCGGGCGGGCTTTTCCTGTTACACCGACGTCAGGCGGCTGCTGAGCAGAATGCACAACGGGTGGAGGCATTGGTGCAGATACGCTACCAGCTGTTGGACTATGCCACCATGCATACCGTTGATGAGTTGCTGCAGTTTGCCCTTGATGAGGTCTGCCGTATCGGCGGCAGCCCGGTGGGGTTCTATCATTTCGTAGATGCAGACCAGCAGGCCCTCACCCTGCAGGCCTGGTCTACCCGCACCCTGCAGGAGTACTGCAAGGCCGAAGGGCATGGGATGCACTACGACATCAAGCAGGCCGGGGTCTGGGTCGAGTGTGTGCATGCCCGCGCCCCGGTGATTCATAATGACTACGCTGCATTGCCACACAAGAAAGGGCTGCCGGCGGGCCATGCGCCGGTGATCCGCGAACTGGTGGTGCCGGTGATCAGGGACGAGCGGATTGTGGCTATCCTGGGGGTGGGTAATAAGCCGGATAACTACACAAGCAAGGATGTGGACGAGGTCTCCTACCTGGCCGATGTTACTTGGGAGATCATCGATGGACGGCGGGCCCATGAAGAGCTAGAAAAGGCCAATGAGCTGCTTGCCGCTGAGGCGCGGATCGATTTTCTGACCGGCATCTACAACCGTCGGATGTTCGAGAACCTGTTGCTTGCCGAGATGGCGCGGGCCTGCCGGTTTGCTACCCCTCTGTCACTGATCATGTTCGATCTTGACCATTTCAAGCAGATCAATGACAGCCTGGGGCACGCGGTTGGTGATCAGGTGCTGCAGAAGGTTGCTGAGCTGGTCTCGGGCAGGATCAGGAGCCATGACATCTTCAGTCGTTGGGGCGGCGAAGAGTTTGTGATCCTGACCTCTCGCAACGATGAGGAACAGGCCACTGTATTGGCCGAGATGCTGCGGGAAATGATTGAACAGCATGCTTTTATCGAGAACCAGCAGATAACGGCCAGCTTCGGCATAACCTGCCACCGCTGCGGCGAAACGCCGGAAGAGCTGATGGCGCGGGTTGATGGGGCGCTTTATCAGGCCAAGCATAATGGCCGTAACCGGGTTGAACTGCTGTAGCACCACGTAAAACAGCCAGCGTCGGCCGGAGCAGGACCAGATAGCAGGCCCTCGGACAATGGCACAGCCGGAATCGTCTAAAATAGAGCCGAGTGGAATGCCGGTGTACTCACGGAGGCAGTTATGACCACCCCTCAGCAGACCTCGCAGTACAAGACGATCCCGCTGGCCAGCGATCCAACGGCCAGAAGGCGCTATATGGTGGTCGATGAGCCGATCGTGGGCAATTTCAGGTTCGGGCTGCTGTTGGAAGATCTTGATATTATGGCGGAACAGGTGGCGCTGGGCTATGCCCGTCGCACCCATCCTGACGCCAAGGTGGTCACCGCCGCCATCGATAACATCGTTGTGCGGCATGTGGTCGACAACAATCGGGACATCCAGATCGATGCCCGGATCAACCAGGTGGGGCGTTCATCGATGGTGGTGGGGATGCGGGTGGAGCATGTCGGTGATCCGGCGACCCATATCGCCTCCTGTTACTTCACCATGGTGGCTCGCGGTGGCGAGGCGGCCGAGGAGAGTCGGACCCTGCCGCCGCTGGAGTATCAGGATCAGCTGGAACAGCGTCGGGCCGAGAAATCGGTACAGGAGCGGGAACAGTATCGGCTGCAGCAGGCAGCTCAGCAGGAACCACCCAGCCGGGAAGAGTATCAGCTGTTACAGCAGTTGCATGGAGCCCAGGATGAACCTGGTTTTAGCGGCCTGAAGGCGGATCGTCTGGTGGTGGATGGCTGGGAACGGATGTATCCGGAGCAGGAGTATGTACCCCACCGGATCTTCGGCGGTTATATCATCCGGCGGGCCTATGAGCTGTCGTCGATCTGCGCCGAACTGATCGCACCGCATCGAGCGATCATCGCGGCAGTCAACCGGATCAACTTCTTTCATCCGGTGCGGCTGGGGGATAAGCTGCACTACACCTGTCGGGTGGTCTACACCTGCGACAGTTTTATCTGCGTTGAGGCCAGCATTGAACGAATCAGCCGCGACCGTACCAGCAAGGCGCTTTCCAACTCCTGCCTGTTCACCTTTGTCAATGTGGACAGCACTCTACGGCACCAGTCGGTGCCGCAGATCTATCCCAGCACCTACGCCGAAGATGCCCGCTACCTGGCGGCCTACCGCAGCCATCGGGCTATGCAGCAGCACTACACCTTGCTGTAGTTCCAATGGCGCGTCAGACCGGGATCGAGACGTTAAACTCGGCACCGTCATCAACATTTCGGGCGGTGAGCGTACCGCCCATATGTTTCTCAATGATCACCTTTGACATATACAACCCGATACCGGTCCCCTCACTCGGTCCCTTGGTGGTGAAGTACGGCTCGAAGATGTGGGGCAGGGCCTCTTGCGGAATGCCGCCGCCGTTGTCGCGGATGGTTACGAGTGAACGGTTGTCCTGCTGATCAAGGGTTATGGTGATGCGGCGGTCGTTGCGCTGCCCCTGGTTGAGCGCATCCACCGCGTTGTTGATGATGTTCAGCAGCACCTGGATATATTCGGCCTGATACCCAAGCAGGGTCGATTCGTGGCGCACCACCAGCTGCGTTGCAATCTCGTGGTGCTCCATCCGTGCCGACACAAAGCGCAGCGCCTTCTCGACTACCTCTTTTACGATAAAGGGCTGTTTCTGCTTCTCGTTGTGAAAAAAGGTGCGGAAGTCATCGATGGTCTTGGACATGTACTGGATGATTTCCATCACGCTGCGCACATCATCCTGTAGTTCCTGATCGTTCAAGGCACCCGCTGCCCGTAGCAGCTGTATGTTCTGTACGTAGATGGCGATGTTGTTCAGCGGCTGACGCCACTGGTGGGCGATGTTGTTGAGCATCTCGCCCATGGCGGCGTGACGGCTCTGCTGCAGTAACAGTTCGTCCTTCTGGCGCAGTTCGGTAACGGAGTCAGCCACCCGTTGTTCAAGGCTGTGATTTAGTGCATCCAGCTTCTGCTGGTCGCGATGGATCAGCTGGTAGAGCAACAACGAGGTGAGCAGTACGTACAGCCAGCCCTTGAGCATCGCCAGTCTGGTCAGGGTGGCCGGGTCGGTCACCATCCAGCCCAGCACCGTATCGGAGGCCAGGATCCAGATCGCCCCGAAAAAGGCGTAAATGGCCACAATCCGCAGGGTGGCCAGCCGCATCGTTGGTGGTGTTGGCTGCTGCATGGCGAGGTTCCTATCCCCCCCAGAACTTCTCCCAGAGGGTCATGATGATCTCAAAGGCGATCAGCAGGATGATGATCCACTCCAGACGGGCCGAACGTCGGGCGTGGGACAGGCTGGTAAAGACCTCGTTTACATCCAGCAGGGTCTCGGATTTGTGCTTGATCTCCTGATAACGGGGCCGCAGTTCAAACAGACCGGCCATAGTCAGGTAAAATCGCTCGGCCTCGGCGTTGTCCCAGGTGATGTCGGGCTTGTCCAATACCATGATCTGGGCCACCGACGCGTATTTGAAACCTAGCACAATTGAGGCCAGCCGGGCCAAGTCGCGGTCCGGCAGCTCCAACTTGCCCCGTTTCAGCTGGGCGATCAGCCCCTCCACCTCGTCCAGCACCGCATCGGTCCGTTCTTCGATCCGCTCCAGGGCAACCGACTGGGCCAACACCAGGCAGATGATGTCCTGACTGACCTGGCTGAAGGCCGGCAGCAGCGCGGCATCATTGCTGATCGACGCCGGCCGCTGCGGTTCGATCTCCAGGCGGTACTCCTCACGGTAGCGCAACTGGGGCCGCACCTTCAGGGTCTCGGCGTACCGGGCAATCCCTTCCAGAAAGCGCCCCACCAACTCGTCATCGCCATTGACAAAGACCAGGCCGCCAAAGGAGTATAGGTAGACCTGCAGGCTGTCGCCATCGGCGCTGGGGGTAAGGGTGACCGGATTGAGCCGCATCGGTTCTTCCCAGCGGTACTTGCGGCTGATGTTCAGCCGACCGGCCAGTCGGTTCAGGTCCAGCTCGCCATCCAGCGCAAAGGCGGTAAAACGGATCGGCTGCATCGCTTACCCCCTGTTCTCCGGCTGTACCGCGAAGACCACCTGCAGGCCGAATGCCTTTTCAAACAGCTCTTTTTTGGCGCTGCCGCCAAACACCTCCACTGCCAGGTCGTCGGAGCCGGTCAGCCCTATCCGGGCCACTTGGTCCTGCAGCTGGCAGCTGATCTGTTCTACCGTGCTGCAACGGCGACGGTCCAGGCCGTCGGCCAGCCGCAGGATGCCGCCCAGCCGGTTGATCAGTGCTTGCTCCTTGGCGTTAAGCTTCTGGAACGGCTCATGTTTCTTCTTGGGCAGCGCCTTGCGATGGTAGCGGGCCACCTGGGCCGCCAGCTCACGTTCTCTCGGGGTCAGGCCGAACAGATCGGCATGACGGATCAGGTGGTAAGAGTGCTTGTGGTGGCTCTCGTAGTTGATCCAGGCCCCGCAGTCGTGCAGCAGTGCCGCCGCCTCCAGGATCACGCGATCACGTTTTTTGAGGCTGCAGGGTTTAGCCAGGTCATCAAATAGCGCCAGCGACAGTCGTGACACCTGCAGGGCATGCCCCTCCTCGATCTGGCAGCTGTGGCCGAACTCCAGTACCGCATCGCGCCAGGAGCGATGGCCCGGTGTCTTGCGGGCCAGGCCGTGGCGCTGCAGGGCCTGCAGGATCACCCCTTCGCGGATACCACGGCCGTTCACCAGCAGGGAGTTGGTGCCGAAGTGTTCCATCATGCTGTCCACCAGGGTGACACCGGCCACGATGATGTCGGCCCGGTCCGGGGAGAGCCCCGGCAGGGTCTTGCGTTCTTCCAGGGTTTTGCGTTGCAGCATGGCCAGGATATGCACCACCTCGGTGCGCAGTACCGTGACGCCATGCACCGAGGGCAGTTCTTCGCGACGGTACTGCAACACCATCTGAGCGATGGCGGTGATCGTGCCGCCGGAGCCCACCAACACCGGCAGCTGCAGCTTGTCGGCGCCGAACCGTTTTTTCAGTTCACTGCGGATATGGCGGCGCAGTTTCTCCATCTCACTGGCCTTGATCGGGTCACTTTTGAGGAAGCGCTCGGTCATGACCACCGCCCCCAACTCCAGTGAGTAGTGTTCCTCCACCACCTGTCCCTGGGCCGAGGTCAGCTCGACGCTGCCGCCGCCCACATCCAGCACGCCGTAGCGCTGACCCTGCATATCGAAGTTGCGCAGGGCCGACTGGGCCGCCAGACCGGCCTCCTCTTCACCGCTGATCACCTGGATCTGAACCCCCAGGATCGCCTCAAGCCGTGCCACCAGCTCCGGCCCGTTGGTTGCGCTGCGTACCGCGCTGGTGGCTACCGCCTCGACCCCCTTGACACCTAAGCCCTTGACCAGCTTGGCCATGCGGCTGACCGCCTGCTCGGCCCGGCCAATGGCGGCAGCGCTGATCGCTCCGCAGGAAGCGATCCCCTCACCCAGCCGGACGGTCTCCTTTTCATCATCCAGGATGCGGTAGCTGCCGCTTCCCCCGGCCTCAACCACGATACAGCGGATGGAGTTGGTGCCGATATCGATGGCTGCCAGACGATCGTTCTTCATCAGTATCCCTCTCTCAGACCTGAAACTGGTATTGCAGTGGCTGCTGCGCCAGCAACTGTTTGAAGTCGCAGATCAACTGGCGGTGCTGCGCCTCGATCATCAGCAGCACCCGGTCACGCACCGGCGGTGCGAGCCGCTCGGCGTCTCGGACCAGCGTCAGCAGCAGTTCGCGGTCGTTCAGCTCCCCCAGCAGGCCCTGGTACAGCTTGAGCAGGGCCGTCAGCCGGTCTTGGCGGCGTCCCCACAGCAGCGCTAGCAGCTCGCTGAAATAGCGCCATTTTTTGATGGCTATACGGAGAGTATGCCGCTGTTCCGCCTGTTCGGCAAGCTCCGGCAGTTGCAGCAGCTGGTGGATGGGGCGGTAGAGCACCAGGTTGCGCTCTTCGAGCCAGCTTACGACCGTAAGTGGCGGAGCGGCCTCAGTGCCGGAAAATTGCTGTCCAGCGCGCTCAAACAGTCTTTGCAGGCGTTCGTGGGGCAGCCCTTTCAGCAGGTGTCTGATCCGCGTGCACTCTTGCCGGCGCTGCTGCGCCAGCTGCCTGGTCAAGGGTGCCAGGCCGTCATCATTGAGACCCGTCAGGTAGTGGTGGGCCTCGTCAAGGTTGCGTAGCTGGCCCAGTTCACGGGTCAGCCGCCGGATTGGTCGCCGTAGCCGCCGGACCTGCTCGGTGTCGATCATGAGGGGCAGCAGTTCGATCGTGGTGCGCAGCCGCCGGCAGGCAACCCGCAGGTCATGGATCGCCTCATGGCTACAGCCAGCCAGTACCAGTTGCCGTTGCACCAGCAGTTCCTGCCACTGGTCATGCTGCGCGCGTCCCAGGCGTTCCAGCAGCAGCCGGGCCGCAGGCAGGGCCGTGACGTCCACGGTATCAGGCCGGCCTGACAAGCGCCTTACGGGCTGAGGTGACAAGTTTTTTCCCGCTTTCGGCATACCAGTTGAAAGCCGCCGACCGTTCCGGTTTGTCGGGCCGCCAGGAAAGCGCCATACAACTGCCCTTGGCCAACGGGGCGACATGCTCATAGCCCAGCAGCTGTGCTGCAAGTGCAGATAGCTGGGGTTCATGCCCCACCAGCATGATCGACATGCTGGTGGCGGCACCGCGCAGCAGGTCCACTACCGCAGTCGGATCCGTACCGGCCGCCAGGCAGGCGTCGGCAACCACAACGGTATCCTTGCCGACTTCAATGGCCAAAAGCTCGGCAGTTTGTACCGCCCGCACCAGCGGACTGGTGATGATCAGTCCGGGGCGTACCTTGTTTTTTTTGAGCCGTTTGGCCTGTTTGGCTGCCTGCTTACGACCGCGCCGGGTCAGGTGGCGTAGCTCCTCAGACAGTCCCTCGCTTCGTTCGACTGCCTCTGCATGCCGTACCAGATAAAGTTGCATCAGCACCTCCTTGATCAAGCTGCATCACTGTCGACTAGTGTACGGCAGAGTGGCGTAGATTCAAGTGTATAACGGTGCTGTAACGGAATTGTTACAAACTGCGGGTGACAATAAAAAGGGGGGAGAAAACGGCAGGTGTGGCACGCCGGACGGCAGCGCTGTACGCTGCCGTCCGATCAGTGAAGGACTATTTGCCGAATAAGGGGGTTAAGCCTTGGTAGGTGATAAAGGCCACCAGGGCTGAGGCGGGAATGGTCAGCACCCAGGCCCAGAGGATGCGGTAGGCAACGCCCCAGTTGACGGCGGTCAGCCGTTTGGAGATGCCGACCCCCAGGATGGAGGAGGTGATCACATGGGTGGTGCTGACCGGCATACCGAAGGTGGCGGCGCCCATGATGACGCTGGCAGCGGCGGTCTCGACACAGAAGCCGTGTACCGGCTGCAGCTTGACGAAGTCGCGGCCCAGGGTCTTGATGATCCGCCAGCCGCCGGCGGCGGTCCCTAAGGCCATGGCAACGGCGCAGGCGATCTTGACCCAGGTTGGCACCTCAAAGCTGGGGATCAGGCCGTAGGACAGCAGCGCCATAGTGATGACACCCATCGACTTTTGGGCATCGGCCGAACCGTGGGAGAAGGCCATGAAGGCGGCCGAACCGACCTGCAGCTTGCGGAAGTTTTTGTTGAGGGGCCCTGGGCTGTGGTTGCGGAAGATCCAGAGCACGATCACCATAAAGATGAAGCCGATGATGGTACCCACGATCGGTGAGATCAAAAGCGCCAGCACGATCTTTTTGAGGCCCTGCCAATGCAAGAGAGCCGGGCCGGAATGGGCGATCACGGCCCCCATGATGCCGCCGATGATGGCGTGGGATGATGAGGAGGGCAGACCGTAGTACCAGGTGATCAGGTTCCAGATGATGGCGCCCATCACGCCGGCCAGCACCACCATCTGGGTGATGCTGCTGGCATCCACGATCCCTTTGCCGATGGTGGTGGCCACCTTGGTGGAGACCATGGCGCCGGCAAAGTTGAGGAAAGCGGCCATCAGGATGGCGGACTTGACCGACAGAGCCCGGGTGGAGACGCAGGTGGCAATGGCGTTGGCGGTGTCGTGGAAGCCGTTGATGTAGTCGAAGGCCAGGGCCGCCATAATCACCAGGACCAGCAACACAAGCGACAGATCAAGCATTTTTCATGACCACGCTTTCCAGGACGTTGGCCGCGTCTTCACACTTGTCGGTGGCCTTTTCAAGGGTCTCGTAGATCTCTTTCCATTTGATCAGCTGGATCGGGTCCTGCTCTTCGTCAAACAGCTTGCTGATCGCCTCGCGGCAGGCCCGGTCGGCCTCGTTCTCCAGGGCGTTGATGTCGACACAGCAGGAACAGATATCCTCGTTTTTGCCGCCCAGGTGCTTGAGCGAGCATTCCACCGCCTGACAGGAGCGCAGGATGATGTCGGCCAGTTCCTTGGCGGCTGGGGTGGGGGCATCGACCCGGTACATGACAAAGCGCTGAGCCGAGGCATCGATCAGGTCCAGGATATCGTCCAGGCCGGATGCCAGGGCGTAGATATCTTCACGGTCGAAGGGGGTGACAAAGGTCTTGTTAAGCTTGTTGATGATGGCGTGGGTCTGGTGATCGCCCTTGTGTTCGATATCCTTGATTTTGCGTTGGCTGGCCAGCGGGTCGCTGAAATCGTTCATCATCTCGCAGAGTGCTTCGGCCCCTTCGGTGATGATGGTGCCCATCTCGCGGAACATCTCGAAAAATTTTTCATCCTTGGGAATCAATCCGAACATAGTCTGTCTCCTGAGCAACAAAATAACCCGGTTGTAACATAATCGTTACAACCGGGTTACCATACTGGAGACAACCGGTTGACTGCAACAGTTTTGTGGTCAGGCCTGCTGTAACAGTACCGTAAAGCGGCTGCCGTGGCCTGGCTCGCTCGTTACCTGCACCTCGCCGCCGTGCAGTTGCACGATATGCTTGACGATGGCCAGTCCCAGGCCGGTGCCGCCCTGCTCCCTGCTGCGGCCCTCGTCCACCCGGTAGAAGCGTTCGAAGATGCGTGGCAGGTCTTTGGCCGGGATGCCGACCCCGGTGTCGCTGACCACCAGCGCCACCTGCTCACCGCGCTGCTCAGCCGAAAGGGTGATCGTGCCGCCGCTTGGGGTGTATTTAATGGCGTTATCCAGCAAATTGAGCAGCACCTGCTCCAGGCGGCCGTGATCAGCCAGAACCTTGGTCGAACCCTGTTCAGGGCAGTCAATAACCAGGTTGATCCCCTGCTGGCGGGCGTGCTCGCCCATCAACAGACCGGCCTTGCGGATCAGGCCGCAGACGTCGAACGGGTGGCGTTCCAGCGACGTCTCTTTGGATTCCAGTTTGGAGAGGGTCAAGATGTCATTGATCAGGTTGGTCAGCCGTTCGGCATGGCTGGCGATGATCTGCACAAACTGATGGCTGCGCCCGGCGTCCTGCAGGCCGCCGTCCAGCAGGGTCTCGGCGTAACCCTTGATCACCGCCACCGGCGTGCGCAGCTCGTGGGAGGCGTTGGCCACAAAGTCGCGGCGGACCGCTTCGATCCGCTTCAGGTCGCTGATATCATGGAAGACTGCCACCGCACCCTGCTGGTCGCCCAGCGGCACCCAGTGGGTGGACAGCACCAGCTCGGGCAGCTGCAGGTGTACCTCGCGCACCACCTCGGCGCCGCTCTGCTGGTGCTCTTCCAGGGCTTCCAGCAGATCGGGATGGCGGCAGACCTCGGCCAGGGGCCGCCCCTCCACCGGACCGCTCAGCTGAAACTGGCGGCGGAAGGCCGGATTAACCAAGGTGATTACCCCCTGGGAGTCAAGCACCATTACCCCCTCGCCCATGCCGCGCAGGATGGTATCCAGCCGGTGCTGCTCATCGGCCAGGGTCTTTACCTGGCCTTCGATCCGGTCGGCCATTTCATTGAGCACCCGTGCCAGATAGCCCACCTCATCTTGCCCGTTGACCGGGATCCGCACACTGCGGTCGCCAAGACCGATTTTGGAGGCAGCATCGGCCATCAGCCGTAAGGGTGTGGTGGTCATCCGCGACAACAGAACGCTGAACGCGCTTGCCAGGACCAGCACCAGCAGAAAGGCCCCGCCCAGCACCTGATGCAGGTTGTCGGTGGCCCGGTCGAGATAGTCCAGGGGCACGGCCAGCCGCAGGATGGTCTTGTCAGCGCCGGTTCCGCTCAGCGCTACGTATAGCATGGTGGTGCGCAAGGTGGCTGAGTGGCGCAAGGCGCTGCCGCTGCCCTGCTGCAGGGCCTGTTGAACCTCTTCCCGCTGGCGGTGATTTTCGAGGCCGGCAACTTGGTCGTCGCGTACGTCGGAATCGGCCAACACCCACCCGTCAGGGGCGATCAGGGTAACCCGGGCCGTGATGGCGCTGCCCAACTGTTCAGCAAGCCGCTGCGGCGGTCGGTCGCCACTGTTTTCGAGCAGCAGCCGGGCCAGCCGGGCTTGGTGCAACAGGTTGTCGCGGCTCTCGTCAATCAGTCGCTGCTCCAGGCTCCAGTTGACATACAACAGCAGCGTGCCTGCCATTAGCAGGGCCAGCACCAGATAGGATAGAAACAGTTTCCAGCGGAAGGTCATGGCGCAATCTCCAGTTTATAGCCAAAGCCACGCACGGTCTTGATCATGTCGCCGGCTGACCCCAGTTTGCCCCGCAGCCGGGTAACGTGGGTATCTACGGTACGGGTATCGCCCACATAGTTGTAGCCCCAGACCTGCTGCAGCAGCAGTTCACGGCCCAGCACCCGCCCCACCCGCTCGGCCAGGTACTGCAGCAGTTTGAACTCGGTGCCGGTCAGCTCCACCGGCTGGCCCTCAATCAGCACCTGGTGTCGTTCGATATCGATGCTCAGCGGTCCTGCTTGCAGCAGGGCGGCTGATTCCGGCTCGTGGCTGCTGCGTCGCAAAATGGCCCGCACTCGCAACAGCAGTTCTCGCATCGAGAACGGTTTGACAATATAGTCGTCGGCCCCCACCTCGAAGCCCACTACCCGGTCGATCTCTTCGCCGCGAGCAGTCAGCATCAGCACCGGTATGGCGGCGGTCTTTGGTTCCCGTCGTAGTGCGGTGCAGACCTCGGTGCCCATCATGCCGGGCAGCATCAGGTCCAGCAGGATCAGGTCCGGCAGCTCCTCCCGTGCCATGGCCAGGCCGTCGGGGCCGGTCAGGGCGCACAGCGGCCGAAAGCCTTCTTTTTCCAGATTAAAGGCCAGCAGGTCTGCCAGGTCCTTCTCGTCTTCAACCACCAGAATCTTTTTCATCTATGTTCCTCGTTACGGCTGCAGTGCGTAGCATCCAGGTTACAGCAGTCTGAGCATCGTGCAACAATCTGGCAGACCAAGGTTACAGCAGTGTGACGGAATAGCAAAGGTTCAAAAACAGTGCATGCTTAAGCGGGCACTGTGTCCCACGAGCATACTCCCACATGAGCGGCATAAAAACAGGTGACAGGCTGTGGCTGATTTGATATTAGGATATTCGAATATCATATAAGGGGTCGTCATGTCTGTAATTATAGAAAATTATTGGGTCACTATTCTCAAGGCTCTCGGCCACCCCACCCGCCTGCAGATTGTGATCGAACTGCTGAAGGGCACCAAGTGCGTCAATGACATCCACGAGCTGCTACCCGCCTCACAGGCCAACATCTCCCAGCACCTGACCGTTTTGCGCAATGCCCGGATCGTGGATTTTGCTCAGGATGGTTCCCAGCGTTGCTACTACGTCTGCCGTCCCGAGTTGGTGAAAGGCGTATTGGATGTATTACGCAATGAACAGCCGGAAAGCAAAAGTCAGAACGTGTAATGCTGCATGAAAAATCTTCAAGATGAAGGTTACAGATAAGTAGCGTCATCCTGATACGACAACCATGGGAAGGGATGTAAAGATGAACACAGCAGCAGTACAGCATCACCGTTTGATCATTCTCGGCTCCGGCCCTGCCGGCTACACCGCCGCAGTCTATGCGGCCCGGGCCAACCTAAATCCCGTTCTGATCGCCGGCCT
>Ga0209016_1000868_pt1 | contig 30071 bp, 37 predicted proteins | sample EPASupsiteSAE305_FD_187265 | JGI IMG/M metagenome (GOLD analysis project Ga0209016, IMG submission 187265) | Bioremediated contaminated groundwater microbial communities from EPA Superfund site, New Mexico - SAE3-05 (SPAdes) (version 2) | ecosystem: Environmental > Aquatic > Deep subsurface >...
TACGAAATTATACACACCAAAAGCTTTTTTTATCTTAAGAGGAGAAATATTTAAATCTAAATATTCAAGATGGAAATTAATTTTAGATTAATTACCTTAGTTTTTGCTTAACCCAAAAAAGCATTCAGAAACCCCCACGTTATGGGCTTTTGGCGATGTTTGACTTCTCTATCCCACACACAAAAAATCGCAAATATACCTTATTTCCAGCTTAAAAAAGGAACACAAAAGGAACACTTACTTTAGTTCTACTCCTGAGTAAACTCTCGTTGATATTCCGTTTACGTTCATTACTCTACTATCAAGCTTCATAAATTCTTTTATATCCTTACCAAAATTATTTTTATTCTTAGCCTGCACACCTTCACTTTCACAAAACACCCTGTATCTGTCATAAACACTTTGCACCGTTATAAAGTCTACTTCAGAGTTTAGTTTTACAAACTCGCTGGCAAATCTATAAACATTATTCGCATCAAGTTCAAACTCGTTGATGATGTTCTTGACTTCATCCGCAGCACTGAATCTTCCGTTTTGCATAAGCCTTCTCATAGCTTCAAGCACTCTGTTAAAGACTCCGCTTAGCTCGTTTCTTATGATCATCTTGTCCAGGCCGTCGATTCGTCTGTATCTGGAGTTAGGATTGTCGTAAGTAAAAGTCTGCTCAAATGGCAAAAGTACCAAACGACGGACAAATGACGGGTCGGTGATTCTTGGCATGTTGTTTGTAGAGATGACAAGTTTCGGCGGTCTCTCTATCAGAACTGAACCTCTGTATATCGCTCTGATTTCAAACGGAGTTCCGTCACTCATCATTTTTATGTAGTCAAGCTCATCTCTCTTAACGCCTGTAAGCGTTCTATCCTCTGCAAAGTTTACTTTCTTGCCGACTAACCCCTCCATTGCAAAACCCTCAAAGTGCATGACCCGACCTATGGATGAGGGATTTAAAAAAGCCTTAAAGACATTCATAAACACAGATTTACCGTTTGCACCACTGCCGGTTAGCAGTAGAAACTTTTGAAGCTCTGAACCGCTCATGATGGAGTAGGCTATAAACTCCAAAGCTACATTTTGCAAAGCTTTATTTGGTAAAGAGCTGTCTAAAAACTCATCAAATAACGGACACTTCGCATCTTTGTCATATTCAAACGGCAGTATGTAGTCGAAGTTGAAGCCGACATTATGCTTTAGAGTTTTTCCCCTGGTCATGTCGACTACACAGTTGAGCGTATTTATGATTATGTTTCTGTCCACATCCTCTTCGTGGAGTCTAGGCACTATCTCTACTAAGTTTAGGTAGATCGATTCAGTTGCAGCGACATCTTGAACCTGCACTATCACTTTCGAGAGCTTAAGCAGGTAAAACCTGTGAAAGTCGTTTATGCTCCACTTTGTAAAGTAGCGTCCATTGTAGTAGTAAACATTCATTCCGTCACTTCTTAGTTCAAACCCCAGCCGCTGACACTCACTCATAAGATATTCTGCAGCAACTATTCTTTTTTCAACAGAGAAGTAGTTGATCTCTTTTTCGAGATTCGACACCGATGCCAAGACACGGCTAAGTTCTTTGGCATTGTCTACATTTCCGTCTTTCATGATCGCATCAAATGTTTTACTTGTCGCATTCTTTAGCTTTTGTATATCAAAGTTTTTTTTGTCTGCCCATGAAAATAACGAGCCTTTGAAACGCTCTATTTTTGAGAGCAGCGAGTATTCAAACTTTGAGATCGAACTTAAGTCTTCCATCGTCTCTGTAACTCTTAAACTCTCTATTAAAACAGTTCTTGCCATACTTGATGTTGATGCTGTTTTTTTAGGAACTAAAAAAGACTTTTGGCTTAGTGCCAAAAACTCAGCCTCATTTTCAAGCGGATAAAGAACCAGATAGTCGCTAACGTCAAACTTTTCAAAAAGCTGTTTTTTATGACAAAGCCTTTCAAGGTCCATATAGTAAACGATTTTTACACCCATCTTGTAAAACTCTTTAGAGCGTGGCAACACCGCCTCAAATCCTGCTCTGTCGTAGTCAAACCAGATGTAAACAGTGTTGATGCCCACAAGTGCATTGGCGAACTTCTCCCATGAGCTGCCGACACCGCCGATGGTTATAGCATTGATGCCAAGAGCAGCAAGATTTAGAGCGTCTTTTTCTCCCTCGACGACCACCGCATACTCTTTAAAGTTTGCTATGTTGGGAAACACTCCGGTAGTCGCACCGTCTTTAGCAGCGGCACTTATCCATTTTCCGGGAAAACCTTTTTTCTCTCTCCACTTGATGTTTATAACTCTCTCGCCATCAAACACGCCTATGACTAAAGTGTTGTTGTAGTTGTCCCAGCCAAGAGTGCGAAAAAGCATATCATCATGAACTATCTTTTGGACGTTTACAAATATCTTCTCCAAGTGCGGCAGATAGTCCCTGAAGTTTAGAACTAAACGGTTATGACACTCCTTAAAAAAACTTTGCATATCAAAAGCCGCTTTGGGAGTAGATGGCTTCTTGCCCTCGTCGTACGCTATTCGTGCGGCATCACATATATACTTAGCCGCATCTCCGTTGCTTAAGTTTTTTAGAGCCATGATAAGATCTATAAGCGTGCCTTTAAAGTCTCCTCCAAAGTCGCTGAAAAGTCCATCTTTAAAACTAAACGACGGCGTTTTTTCATCAGAGCGAAAAGGAGATTTTGCTTTGGCATGACGGTTAAACTCTATATTGAGATGAAGAGTTGCAAATCCTAAAGAGTCTACACTCTTTGCCGCTTCAAAAAGAGTCATCTAAACATTTCCTTCCAGGCTCTAAGACTTCTTAGACCGCTTACATAGTTTTTAGCTTCATTGGTACTCTTTAGAGAACATTCGCTTGAGAGGTCGCAGAAAAAAGCCAGCAGCTCGTTTGCATCATCCCCGGTTACTCTCTTTATCGCCATAAGTTCCTCGAAGTTCGGTGAGCTTACCCCACTTAGCCATCTGTAAACAGTAGACACGTCAACGCCAACAGCTTTAGCAAATCGTTTTTTGTTTTTTTTCAAAAGTCTTACGAGTTCCACAAAAAAACCTTTCACATAAAATTTACGACATTTTAAACCCGATTACAAGTTACAGCAATTACAGCCGCAAAAAGGCGTATTTACAGCTCTTTTGCTATTTTTAGGCTATTTTTTTGACTGCAACTATGCACTATTTTTTAAGATTCTCATAGCTTTTTCGCAACTTTGCCATTTTTGCTTTTTTTTCATCGGGACTTAGATCGTTATCTTCTTTTACTTTTCTTGCATAGTCGGTTATCTTGTTGAGAACGGCGGCTTTTAGTTTCTCTTCATTGATGGTTATCTTCTTTCCAAACGCCTCGCCGACCTTCTGAACTCTCTTTGCTTCAAGCGTAAGAGACTCAAAGTCCATCTCTGCAAAAGCCACCTTACGCATAGAGTCTTTAAACTTTCGCTCTTTAGATTCCCATAGCTCTTTGGTTGCAGCGGCTTTGTGTATGCTTAGGTCTTTGCCTAAAAGATAGTCTTTTATCACTTCGCCTTTTGTGATGGCTTTGTGGGAGAGCTTGTCTATCTTCTCTCCATTGGCAGCCATCAAGTCGCCTGCAAGTTTGCCTGCATAGTTCGGTGCTATCTCTTTGTATAGTTCCACGGCTCTATCCATAAAACCTTTTTTATCATTTGGATTTGCAGAGGTGACTATCTTTATGAGTGCACCCATATATCCCAGCTTCTGCTCCCAAAGTCCATCTTCGGCAAGCGGATTTGTCCAAGCATCGATGATCTCAAGCGGATTACTCCTCATCCCTATCGCCCATCTTCCGACATTAAGCCCCTCCATGGTTTTACCATCATCAGAGTCCCACACCAAAAACTTAGGCACAAAAAAGATATTTCCGCTTCCTTTAGCCCAGATAGGCAACAGCTCATTTTCCTTCTCATCCGGTATTAGTCCACTTGCATAGAGTGCTGCACCGTAAAGAGCAAGTTTTACAGGGTTCTCTGCCATAGCTCGAAACGCTACGGGAGCAGAGCGAACGGCAAAAGAGACAAACGGAAGCGCTCCGCCACGGTCAAGTGCTCTGATGGCAGGCGGCAGGGGCTTTGTGTAGTCCACGTAAGAGTCTCTTATGTAAGCGATTATTTGCTTGTCGCTAAAGCCCTCGTCTTTTTTTCTTGCAAACACCATAGCCTTAAAGATAGCATCCTCAAAGCGGTAAAGTGCCCTTGCACTATCTCCAAGTGTTGTACCTTTTGCTAGGAAAAATTCTTTAACTCCTCTTGTTGCCATATTAAAAAGTACATTCGTATTCTTAGCCGCATCATCGCCAAACTCTTTAAGCATAGAAGTTTCTATGTCAGGCATTTCTCCGTCACTAAGTCCCAGCTCATGGATGCGTTTGTAGGCATCTATGAGTTTTTTAGGATTTCCCAAAGTCGCAAATGCTGCAGGGTCGCGAAGCAACACCACAAATGTGTTACTCATAAAGTTGTTTAGGTGCGTAGAGACATTTTTTACCGTGTCATTGAGCTTTACGAGTGCAACGCCTTTTGTCCAAGCGTTCCATACGCCAAACGCTTGTGCAGCTAAACCGCTTGCGTTTGAGATATTGAGGTAGTAGTCTAGGTCTGCTTTGTCTGCAGCTCTTATGTACTTTCCACCCAAAGAGCCATAGAGTTTAAACCTCTCTGCTGTAGCCTCGTCAGGCACTTTAAGAAACCCTGCGGCATTTGCGATTTCCTCATCATCAAACGCTTTGGTAGGTATCTTTTGCAGCAGCTTAGCCCTGATTATTTGTGCGTTTTGTTTTTGGAGTGTGTACCAAACGCTAAAAGCCGCATCTCGTATTTCTCCCATCTCGCCGCGTTCCGCAAATGTATAATCCCTATGAAGCGTAAGCTTTGCTTTACCGTCGGCTCCGTGAGATATATTTTCTACTTCAAAAGTATGTCCGTCTTTTGTAGTAAAAGAGTCCCCGACTTCAAAGTCTTTAGCTCTTGAGCCATCCATCCACATCGTAGCCGCCCTACCTCGTCTTGCCTTGATGTGATCCACACTGCCACCGCTTGAAGTGATGGAATTCCATACATTATTAGCCTCTTTGATGTCTTTTTGGTAAGTTCGGGCCAGGTAGTGTTCTATGTTATCCCCGACTTTGAGCTCATCAAGTTCTATAAGTTCTTTGGCATTTTGGTCTATGATGTTTCTAAGAGCTTTATAGGTGTTCTCTAAAGAGGCTCTAAGAGTAGATATCTCTTTGTCTCCGCTTAGCACAAGATGAAGTTCTGCACGCTCTTCTTTTGAGAGTTTTTCAAGGTGCTTGTAAACATCCGTGCTTTTGTTGCCCCTAGCACTTTGTTCTATTTTGTAAGCAGAAAAAGCATCTATAACCGCATCCGCACGATTGCCGCCGTAAACCATGTTACGGCTCATAGCTTCATAGAGTTTGTCCGCATGTACGTTAACAAGAGCCTTCTTCGTAGTTGCCCCGACTTTGCCTTGAGCACGCAGAAAGTCCGAGAGAAAATTATAAACAGGCATAGCATTTGTTGGAAGCTTAAAGCCGCTTTGGGCTTCATCGCTAGTTTGGTAGAGCACTTCGTTCGTAGAGGCTTTGGGCTTCTTCTCTTCTCTTTTTTGTAAAGCTTTAGATAAGTACACCTTAGCCTCTTCATCCCCAAATACTGCACGGTAAAAAAGTTCCTGAGCGGGAGTAAGTTTAAACTTTGCCTCTTTGGAGTTTATCAAAGTGTTCAAAACTTCTCTTAAAAACCCTCTTGTTTTCTCAAACACATTTCTTATCGTAGTGTTTGGAGCTTCTCCCGTCGCCGACCACTTAACAAACCCCTCCGCAAAAGCTTCGCTTCGTGAGAGACCCTCTTCAAACTTGCCAAATGCCATATCAAAAGCGTTTTTTTCAGCTTGTGTAAAAGTGCTCTCTAGCCAGTGAGCCGACTCATGAAACACGGTAGTCATATCGGAGTTCTCAAAGATGTGTATCACACCGCCGTTACCGATTTTCTCAAACATACCCTTGATAGCACCTTGCGTTTTTTGTTGTGGTTGTGGTATAGTTTCGGTATCGCCTTTTGGATTGAGATTTTGTCGTGGCAGTCCGTTCATATCGAAGATGCTTCCCGCCGAAAATCGGGCATCGGGGGCGATATATTTAATATTTCCTTGCTTTATCCTGTTATCTATCTTCCCTGTCTCTATAATGTGAAAACTAACACTATTTCCATTAAACTCAACTGCTGCGAACTTTTTTACGGAATTAAAATCAGTAAAAGATTTAACATAGATATCCGCTCCGTTATGCTGTAAAATCATAAGGGGTTTTTCTATAGTTGGTCTTAGCATGCCAAGATAAGATTCACGCCCATTACCTATGTTTTTCATAACAAGATTAAGTGGAACTTCTACATCTTTGCCAAGTGGATTTTTAAAGCTGTTTGCATTAAATTCTTCCTCTATATTGTCAATGCCAAACTTTCTCATAGGCTCTGCATTTTCATTGAAAAAAGAATTTATTTCCGCTCTGTCTTCACTTATTTTTTTTTGAAAAAGCACATCCCCATCAACTTCTCTAACCTTATCGTTGACACCAACAAGATGGTCACTATCTACTTTCTCCCCAACCTTAGCTTCACCCTTAAGCACAACATCCCCGGTGCTCTTATGCTCTCTAACTTCAAGCGGATGTTCACTCAGTAGTTCGTCTTTGCTTTTACCCACCGCTTCGGCTCTGGCATCTGCCATATCACTTACTATCTCTTTTGCCGTAGCAGGTTTAGCCTCAGGGGTGACCTCAGGCTTAAGCTCCTCTTTTTTCTTGGCAGATTTTACGACATTGATGATTGCATCAGGATTGATCTCTTCTTCCTCAAAAAGTTTGGCATTGCTATCTTTTGGCGTAGTTTCATCTTTTGGAACTGCACTTTTTGTTTTTGTAAGAGAGCCTGTTACACCGCCCACGGCTCCACCCATTACGACACCGCCACTTGCACCTGCAATAGTTGCCTTTTTGATATCCTCGTCGCTTTTGTCAAGTCCATAAGCATTTGCCGCCTCAGCCGCCGCATTGACTGCCGCACCCTCAACAGCACCGCCTGCCACACCTCTTATTATCTTGCCGCCGATTGTAACAGCAGTAGAAGCCAGCTTTCCGCCAAGCCCAAATCCTGCCACATTACTCGGGTCGCTAAGAGTCTCTACCACGCCCTGAGCAGTCCAGTCCGCAGGATGTGTGGCAGTATCTACGAGATTTTTAAGCGTAGCCTTGCTTACATCATAAGCACCCTTTGCGTTAGCCGCTTCCTCGTGAAGCTTCCTTACCTCTTCTTTTCTCTCACTGCTTCTGCCCTTGTCGGCTTGATATTCTTTAATATTCTCTAACTTTTGCTGAAGCTCATCAAGTTTTTTAGGCTCAACCACATTAAGACCCATAGTATTAAGCAAAGAAAGCGTACGAGTTCCGCTATATCCAAGCCCCCGAATCAAAGGATTTATATAACCGCCTTGCTCTTTGTCCAACGCATCTTCTCTAAGCCCCATGAAGTAACCTTTTTTTATTTTTATAATAGTCTAAGAGGCTAAAAAAAAGATAGGTTTTTTGCATAAGTGCAAAAATGCTTTACTTTTTGCTATAATTTTGCTACGGGAAGAAAAGAGGCAAAAAAATGATATCAGATGAAGAATTAAAAAAAATAATCTTAGAGTCTTTAAACGAGGCAGAAGCGGAATTAAGCGACAACGGTAAAACATTAAATATACATTGTGATTTTACAAACGGCAACTCTCAAGAATGCGAAGAGTATTCAAAGCAAATATTACAAAATGATTTTACTGCAGACGATATGTCTCGCTTTAAAAGGTTAACAACATTGTGTGGGATAAAAAATGGGTAAGTATGATTACAAAAACCAACCGATTATAAATGTAAACTATGAAGTAGCATTGCGGCATCTACAAAGATTTTTACCTAAAGAAACTAAGACGGAAGATATATACAAAGAACACCTCAAAAGAGCTTTAAAAATCGCATCATTAAAAATTGTAAATTATCAAATAAGTACAAAAGTAAATATGCAAAAAGTTGAACTGTTGCGAGATGTTATTTTTATAGGAAGCTCTTTTTTAGAGACAACAAACAGTAACCATATATACTACAGAACACTTATCGCAGGCAGTTTTGATATTATAGAAAAAACAATGGGTGTTAAATTTACAAACGATTTCATAGAAAAAATCACTACATCAAAATCAGTATTTTTAGATACAAACTTTAACACAGTGGCATTTTACCTGCTATTTAAATCACATTTTCGATATTCTATAGATATCTAGCCTCATATCCCCACCGAAGCCGCCGCCTTACTTATAGCCTCATCCTCTTTGTCTTGTCTTAAAACATTTCTGTAGTAGCTCTCTCGCCCCAGTGCATTCTCTTTTTTAGCCTCTCCAAGTGCCCTGTGTGAGTTGTACGCACCAAATGCCGCACTGCCTATGTTCGCCAAGTTTGAAAACTTATCCGCATTGTTAAATAAAAATTGACCGCCACTAAGTATATTTTCCCACATGTTCATTCTCCAAAAGTTTCATTGTCTTGTTTTTTCTTCTTGCCTAATGCATCCACATATTTGTCGTACACCGTGTTTCTGTATGCCGCCTGACCTATTTTGATACCTTCGTTCTCATGTTCTCTATCCCACTTTTGCATCTGCTTTGCTTTGTACTCTTTGCTTAGTAAGTGCTCAGGAACTAAAAGACCGCTCTGCGTCTTTACTTTGAATGTTTCGGCTTTTGTACGTGCTAGCTCAGCTTCGGCTTTTGGAGCTATAGTCTTTGTCTCTTCTTTAAGCTTGAATGTTTTAGCTTCTTTTTCGTCTATACCGGCTTGAGCGGTAAGAGGCTTATAGGCGTTGTCTATATCTTTGCCTGCCGTATCAGCTTTTTTGTTGTCTATGGTAGCTTGATTTATAAGAGGCTTGTCGATATTATCTTGTTTCTTGCCTGCCGTATCAGCCACTTTGTTATCTATAGTAGCTTTAGCGACATTAGCCTCAAGTGCCGCCTTTGCGTCTGATGCCTTTTTAGCTTCCATCTTCTCAAACGGTTCCGCCAGGTTCTTCATAGGGTTGAACTTCGTAAGTGCCTCCGCATAAGAGTAGTCGGGTTTATACATCAGTTGGTTGTTGTAACTGCTCATTGCCTGCTCCTTGTATCTTTTGTAAAGTTTTAGAGTCCACCAGCATCGGTAAGAGAGCCTCTTTTGCTATGATGCTTGCACTTTGTGGATCTATGTTCCCCAGCAGCTGCAGAGATTCCGCCAGACGCTGTTTTTTAAGCTCTTTGTTCTCTCCGGGCTTCTCTATCTCTATCTCGACATCGTAGATGATCTCTCTTCTATCCTTAACTCCACTCATTAACTCCATGGGAGCATGAGCTGCAACAAGCCCTACAAAAAGCTCACTGAAGTCTTTAAAAAAAGTCTCATGTACCGTTCGTATCTCGGCAGCTATTTTGGTGTTGCCCTCGCTTGTGAGGATGCTCATCCCTGTGGCGGTTTGGTTAAGCATTCCTGCACGGCTTATTCCGCTGTTGTAGCTTGTCACACCGCTTGCTTCTTGTATCTCCAGGTCAAGATTTTTTATCTCTTGCGTAGCTTGAAGCACGGAGGGAGTAGGAGCAAACTGTATGCTTCTTAGATTGTTGACATAAAGAACATCCCCCGGAGCAGAGTTAAACCACTCATAAGAACTTAGACCGCTTCCTGTCTCAGCCAAGATGCGAGGCGTGAGGTTCTCTCTTGTGGTGTCACGCATTTGTGAGCGGATTTCATTAAGTTCATCTTGAAGTGGAGCTAAAACCCTGCATTCGCTATCGCCGTAGACATTGGCGTACATTGCACCGTCAACACCACTCATGGCGTACTTCTCATAGATTTTAGCGAGTGCATACCCGAAACTAAAAGGATGCCTTTTTAACTTTGAGGTGCGAAAAACAGCGTTAGCATGTATGCTTGCCACATGCCAGCCGTTATCCCAGTAGTAAAAATCATCCACGCCGTAGCGGCTAAAGATTCCTTTATTAAGTCCCTTTGAAACTTTCTTAGTCACGCCGTAGCTATCAAGAATGCTAGCATCCACAAAGTAAGAATGCACAAAGTATCTGCTCTCTCCGATAGATTTCGCATCGATGTCAAAAGCAAAATCCCTTGGATCCACTCTCTCAACAACCGGGCCTTCATATGTCCAAAATGTTCTAGTTATCCCTATGCCGTAGATGTAGAAGTCATAAAAAACACTTGTGAGCGTGGATTTAAAAGGCTTGTTTCTCTCATAGTAGCTAACCGCATTGTTAAGAGTTTCGGCATCATTGCCGCTAACGCTAAATATTCCATCAGCATTAAGATAAGTTTCATACAAAGAAGCCACTTTGCGTTTGATGGTTGCATAGGTCTTAGGAACAAAGATTTTAGCCCTATTGCCTAAAGCCTTTTCGACATTCGGGCTGAACTTGCTCATGAACCTGTACAAGTAGCCATCCAGTGCAGTATGGAACTGTGCATAGTGTGATTTTGCCGCATTTGCGGTTACGATTATTTCTTTTGCTTTCATATTACTATTTTAGTAAAAAACAGTTTTTTTAAAAAGCGTATTTGCATCTTTGCGAAAATACTCTAATACTTAGGCAGCGACACCACCGCCAAAACATCATCATCTTCATCTTCGTCACTAGACCAGATATTCTCATTTGAAGTTTCTTCTCTCTTAGCTTCACTTTTTTTAAAAAACAAACTTGTGATAAACGTAGTCGCAAAAAAGATGCCTACACCCCAGATACCACCCGTAAATGAAAGCACAAACCTAAAAAAGGTGCTATTGTACCATTCGCCTTTTTCTTTGTCTACGCTATAGCGAACCCTATCTTGCATTGTGAGCCACTCCATAAACAAAGAGCCGCTCATCCTCTTTAGCTTCACCGCAGAGTAAAAAAAGTGTTTTTCATATTTTTTAGTATAAACCACATCTTCATACACACCCGATTCACTATTGTAAATACTTTTTGTATGCTCTTCCTCAAAAGTCTCAACATATCTTTTATCCCGCTCAACCTCGCCATTATCATCAAGCGTAGGTAAAAGATCAAAGTACCCACATCCACTGTAAGTACCTGTAGCGTACTCACCGCTTGTAAACTCCAAAGAGTCCATAAACTTGCCATATTTTAGAACTTCCTCTGCACTAAAAGGGTAGAGCCTTACTACTGGGTAAACATGATCAACTTTGCCATCAAAATGTTTTTCGCCATATTCATATTCGCTAAAAAAGAAGTCGGCAACGGCTTTGTTTGAGTTGATATAACCGTCATTGATACAAGAATTAAACGTTAAGTAAAGACACGGTTTGTAAGAGCTGTTGTAACGCTCACTTGCAAGAAGTTTAAAAAATTTGTTCTTAGTAACAGCCCTTGAAGCTAAATCAGCAAGAAGAGCAGATTTGTAGCTTGCAACTACGTCAGAGTTTACAAGCATTATCTTCATTCGGGGTCGGTTTCCACATTCGCAAGATCTTCAACACCGGAGAGAGCATTAAGAGCTTTGGAAGCCACATCCCACCATGCACCTGCATTGTTTCCGCCTGACTTGATTATGCTAAGAGCCTCACACGCTATCTTAGCAGTATCACGACGCACGGCATCATCAAGTGCGGATGTCTGCCTATCTTTGAGACCTTTGGAAGCTTCAAGCTCGGCAACCTGTGCGGCGTTAAGTGTGCCTTTTTGCTCCGTGTCGGCACTAAGCTGTTGTATTTGAGCATCTATCAGCTCTAGATCTTTTCTCATCTTAAAAAAAACACCGGCACTGTTTAAGAGCGAAGCTATAACTTGACTTTTTGCTTCATCACTCAAACCCTCAAGCGGAGTCTTTTTTAAAAGCTCACCGTAGATGTGAAGTATATCGCTTGTGAATTGTGTGAGTTCTTCATTCATTTTTTTGTCCTACCAGAAACGAAATTGATTTGATGCCAAAACATCATAGTTTTTTGCATACTTGAAGATATTTTGAGAGTACTCATAGTTGATTTCGCAGTTGCTTCTGCAGGTTTTTTTACCTTTATATGTAAAACACGATTGTCCTCGTCTGCACTGCTCTTTAGCCTTTGCCCACTCTTCAACGCCCGCTCTGTTTATCTCTTTGAGAACCAAGCCGCCGCCGTTGTACTTTTGGTAAGTGACCCATAGTGCTTGTTTGGGATTGTGCAGTGAGTGCATTATTATCGCTTGAGCTCTAAGCTGATTACCTATGGTTTTTATATCTTTAACGCCTGCTTCAAGAAGTGGTTTTTTCCAAACTCTGTAAGTTATCTGGGGTAAACCCTCACTACCTACACCATCAAGTGAGAGGATGTTTCTGCATCCACTCTCTTGTATCAGCTGTGCAACGCCATACTGATATGGAAAACCCACCCCAAAAACTCCATAATGAGCCTTTCGTACATCCTGCACATAAGAAGCACATCGATCGCCAAAGAGTGCCGAAGCCAAAAGCAGTATAAAAAAGATTTTCATATCATCCGCCCATCGCAAAACAATACGGAATGATTAGATAAAAACTAAGCACTATTAAAAAATTCTGCCAATTGCTATCATTGCTAAGATCTATAGCAGGAAACAGAGCTTTTCTAGCTACATGTGCCAAAAGCAAACCCGCACTTACAAGCAAAGTCTTTAGCATCAACAGCTGAATCGGACTTGCGAACAGCTCATAGTCGCCGCTTAAAAATACCAAAAGCACCATTGCGAAGATAAACATTATCGTCGCTACTCTTTTTAACTCTCGTATCATTTGCACACCTCACTGTTTCTTTTATACTCTTCAATGCAAAGCCTCATAGCAGCTATAACTTCCGTGGAAGTAGCATTTTTATCTATGATGCACTTGGTGTCGGGAACTACACACTTCACGGGGACTTTGACCTCGTTGTATCTCTCTACATACTCCACTTTGGGAACAGAAGCACATCCGCCAAAAAAGAGAACAGCACTAAAAAAAAGTATCATTTTCATAGTCCACTCTCCTTTATCTCATCAAGCACTTTTTTTACATCATCACACTCATCACTTTTTAACTCTATGGAGGGTATAGCCTTATATACTATCTCGTACCGCACTTTTGGAGGAAGAGATTTTAAAGCTCTAAGCTTTGCCTCTCTATCCGTCATATCTATCTTTTGAGATTCGATGATCTCGTTTTGTCGCTCAAGAGAAGTTTTACAACCCTCAAGCGAATTGCCAAGAGTCAGCACCTTTGTTTTCTCTTGTGATAGCTCCAGTTGCAGACCTATAACTTCATCTTCAAGATTGCTTATTTCGTACTTTTGCCAGCCAAGCACAACAAACAGAGCCGCACCAAAGAGCATGAACACCTTTGAGCCAAGTAAACCAAATACATTAAACATCATGAACCCTTCAGCACAAGATTTAGAAGCGACATACCTACAGCGGCAGATATTCCCCACATGATTTTGTTTTTCATACCCATGATTTCAGAAACATCATCTTTTATGTTCTTTAACTCATACTCTATTTTTAACTCTTGTTTGTGCAAAGCAGGGCAACCGCTTATCTTGCAGGTTTCGAACTCTTTTAACTCGGACTCGAGAGAGTCGCTAAGTTCTTTGATTTTTAAAAGTACAGAGTTGTTTGACTCCGTATGCTTAGACTCTATGTTTACCAGCTTCTCCATCAACAGGTCCATCTTAGATATCGCACGGGTAAGCTCTTTGATTTCCTGCGACATAAGAGCCTGATTTTTCACAAGCTCTTTTAGGATCATGTTTGTAGGGGATGTGTTGTTATCCTCTTGCATCTAACAACCCCTATTTAGCGAATTGCAGGAAACACTATCTCTTCAAACTTAGTTTCTTCATTAACGCCGTTTGTTAAGTCTCTAAGAGCTTGTCTGTAACTCTTCCAAGCATCAGCTTCAGTCTTTGGAAGTTTCACATCCGCCATCTGTGTCCAGTCGCATTGTGCTAAAAGGGAGTCTCTTTTTGCTCTGAAGCCTCTTAGCTTTATATCATATTCGCTTACCTCAGGCATCTCCACTTGAAGAGCTTTAAGCTCCGCTTTTTCTTGCTCGCTCATCTCTACTTCAACGCCGTTTACTAACTTTTTCATATTACGCTCCTACTTTTTTTGGTTTTAGATGAACTCTCACTATGACCGTACCGTTATGCAACGCTCCGCTTGTCGGGTAGAGTGTAAAGCCGTGGATATCCTGATTCCATCCTTGATTGCTAGAGTTGTTACTCCATCTTCCACGTTCATTATTAGGGTAAGTCGAGCAGCTTGTCGTCCATCCGTCCATCTCGTAGTCTACCGTTCCGGTTGATTTGTAGCCGCCTGCATTGGTTCTTGCATTAACCGGTATTTTTACTCTTGCATTTACTCCGTTGCCATAGTAGCCATATTGCGATTGTGCAACAGAGATTGAAGTCGGAAACCAGATAAAACCTTGGTTTGAGTTGTGGCTTGCAGATACACTTTGTGAGCCGCTGCCGTACTCATAGTGAGACAAGTACCCCATATAACCGCTGATATTGCTTTTTTGGTAGTTTTTGGGGTGTAAGCGAAACTGACAATTGCCCGTAGCGTTTAAGCTTGTTGCAATTATCTCAAAGCTCTCTACATCTTCGAACTTTATATCCGTGCCTGAGAGATGAAACTCTAAAGAGCTTATGTTTTTATCGCTCTCGTCTTTAAGTAAAAACTCTCTTGTGGTAGTTTTAGCCATTACGTCAGAGATAGCTTTTGCACTCTTAGAGTCCATAGATTTTAGCGACTCATCCGTTTTTTTGAGTGTCGCACTAAGTGCTGCATCCACATCACCGCCAAGTTCCGCAAGCTCAGCTAAAAAAGCTTTGTTTTGGGCATTGAGGGTTTCAGGCTTTACTATGTCTTTTTCTTTCCACTCTCTAAGAGCATTTGAGGCAACCATACTCATGTGTATAGCGCTTGCCGCCTTTGTACAACTTAGAGTACCATCTGCGTTTTTAAGCTCTGCTGCTTTTAGTTGATCTAGTTTCATTATGCACCTACTTCATTATTTGTTACTATCTTGTTTGAACCTGCTTCATCCCCGATTAAAAACGGAGTTCTTAGAGCATGGCTTACACTTACCACTACTTCCACCGCTTCACTCTCTGCATTGTGAGCTTTGTCGATTAAGTATCTTTTACTTATCAGCTCTATGTCAAACCCATCGGCATCGATTTTAGTGATGAACGCCTCAACTCCCTTGACACTCACAGACTCTATCTTAGCGATAAAATCCTCCGCACTTGCAAACTCTCCGATATCGTTAAGTCTTAAGTTGAAGTTCGCCGTACCATCTTTTGAAGTGATTTTAAATCTCTTGTTTGTCGTGATTTCGGTTTGATTGATTCTCTCGACGATAGTTTTAAAATTGTCGAAAAACTCAGTGTTCACACCGCTAAGCTCATTTAAGATTCTTAGCGTATTGCCGACTTTTTCGCTAATGTCTACATCACTTGCAAACACCGCATCAAGACCCGATATTTTAGTTTGAGTAGCATCATGAGCCTCTTTAAGCTTTTTGATTTCTCCAAACAAGTCGGCAAGACCTTTGTTTGCATCTTTACGGATTGAACCCAGTGCCGCATTTGTAGACTCTCTGATGTTCGCATTAACTTTGCCGACTTCATCACCGAGCTTGTTTACGCTCTCCTGCACATTTTTACCAAATGCGATAAACTCACTATTTACGCTATCTTTCAAACTTAAAGCCGTTTGATTGTAAGTGTCTATATTTGCCTTATCCTCAGTCCCATCAAGCGGTTTAAAATCAACCTCTTTAGGAGCTGCGACATCCACTTTAGAAACTTTCAAGTCGCTTGGAACTACAACCTCGCTTACCTCTGTTACACTCTCTATCAGCGTAACTTCCGTTTTTGCTTCCAGCTCTGCTTGAGCTTTTTTAGCCGCCTCTATCTCTTCATCACTTAGAGGTTTTAACTCATCAGCCATGATATCTCCTTAATGTTTTTTTAGTGGTTTTTAGGGGTGAGCAGGGACGAGAAACCACTAAAACGCCACTGCTCACAACTAAAAATCATCATTTTTATTTCTGTTCTACACTTGCAACAAACTTGTTTAAAAAGTTCTTTATCTCTAAGATATTTTTATTGTAGGTTTGAAGTATCTCTACGAGGTCATCTTTTCTAGTATTGCCGTCAATGTCTATAAGCGTAATGTTCTCTATACCCTTTTGAAGCTCTTTAAACTCAAACTTGATAGAGTTTATGATCTCTATCTTCATAAGAGCCATATCATCTTTCATACTTAAAAACTCTTTGGCGTTTGCGTCTCTTAGAGCCTTGATTTCCTGAAGTATGTCTTCTATCAGCTCTCTTGGTATTAAATCAGGCATTTTTTAGTATCTCTCTCTTCATGGCTTTATACTCCTCTTTGGTTATGGTGTTTGCATCTTTTACAACACCCTCAACCGTCAAATCTTTTTTTATCTCGACCGCACCGCTAAACTTCCCATCAAGAAGCGTAGTAGGTGAGAGAGCCTTTGTGGAAGTTCTAAAGAGCATCTTCTTCACTCACGCTAACCGTAAAGTCACACCCCTCAAACATAAGTTTATCAGTACCGCTTAAAAAGATTTTAGTGTTTAAAAACACGCTCTCTTTAGGATCCATTGCCATTTCTAAAATGCTCTTTTTGTTGCTTATCCACATTGAAGCAACCGCCGCCGTCTCTTTTGGATTGTGTATCGTTATCCCCACAACCGCTATCTCTTTACCCTCTGCACTAAAGCTCTCTATGTAGTTTTTAAGCATCTAGCCATACCCTTGACATCTCTTTGTCGGCACTACTCAATGCTTCTTTCAACTCATCAAGAGTAACTTCCACGATACTGTTATCAGAGAGTTTCCATAAAGTCAAATTCTCAAGCGTAACAGAAAGTGCTTCAATCTTCTTTATCATTCTATATTGTGAAGCCTCATCCCCATCAAACACTTTATCATTCACGGTAACTTTTATCTCACTCACTTCTTGGAGTTTTAAAGATTTTAAATATGCATGCTCATTGTGCAAAGAGTGACTTCTTAACTCTTGCACCTCTTTGTAAGTCTCATCCTCTGCCACATTCGCAAGACATTGGACTTCATCCCCGATTACACTTTTTACATACTCGCCGTTTTTGTCATATATCTCTATTGTCATCTTTTACGCTCCTGAAGCTACACCGACGCAGCTTAACATTAAGTTACACCCTAAGGCATATTTGCTTGCGTTTGCACTGTCTTTTACACCTCTTAAGTAAAAAGTTACACTGCTGTTTGCAGCCACCGTAGCCGATGCCATCAAAGCTCTTGCATCTTGAGAGGCAGGGGTCCAGCCGTAATCCATAACTACGCCTGAGCCGTTAAAAAGACCAAAAGCCACGCCACAGCCTGTCGCATCACCGCTTGTAATGCCTGTTCTGCCGCTTGCCGATATAAGAACTTTTACTGCAGTATCTGAAGTGTTGGTATACGTCAAGCTTCCTATCGCAGTGGCAGAAGCAGTAACGCCGCTTGCAAAAGCAGCAGTAGCATTTACGGTATTTGTAGCAGTTGCGGATACAGCCGTGCCTATATGCCCTGCTTTTATGCTTGTAGCCGCTAGAGTTCCGCTAATAACCGCATTGCCGTTTACGTAAAGCTGTATGTTCGTAACCCATCCGTTCATGTAGTACGCCATCTTAGTGCCGCCGCTTGCACCGCTTATGGTGTAGGTTACATTATCGCCGTTTCGGATAGTTCCATCAGATACCACCGCATAAATAGCATTGTTTAAATCGGTAGTAGTAGGAGCAGCGGAGAAAGTTTTAAAAACACTTACCGCACCTCTGATGCCGTTTGTTCCGTTTGTTCCGTTTGTTCCGTTTGTTCCAGGTACACCGTCATCGCCTCTGAACCTGCTCCATGTATAGTCAGTTTTTACATCAGATTCACTAGCAGTTGTTTTATTGACGGCTATGCCTATGTAGACGGTGGAAGCCGTAGGTGTGTCGTACATACTTGAACCATCATTAAAATCACTGTAGCGTATCCAAGTATAGAATGTTTGACCGTCCTGCCCCGGTGCTCCCTCAACTCCTTCTCCACCGCCAAGAATTGCCCAGCGATAATCACTCACTATATTAGACTCAACAGCACTAGGCTTGTTGTATGCAAAACCTATATAGGTTTTTCCATCAGGAGAGTCGCTAAGACCCGCACCGCTTGCATTATCCGCATACTTGATCCAAGTGTAGAATGTTTGACCGTCAACACCGTCTCTGCCGTCAACACCGTCTCTGCCGTCAACACCGTCTCTGCCGTCAACACCGTCTCTGCCGTCAACACCGTCTCTGCCGTCAACACCGTCTCTGCAGTTCCTGCCGTCTCCGCCGTCAACACCGTCAAACTCTTCACCCGTCATAGCTTCATATATCTCAACTATCTTAGGATACTTAACATTTTGTATATCAGCGACCATCTCTATAAAACTTGACATATTTATCTCCTTAGCTCATCACAAGAGCAGCTCTCTTAGCTTCTCTTATCGCTTTGCTTAAACCATCACTTATCATACCCTGTGTATCAGCCTTAAGTCGCCCTAAGTCGCCCAGTGCATCTATCAAAGACGAAGCCGCTAAAAGTCTGTTGCTTTGTGTCGCCTCATTAACTATCATATCCGAAGCTATATAAGACGGATTAAGCATCTCCACTATAACGCCCAGTTGCTCGTCTAACACACGGCTAAACTCATTGCTTGCGAGTCCATCCGCATACAAGACAAAGTTTTTAAAAACTTCATATTCTCTAGTATTACAAACCATTTTCCCTAAAAAAAACGAGTCTATATCAACTATAAGCATATCAAGCGGCAACAGTTTTGTACCGTTAATCGTGCGTTCAAAGTAAAAAAATTCACTCTGAATGCTCTTTGGCGGTACGCTGTTTAGAAAACTTCTATCTTGAGCAACGCTGTAAAACGCTTTGTCCATTTTGTTTCTCCAGAGCCATGGTGCTTACATTTCTGTCATAGTCGAGGATGATATCCTCAGCCTCATTTTTAAACCAGCCTCTAGTTTCTGGAACTACGATATCACAAGCCACCAAAGCCGCAACCGCAAGACAAAGTTCATTATCTATGTCAAGCTCCGCATTTTCATCACTTGGATACAAAGGACGACGAATCGAAGCTTTTTTATCATAGCGAAGTACATTCACATTGACATCACACACAAGACTAAGAGGTATCGTTTTCATACAAACACGAAGCATTGCCGCATAAGTCAAAGAAGCGAACATCTCTATTTCTATGTCGTCACTTCTCCTTAGCGTCTTGAACTTGACATACTCTCTTAGCTCAAGAAGTGTCATACCTTAAACCCCACGCCTGCACTAAGTGCAAATGTATTTCTAAAGTGGTAAGTCATACCGGAGTAGATGATCGCATTATCCGCCAAGTTATCCCCCTCAGGCTTGATTATCTTCGTGTCTTGCAACAGTCCAAGCTCTATACTCTCAGGGTCGCAGCAAAGAATTCTATCAGGCATATCTTTCAAAAAGCGAGTAAGCACGATGTCCGTAGCCCCAAAATCCGTTTCTATCGTAGATATGAGGAAGTCTACTTTCCTGCTGTCGCCGTTAAGGAAACGAGTTACCTTTTTCTTCTCTACTATGTCGTTAATCTTGCGTTTCATACCTGCACCGACAAAGATTTTTCTAGGGTCTCCGCCCGAGTCGTAAACCTTTTGCTGAATGTCGAGAATGTCATCAAACGTTAACTCTTTGCCTGCGTAGTCCGTAGTTTGTCTTTTTGCAAAGTGCCATACACCGCCGACTATATTTTTTTCTTCACTCGCAGAGCTTAAAAATGGAGATTGATCACCCCAGAAAGCATTTTCTATATCAAGAAGATGTTCTATGCTTCTCTTGCTTAACTGTCTCTCAAATTCAGCCTGCTTGTCTATGCTTGCGATATTTTGCAAGATTTTTGCAACAGAGACATCATCACGGAAGATTTGTACCACATTTTCATTTTCAACGCTTGTGTTTGACGTATTCGCATCAAAATCCTGTACATACTTAGCAGCACTGTCATTAGCATTGCGAGGAGCTCTAAGCGTGTCATGCAACCATACGGATTTAACGTTGCTAACAAGCACTCTCTTTATCTCTCTAAGCATAGGAGTGTCTTTTGCTCCAACAAGAAGTATGTTTTCAAGGATTGAGGGTTCAGTTCCTATTGCAAGCCCTACAAAGAGTGTGCTTAAGTCCGAACTGGGTGTTAAGATTTTCATTTTTTATCTCCTTCTCTGTTTAGTATTTTTCCAAGCCCTGCACGATTTGCGGGCAACTCGTCGACTGTAGTGTTTGCAGCTGATGGGATGATCGCATCAGGGGGTGCAGGTTCTCTTTTCATTTGCACTTGTGCCCAAAGAGCCTTCCAGCCGATTGGGTTTTGGTAAACCTTATCCACAAGAGCTTGAGCCTGCTCCTCTGAAGCACCATCAGCCATATACTCTTTATATATGTTTTGCATCTCCCCAAAAAGAGCATCTTCATCAAAATCCGCAATCGAACCCTTAAAGTTGTTAAACTCACTAGTAAGTGCAGCCGCCGCTTGCTTTGCAACCATATCATCAAGTGTAGATCTGGTCTTTGCCACTTCAGCGCTAAGCGATGCCACGGTAGACTCTAAAGGATTCGGCACAGCTGTTGCTTGAGGTTCACTCTGCGTTGCATTAGGCACAGCCGGCACATCACCAACCAATTCTGATATATCCATCTTTTCACTCCTGTTTTAAAATTTCAACAATTGTACAACATAATAAAAATACCTCATAGCACATTCGCACTTCTGCAAAAATGCTATAATTTCCCAAACGGAAATGGGGATTTATCCCCGTCCACAACATCACAAAGCAGAGGTTTTAAAATGCAAGAAAGTCTTTTTGAAGTAGAAGCAGCTCCACCCTTAGAGTGGATTAGAGCGAAAGAGCTTTTTTTAACAGTAGACGGTTTCGGGGAAAAAGTCTATAGCCTAAGAGAGATTGAAGAGAGACTAAAAGCAGAGGGTTTTACAAACGCACCGTCCACAAGCACCATAAGCCGCAGAAGCACCGCCGAGGGATGGGAAAACGAAAGAGTACTGTTAATGAAACACGCCATAGTGCAAAAAGCAGATTTTGAGAGAGCCGACAAAAGCGAAGTCCTCACAAGTATGAACGACTTAGCTGCATATGTTCATAAGACAGGAAAAATCAATGCCGACGCCTTATGTGTTTTGGAAAACTGGATGCTAACTTTAAAACAAAAAGGAATCATAAACGAAAAAGAAGCAAGCGTGGTAGCAAAAGTAGTAGACGCAACAAGCAGGATTTACGAAAAGATGATAGACAAGATAGAAGCAAAAGACAACGCCAAAGCAAACGCAAATGAAGTACTAGACTTCATAAGAGGCAATAAAATAAAAGAGATTATAGAGATAGAGATAAGTTAAAACGCGGCAGCTTTAAAAGTCATATATAGCCCATTTCTGCCAAGTCCAAGATGTGGTCTTGAATTATACTCACTTATGACCATAAAGAGGGCTTTGCGTAAAAACCATTCAGGTAGAGAATTTTTACCTGTTTGTACAACCATTCTATTAAGTGCAGCAATGCTTGCTGATAAAAACTTAATGGCAACTTCTCTATCACTCTCGTGAAGAGCTTCATAGATATACACCCCCGCCCATGCCAAAAATTTATACGGGTCAGAGCCGGTTACCGAAATATCATATGCCATAATATGGTCGTGATAATGAGCTAAAACATTTTCTACAGTATCAAGTCTGGCTTCTCTGAGAAGCACAACGCCGTATTCGTTTGAAGCTATATCACTTATTAGATTTATCATACTTGCAATATGATTAAAATCAAAAACTGCCCCAGAAATATTACTCACTTATTAAACCTTTTGTGATTCTTCTTGAGAGATTCCCGTCTTCTCTTATCTTGTCCTCAGGGATCTTCTGCAAATATGCGGCAACTTTTTCATCTATGTGGTTTGGAGTAGGTTCTATTTTTTTATCAGATTTGTCGATAAAAAAAGTACCTTTTTTTGTCTTTTCTATTTTTTTGTAGATTGTTTCAACATCATCAGCAGTTATATCATTTTCCATGGTGGCTTTCCTTAGTTTGCAAACTATTTATGTATAACCAAATTATACTATAATCTATTGTAATATTTTCATAAAAGCGTAACTTTTATTCCAAGATATGCCCACTTACGACTTTTTTCGTAGCAGCTATTTTATTTTCGCTGTACATTACCACATCTTTTATCACAAGTTTTTGAATAGCCGAGATAAAGGTTTCCATAGTTTTATAGTCTGGTTGGTTATTCTTTATTGGAAGCTCTATGTTTTTATCTTTTACAACATTCCAGCCACCTAATTTAGTTTTGTATGAATATATTTGTAAATCTGTTACTTTATTGATACATGGAACTGTAAATAAATACTGATTGGGAGATAGATTTACATCATCAAAAATCCAACTAATCGCATAAGCATCAGAAAGAACCGTAAATTCTCTTGATTGGAAATAAGCTCTATAGACATCACTATTAGAAGGAATTGAAATTACATTTTTTAGAATAGTTGCCTTTTCTTTCGGTGCATAATAGTTTAATCCTTGGTTTTGAAAACTGGAAGTAAGGCAAGGAATGACATGCATGTCTGTTGGCTCTTTTGTAAGTTGACTTGCTTTAAAAGGTAACTTATTTGTCATTACTTTTTCAAACAAATCCCCAATCCTAAACTCTCCCCACTCCATACCATCAAACTCATCTAAGGCTTTTTGTTCTTCGGCTGTTAAAGTATAATCTTTTAACCCAGTCGCCACCAAATAAGCTTCTAGCTCCGCTAGATGCTCCGCTTCTAGCTCCGCTATAAATTTTTCCATAAAGGAAAAATTTATCTTCCCATTTTTAACGGGAAGTTGGATTTTGGCATTTATAAATGCTTTGTCAACATCCCTGACCAATCCTGATAGCAAGTTCTTTTTTTCTTTATTTAAAAGTGTTGTTAAATATAATATTGCACTTTTTGTGAGTTCAATTTTTGGTATCACTTTTCTAACAAATTGTCCAGCATACCAAGGTTTTTGACGATAAAAAAAGTCCATTTGTAAAAGTCCTAAGCTCCAAGTACCTGATGGATTTATATTTTCCTGATTAACAAATCCTGTTTCTTGTAAAATTCCTTGATTTTGAGATGTTCTCGTAACATAATCATATTCAAAACCATCAGTAAGTTTATCTTTATTAAAACTCAAAGTATTTTGTATTTCAAACAAATCCCCAATCCTAAACTCCCCCCACTCAACACTTTCTAGCATTTTGTTAAGTGGGCTGTCTACTTTCCCTCATCACCTCTAAGTTTAAGGATATTGGAAACTTCCCAAGCCAAGTAGTCGCTAACCGTTTTTTTAAAATCTTGTAGTGTCGGCTTACTATCGATAATTTTATGTTGGTCAAAATTCCAATCTGCACCGCTAGGGGTGATAAAGTCTTCTATATAGACCTCATTTAAATTCCAAGCAGCTTCAACTTTAGCATTACAACCGGCTTTATAAATTTTGATGATGTCGGCATATCGTTTTGTTGGTTCGTCTATTTCTTGTAAAGCACGACTAGTTCTTTTGTACCCATCGTTTCTAAAGTCGATAAATTTTACTGTTTGTTCAAAGTCGTGCGGTTTGTGTGCTTCTAAAACATAGATACTAGTTTGCACTCCTGCCATTGGTTGAAATAAATCCGTAGGCATTTTGATACTAGCTTTTAGGGTGTGTTTTTTAAGCATTGCTTGATTTGATTTAGTTGCTTTTCCACTCCCTGCCGAGTCTTGGATGATAATAGCTCCAAGTCCTCCTTTTTCCATCTTATCCAAACCAAAAGCTATAAAAGGCATACCATTTTCATCATAACTAAATGGTGGATTAAGCAATAGTTTATTTGCTTTAAAACTAGTATAGAGTTGTTCTGGAGTATTAAATGTATTGCCTTTATGGATATTAGAACTTCCATCTCCTCGTAAAATCATATTGGTAGCTGCAAGAGTGAACATTTCAGCGTTGAGTTCCACTCCTAATAATTGCTCTTTTTTAATAGAGTTGATTTTATCATTTGCAGCGGTTGTTTCTTTGCCATAGCAAAATTGGGCATCATCAATCATCATCTCCATAGAAGAGATAAGAAATCCTGCCGAACCTGTCGCCAAATCCATAACTTTACTGTTTTGATTGACACCTAGCACAGTAGTCATCATTTTAGTGATATAAGGGGGAGTTAAAACTATTCCAATCTCTTTACCGTCTCCCAAAGCATATTTTAAAAACTCACTGTACATCTCGCCCATGATGTCAAGATGCCCCGCCATCGCATCGATAGAGAGAAAAATATTATGATAGATAAATGTAAAAATTTGTTTATTGATACTAGCTTTGCCATCAATGAGTTTGGAGACTTCTTTGTCTAGTATTTCTAATTCATCTCTTTGTATATCTTTTGAGATTTCGCCAAAACTAGCTAACATAAGATTTTGTTTTTCGATTGGAATATTTCTTGCGGTTAAAAATTCTTTGATTTGATTTACAATCTGTATCCCGTCCCGTTTAGATTCCGTCTGTATCCCTTTTAGGTCTTCAGGAACTAAGCCGTCTTGGATTTTATTGTCTGTAATATCTACTACATTTTGCATCGATAGTAGCATACCTGACACATATAATACTCGTTGTGGAGCTGTGATATTGTGATTGTGCATAAGTTTATTTAAGCTTTTAGCGTATTTTTGCAGCTCGGCTTGTGATTTTATAAGGATATCATGCTTTTCATCCTCGGTCAAAATAGCATCTTTATAAAACATATCAAAAGTTTTTTGGTTTTCTAAAAAATCCAATGTAGATACATTTTCTAACAACTTAAATGAATATTCACCTGAACCATAAACATAGTAAACTTTTAGCTCAATTGACGAGTCACTATCTCCTGCTATTCCAATGGCAATGACTTCACGGTATTTACCTGATGCAATCATACCTGTAGCATAATATAAAGCACCATTAACAGCATAATCTTTAATTGATTTTTCGTCAAATTTTATTCCGTCTTTTGTCTGAGCAATAAGTTTGTTTAGACCGAGTTTATTTTCAATAATAACTGGGGCTTGCTTATACCCGGTGATACCAAAATCTGGCTTGCCAAAGTTGGTTTTGTTTTCAGTTTTAGCACGACCTTTTAATGCCTCTTTAAGATAGTCAGGAATTGCGGATTCTGTATAATAATCTTTTTGATTTTTTAGTTTCAGTACATTAAGTTTTGCTTTAACCCAATCGTTGAGATGGTCTTCAAGCTCATACGCTTTAGCTTTGCCCATGGCACAACCTTCTTTTTTTTCCCAAAATTATACCACATTTCGCACCTATGCAAAAATCCTTCCCATAACCGAAAAAACATCATACCATAGCAAAAACAGGAGAAAAAACACCGTGACCACACAAGAGATCATCAACTTCGCATCACTCTTTTTCGCCTCCGAGATAGGCGTACAAAACAACAAAGTCAATATCAAAAGCTTCCACAAAGAGATCCTAGACACCATCAACAGCGAAAACTACATCAACATCACGGGCTTTAGGGGATGTGCCAAATCCACATGGGCGGCATATCTCTATCCTCTTGCAGCTATAGTGCTTGATAAAGAGCCATACACCATTATAACCAGAGAGACAAAAGACTTGGCACGTGAGGCGTATGAGGCATTTTACGAAGCACTTGAAACCATCAAAGAGTCTATAAGCATAGACATAAAAACCGCAGGCGAACTTACTCTTAGCATCACACACACGGCAGAACAAAAGACCTCAAAAGTCCGCTTCCTAACTCGTGAAAAGAAGATAAGGGGTGCACGTGCCAAAGGCGGAAGCCGCCCGACACTCATCATATTAGATGATATTGAGAGTTACGAAACGGTAGAGTCCAAGCTTGAGAGAGAACGAACCAAACGATTTGTTTACGGAGAAGTGCTAAAAGCGTTTGATGCCAAAAAGTTTAAGTTCATCAACATAGGCAACTACATCCATCAAGACTCTATAGTCGTAAACTTTGAAAACGACAAACGATTTAAAACCGTAAAAATCCCTATCTTTGACGAGGGTAAAAGCGTATGGGAAGATAGATTTTCAACACAGCTGATGAGGGATGAATATGAGAGCTATAAAGACGGGGGCCAGGGCAACCTATGGCTGATGGAGATGATGTGTCAAATCATAGACGAAGAAAACGCCGTATTTAAACGAAGCGACTTTTGCTACATCCAAAAAGAAGAAGCGCTTAAGCTCTCACGCTACACCTACACGCTTTGTGATTTAGCACTTACGCAAAACGCCCGAAGCGACTATACCGCATTTGTGACCATAGGCTTGTCAGAAGAAAACGATATTTTCGTCCTTGACGTCACCGCAGGCAAATGGAGTGCAAAAACCGACAAGATAGGACGAGAGCTATACGCACTCTATGAGAGAGAAAAACCGATTCGTATCGGCATAGAGAACAAAGCAGGAGTAGAGGGCTTCTTTTTCGTCCTAGATACACTCGCAAAAGAAAACGGCTCATATCTTCCGCTGGACGAGATAAAAGCTTCAAACGTACCAGATGCTAAGTTTAAACGTATTTCTGCCTTACAACCCCTTTTCCGTGCTAAAAAAATACACTTTTGTGAGGGGATAGAGTTTTTGAGTGAACTAGAAGAGGAACTGCTGACATTTCCCAGAAGCAAACACGACGATTTAGTCGACGCCCTAAGCTACCTGCAAAACTACACTTTCAAAAAAGATATGACAAAAAATAGATTTGAATTTGGGCAAAAAAGGAGAAGACCATGGTAAGAACTTTAGGGGGGGGCAAGGGGTAAAAACCCCTCGGCGTCACCGAAGCAACGGTGCAAAAATGCACATAAGCAAGATTGTAATCAAGAGCTTATCCATAATTTCCCCCTTTCATTCATTCTTTGGAGGGCAAAAAAAAAGGCTAGAGGCTCATGACTTCCCCTAACCTTTTTGCCACTCCATCGAATGAATGAAAATCTTGATTACAAAAAGAATTATAACAATAAAAAAAACCAAAAACAAGAGGAGTAGACAGATGTTTAACAAAGTAGTCTTAGTAGGACACCTAACAAGAGATATAGAGATGCGATATCTCCAAGGCGGCACAGCCATAGCAAACACAGGCATAGCCACAAGCCATAAGTACACGACAAACGGCGAAAAAAGAGAAGATACCTGTTTTGTGGATCTCTCATTTTTCGGCAGAAGTGCAGAGGTGGCAAATCAATACCTAAAAAAAGGCTCAAAAGTTTTAGTAGAGGGCAGACTCAAATATGACACATGGGAGAAAGATGGACAAAAACACTATAAACACAGCATAGCAGTAGAGAGCATGCAGATGCTAGGCTCTAAACAAGACACACCACGAGGAGACGAACAAAACCAACAAAACCAACAACCGTATCAACAGCCAAACCAACAACAATATAAACAAGGCTACAATCAACACACAGCTTACAAAAGCCAACCAACCCCACAACAAGAAAATGGACTAATCCAAGAATGCGAGGAGATACCTTTTTGAAAACATGCGGATTTAAAAAAAAGTCAAGAGGCAACTTCAAAGAAATAGAAGAAGTTACGGAAAAGTTCAAAGAATATTTCAAAAACCAAGGACAAATCCCAACACCCACGGAAGCGGGAATTCATTCCCGCCAACACACCACAACAGCCCACTCCACGGAAGCGAGGATTCATCCCCACCCACAACAGCCTAAACTAACCAGCTTCATCCACTCATCCACTCATCCACTCATCCACTCATCCACTCATCCACTCATCCACTCATCCACTCATCCACTCATCCACCCATCCGACCAACCGACCAACTCCGCCGCTCCACATCACTTAAGAAAACTTTTATATATTGCCAAAAAAAACCGCTTTTTTGCTCCATTACACACCTCGCCATAAATAGGCGTTTTTTTGTAATCCCCCTATTTTACGCATTTAAAAACGCTTTTTTAAAAAATAATCAGTAAAAAGATTACAAAGAAAAAAAAAGACACAAACCCCTAAATATAGGTATTTCTTTTTTAGATTACAGTAGTTACTATACTTTTACTAACTTTATACCAGAAAAAAAATATAAAAAATAGATAGATTATAGAGAAGAAACAGGAGAAAAAAAAGAGAAAAAAAAGTAAGAGCTATTCTTAATTTTTTCTGTAAAAATAATCACTTTGCCACGTCAGCGATGTTTATGAGGTGTTTTTTATTGTAATAGAGCCGTAACGAAAAATTGCCACACCCCACACCCCACGCCCCACACAGCAAATGCTAAACCCCACATTTTAGGGCTTCACAAGACACCGACCAACGGCATTACGACCCCCGCCCCCATTTATTCAAAAAGTTGTAATCCTAAAAAAACACTCAAAAAACCCCACTTTTTACCCTAAAATTACATCTAATTTTAGAGCTAACTGCAAAAAAACCCACTTTTTTACCCCTTTAAGAAGAGCTTGCAAAGCTCTAAATATATAAAATAGCTTTAAAATTACATGCCAAATATGCAAAATAGCTTTCAAAAATTCAAAAATTTCTCTCACGGTGTTTAGTGTAGGTGTGAAAAGTGTTTTGGGGTGGGTAGGCACACCCTCATGTTTAGCACACAACCCAGAACCAAAACCACGCCAAACCCCATAAAGCAGGCACTCCAACCAACAAACCCCATACCTCAAGCACTACTTTATACCTCTGAGTACATCACACCAACACCAACAAACACCCACAACTCTAACAACTCTAACAACTCTAACAACTCCAATACCGCCGTTTCAACCAAGCAATTAACTAATTGTTAATAGTCATTTCCACACCCAGCGACATTTTAACCACGAAGTGAGCCTTTTTCTGTTCCATCTTAGACGATTTTATCCTCATTTTACAGAAAAAACAGCTCCAAAAAACCAAACCAAACCCCCACAAAATAGGCAAAAAAACCCACGAAACCAAGAAAAAAACCAATGAAACGCAACAAAAAATCCAAAAACCCCAAGCCAACATCCCCCCCACTTGATGCAAATCCACAAAAGAACCCTCATTACACTTGCTGCCCGTCCTTGAGGGGGGGGTGCGGGGCGAGAGGGTGCCGGGAAGAGATCTTCTGGAGACATGCGATACCCGTATCATTCTCTCAAACACCGTTCGTAACCCAGTTCATAAAAGAGATTATCCTGCAGCAGAGGCACTGCGAACGAAGCAAACAATAAGAGAACTGCTAACCGGCTCAACGGCGAAGAGACCCTGCCAAATAACCGCTCCCCCAAATTTCAAATCGGAGCAAATCCTTAAATAAAGTTCTGTAGTCGCAAAATGCGACCATAAAGAGCTTCAAGATTACAAACCAACACAGCCAAAACCACATCAATGGTTACGGCTCTTACGGTAAAAGTGTGATATACTTTCACTATGAATGATTTTTTAAAAGAGACAGGAAAATATCTTTATGATATTTCAAAAATTGTTTTAGGTCTTGGCATCATTACCCCACTCATAAAAAATGAAGAAATTGCCATCTTTCCGATAGTTGTTTCGTTAGGTTTATTTTTGACGGGTGCATTAATGATTTATAAAGGAGGGACGAAATGAGCATAGCAACAGCAGGTCTTATTATGCTAGTAGGTGTAGTAGCAGTGACACTCTCTATCTACTTTTACGATAAGCATCACAAAAAACATCACATAAGTAAACACTCACACTAAAAACTTCAAAAATCTCTCACAAAGAACACTTTGCCGAGAGATTTCAACACTCAAACACTCAAATCATCATCACAGATAAAACCTATCTCAGCCCTTTTATTCTTATCCGCAAACTCTACCAGCCTTTGCACCTTCAACAACACATTATCCA
>Ga0209016_1000870_pt1 | contig 30062 bp, 27 predicted proteins | sample EPASupsiteSAE305_FD_187265 | JGI IMG/M metagenome (GOLD analysis project Ga0209016, IMG submission 187265) | Bioremediated contaminated groundwater microbial communities from EPA Superfund site, New Mexico - SAE3-05 (SPAdes) (version 2) | ecosystem: Environmental > Aquatic > Deep subsurface >...
CGGACTGAGCATGCTTGGCGGGTTATAGAGGAAGGGAGTGTTTGATGAGCAAGGTTCGTATTTACGATCTCGCCAAGGAGTTCGGGCTGAAGAGCAAGGATTTGGCAGACAAGCTGATTGCAATGGGGTATCCCATTGCAAGTCATAGTTCAAGCGTCGACGACGGTATGGCCGTGGATATTCGAAGGAAAATGAAAGGTGAAGCGGGTTTTGGCGCGCCGGAAGGGCGCATTGAACTGAGAAACCGGACCGAGCCCGCCGCCGTGAAGGGCACAACCGTTATTCGCCGCCGTTCCAGGGCTGACAAGGAAGAAGCCGCCAAAAAGCAGGAGGCAGCCGACGCCCTTGTTCTGGAGGCGGAGGTTCTGGCCTTAGAAGCTCGTCTTCGGGAGGAGGCGGAGGCGGCTAAAGCGCAACCGGTGGTTGAGGTGGCGGAATCGCCTGAAGAGAGGGTGGAAGAGGAAGCCGCCGCAGGCCCTGTTGATACAGAGGCCCGCGAGAAGCCGGTTGACGAAGAGCGGGAGCCTGAGCAGCTTAAAGGGGCGGATAGCGTCGAAGAGGCTGAAGCGGTCACGGCAGGTAGTGTTGAGCCGGAACCATCGGTGGTGAGCGGAGCGACCGTCGATGAAGAGGCCAAGAAGCCCAGGCAATTGGCCAGAATCGTGGGCAGGGTGGTTATTCCCGTCCCGGAAAAACGCATCAAGCCGGTGATAAAAAAACCGGTTCGTCCGGCGCGGCCAACTCCTGGGGATGTGCCTACCGATGTCCCGGTTGTCAAAGACGATGCGGCTCGAGGAGACAAGGGCAAGAAAAAGGCCAAGCGGGTTGTTGCTGTCCAGGCGGATGATGACGATCAGAACAAGAAAGGCGCCAAGGGCCTGAAAAAGGGAAAAGGCAGGATCGAATTCACTCCGGACGGAGACGTTGAATTCATGCGTCCCCGCAAGGGTAAGAAAAAGAAGGATGGTTCCAAGAAAGAATTGCTGGCACCGCAAGTTGCCGAAACCAAGGCAATCAAAAAACGGATCAAGGTGGTGGCCACCATCAGTGTCGGCGATCTGGCCAAACGCATGGGCGTTAAGGCCAGCGAGGTCATTGCCGCCCTGATGCGGCTGGGTGTTTTGGCGACCCTGAATCAAGCGTTGGATGTTGATACCGCAGCCTTGGTGGCCGCCGATTTCGGCTACGAGGTTGAGCAGGCCATGACCGAGGAGCTGGTAGTTGAGGCCTTGCAGGAACAGGAAGTCGAGATGGGCGGCGTGGCCCAGCTCCGCTCACCGGTAGTCACTGTTATGGGGCATGTCGACCACGGTAAAACCTCAATCCTTGACGCCATCCGTAAAACCGACGTGGCCGCTGGTGAGGCCGGTGGCATCACCCAGCATATCGGCGCCTATCATGTTCAGGCGCCTTCCGGCGATTTGACCTTTGTCGATACCCCCGGCCATGCAGCGTTTACCGAGATGCGCTCGCGAGGCGCCAAGGTCACCGATATCGTTGTTCTGGTGGTTGCCGCCGATGATGGTGTCATGGACCAGACCAAGGAGGCCATCGCGCACTCCAAGGCTGCCGACGTGCCGATCGTGGTCGCGATCAACAAGATCGACAAGGACAATGCCGACCCCGACCGGGTTAAGCGAGAGCTGAGCGATTTTGGCCTAATTCCCGAGGAGTGGGGCGGCACCACCATCTATTGTCAAACTTCAGCAAAAAAAGGGATCGGCATCGAAGAACTGCTCGAATCGATCCAGTTACAGGCGGAAATTCTCGAACTGCGGGCCGATCCTTCTCGTAAGGCCAAAGGCACGGTTATTGAGGCGCAACTCCATAAGGGGCGTGGTCCAGTGGCCACGGTGCTGGTTCAGGATGGCACCCTGCGACCCGGCGATCATTTCGTTGCCGGTATGTACAGCGGCAAGGTGCGGATGCTCACCAACGAGCGCGGTGAGCAGGTCCAGGAGGCCGGCCCCTCTATCCCAGTCGAGGTGCAAGGGCTTTCCGGTGTACCCCAGGCAGGGGACGAATTCGTCGTGCTCACCGACGAGAAAATGACTAAATCGGTTTCCAGCTCCCGGCAACTCAAGGCGCGGGAAATCGAACTGGCCTCGGCCTCCAAGGTGTCCCTCGACAATCTTTTCGAGAAGATGGCCGAGCAGGATGTCAAAGAGTTGCGGGTCATCCTCCGGGCCGACGTCCAGGGTACGCTCCAGGCCTTTGGTCAGGCGGCGGAAAGCCTGTCGACCAAGGTGATCCGGGTCCGCTCCCTGCACGAGGGGACAGGATCGATTACCGAGAACGACATTCATCTCGCCGCCGCTTCGGACGCCGTGATCATCGGTTTCAACGTGCGGCCCACGGTCAAGGTGAAGGAACTGGCCGACCGGGAGGGGGTTGATATTCGCTCCTACGACGTCATCTATCACGCTCTTGAAGATATCGAAAAGGCGATGAAGGGCATGCTGGAACCGACTTTTGAGGAGCGGGTCATCGGCACCGCCGATGTGCGTGAAACCTTCCAGGTGCCCAAAATTGGCACCATAGCCGGTTGTTCGGTCATTGCTGGCAAGATTGAACGCAATGCGAAGGTGCGTGTGCTTCGGGAGGGAGTGGTGGTTTATACCGGGAAAATATCCTCACTCCGGCGATTTAAGGACGATGTCAAGGAAGTGTTGACCGGCTTTGAATGCGGTATCGGCGTCGAGCATTTCAATGACCTTAAGATTGGCGACAATTTGGAGGCCTTTGTTCTCGATGAGGTCGAGGGGGTTCTGTAATCGATTGACTATGCCTATGGAATTCGATTTCAAATTACCCGGATTGGGGAAGCCGGAAAGCTCGCGGCCCAAGCGGGTGGCCGAGGCCGTCAAGAACGAGCTGAACATGCTTCTGTTGCAAAAGGTTGCCGATCCGAGGCTGTCCGGAGCGCTTATTTCCCGGGTAGAGGTGACGCCAGATCTCAAGCAGGCCAAGATTTACTTCACCGTGCCGGCCGGGAAGGACAATGGCCCGGCGCTCAAGGGGATGAACCGGGCCAAGGGATTTTTCCGCAGCCATCTGGCCAAGATCCTTAACCTGCGTTATACCCCTGAACTGCTCTTCTATTTTGACGATCTCAACGAAGAGGTGGCGCGTATCGACACCTTGTTCCGGCAGATTGAAAAGGAGCGGAAGCATGAACAATCCTGAACCCACGGTTTTTACGGCGGTTCAGGGCAAGGGGCATATCCTTCTTGCAACCCATTTCAATCCCGACGGCGACGCCCTGGGGTCCTTGCTCGGGCTGGGCGAGATCCTTGAAGGCATGGGTAAGCGGGTATTCCGATACCTTGAGGAGCCGGTTTCCCATCTTTATCGCTTCCTTCCCGGCTGCGGCCAAGTACAGACCGATATGGCCAAGGTCAGAGAGTTTGTCGCCCAGGGTCAGGCCCAGGACGATTTTCTCACGGTCTGTCTCGATTGCGGTGACGCCGAGCGGTTGGGGAAGGAGTATCGGGCAGTGACAGGATTTCGGCCCTTGGTGGTGATCGATCATCATCAGGGCAACCTCGGTTTTGGCGATGGCGCTTGGATCGAACCGCATCGCTCTTCCACCGCCGAGATGGTCTATGACCTGGCCGTAGCCTTGGGGGCAGAAATATCGGCCAGGGCCGCTGAATGCCTGTACACGGCAATCAGCACCGACACCGGCTCATTCCGTTACGAATCGACCAGTAGCCACACCTTCAACGTGGCTGGCCAACTGGTGAGCCGGGGGGTGCGACCGGAACTGATTGCCAATAATCTTTACGATAATTACACTCTTGGGCGAGTGCGTCTGATGCAGGAAGTGTTGGCCACCCTGGAAATGTACGAGCGGGACAGAATCGCCATCATTCGCGTAACCCAGAAAATGCTGGAGCGAACCTTTACCACCATGGTGGATACCGAATATTTTATCAATCTGCCCAGGGCGATCAGTACGGTCCGGGTGGCGGTTTTCCTCAAAGAGGTCGAGACGGACCATGTTTCCGTCAGTCTGCGGGCCAAGGGGAAATGTGATGTGTCTCTTGTGGCGGCCCGTTTTGACGGCGGCGGTCACCGCAACGCCAGCGGCTTTCGTGTCAAGGGGCAGAGCCTGGAGGGAGTGCGCGATGCCCTGCTGCCGCTGCTCCGCCAGGAGGTTCAGGTTTAGGCCAGGGACCGATGACGGCGAGGGACCCTGATTGCGGGGATGGGCCGGCATGGAGCGACGGCGTGTTTCTGGTGGACAAACCGGATGGCCTGACCTCTTTTGCCATTGTTCGTCAGATTCGGCGGTTGCTCGGCATTAAAAAGGTTGGACATGCTGGAACACTCGACCCCTTTGCCACCGGCTTGCTGATCGTCTGCGTTGGCCGGTCCGCCACTCGGCACATTGAGCTGCTCATGGGCGGGCGAAAGACGTATCTGGCCCGGCTTCAATTGGGAGTGGAGACCACAACGCAGGATCCAGAGGGTGCCGTTACCCAAACGAGCCCGGTGCCGGAATTGGATACCGTTGTTCTCGGCGCCTGCCTGCAACAGCATGCCGGACCACAGATGCAAGCACCGCCCCCCTATTCGGCGGCCAAGCACAAGGGCAAGCCGCTCTATTTTTATGCCCGGAAAGGCGTCCTTATTGAGAAGGCGGCCAAGCCGATCGAGATTCATCTCCTTGAGTGCTTGGGGTATGATGCAGCAACCTGCCAGTTGACCCTCGCCATCGAGTGCAGCCGGGGCACCTATATCAGGGTGCTGGCTGCTGATATTGGCAGATCACTCGGCTGTGGAGCCCATCTGGTCGGGTTGCGGCGGACGCGAAGCGGAGCGTTTTCGGTGGATGACTGCCTGCCGGGTTCGATGCTGTTTGCGGAGAATGGGCTGCAGCTGTTGCGCAACAGTCGGCTCGGAATCGACGAGGTGTTGCAGGCCGCCGGGCAACCCTTTGTTTAAACTTGCCACGATTGATTGGCGTAGAGTATAGAAGTTCGATGTCGTTCCCTTGGGTCGCCCCTCTGACCCAGGACAAGGAACATTGTATCCAGACTCCAGAGAGGCTGAGGGAAGTGCTTTTCTGGTAGCAGAAGGAAAATGGAGATGCCCCCATGGCACAAACAACGGAAAAAAAGAAAGAACTGATTGAAAAATTTAAAGTCCATGAAACCGATACCGGTTCGTGCGAGGTCCAGATTGCCCTCCTTACCGAGCGTATCCTCTACCTCACCGAGCATTTCAAAACGCATGCCAAGGATCATCATTCCCGTCGCGGTCTGTTGAAACTTGTCGGGCAGCGCCGTAGCCTGCTCAAATATTTAATGAAGAAAGACATTGCCAAGTACCGGAGTCTGATCCAACAACTCGGCATCCGCAAATAAGCAGTTTCCGGACGGCGGGCCATGGTGGTCCGCCGTCCGGCTTTTTATGATGTGATTGTGCTGCGGCAGCGGGAAAGTCATAAAGACACAAAGGACACAGAGAGAATTGGCAAGGGATGTGGAAATTGTCGCTGCATCCTTTGTGCCTTTGTGACGGAATTGAGCTGCACCAGTCGCATCGTCCCACGCATATTCCGGGAAAGCCGGAACAGGAGTATCTATGATAAAAACAGTAGCAACCGAAATCGGCGGGCGGACTATCGCCTTTGAAACAGGCAAGATGGCCAAGCAGGCTAACGGGTCAGTGGTCATTACCAGCGGCGACACCAAGGTGCTGGTCACCGTGGTTGCCGAGACCGAATCCAAGGATATGGGCTTCTTGCCCCTGACCATCGAATACCAGGAACGGATGTACGCCGCCGGCCGCATCCCCGGCAGCTATTTCCGGCGGGAAATCGGCAGGCCCAGCGAGAAGGAAGTGTTGACCTGCAGGATGATCGATCGGCCCCTGCGCCCCCTTTTTCCTGATGGGTATTCCTGTGAAACCCAGTTGATCGCCACGGTCTTCTCGGCGGACCAGGATCTCGATCCCGATATCCTGGCCATGAATGGCGCCTCCACCGCCCTGATGCTCTCCGACATCCCCTTTGCTGGACCGGTTGCGGCCGCCCGGGTCGGGTATATCGACGGCCAGTACGTGCTCAATCCCAGCAAGAGCCAATTGGAAAAATCGCAGATCAGTCTGGTGGTCGCCGGCACCCGCACCGCCGTGGTCATGGTCGAAGGCCGGGCCGGAGAGATGGGTGAGGATGTGATCCTGGAGGCCATCTTCTTCGCCCACGCCGCCATCCAGCCGCTGCTTGACCTGCAGTTCGAACTGCAGAAAGAAGCCGGCAAGGCCAAGCGGGTGGTCGTCCCGCCCACCGTCAATCTCGCCCTCAAGGAAAAGGTCGAGGCCGCAGCTGCAGCCGGTATGGATGAAGTGGTCAATATCGCCGACAAAATGGATCGTTCCAGCCGCTATTCCCAGCTCAAGGAGGAAGTGCTGGCCCAGATCGATCCTGAACTGTACGAGAAACCTGGACAGGTAACCGAATTGTTGAGCAGTTACAAGAAACAGGTCATGCGCGATCGGATCGTCAGCAAAGGCCAGCGGCTTGACGGCCGTTCCTTTGAGGACGTCCGGCCCATCAGTTGCGAGGTCGGCATCCTGCCCCGCGCCCATGGTTCAGCTCTTTTTACCCGCGGCGAGACCCAAGCCCTGGTGATCTGTACCTTGGGCAGCGAGCGCGATGAGCAGCATTTGGAAGGCTTGGGCGGCGACGTCTATCGCCGGTTCATGCTCCACTATAATTTTCCGCCGTTCTGCGTCGGTGAAGTCCGCCGCCTGAGCGGCCCGAGCCGCCGCGACATCGGCCACGGCACCCTGGCTCGCCGCGGCATCGAGGCAGTCCTGCCCGCCAGCGACAGCTTCCCCTACACCCTGCGGGTGGTTTCCGAGGTTCTAGAGTCCAACGGTTCCTCTTCCATGGCCACGGTCTGCGGCGGCAGTCTGGCGCTGATGGACGCTGGTGTGCCGGTCAAGTCGCCGGTTTCCGGTGTGGCCATGGGCCTGATCAAAGAAGGTGATCAGGTTGTGGTGCTCACCGACATCCTTGGAGATGAGGATCATCTCGGCGATATGGATTTCAAGGTGGTCGGTACCCGTGAAGGTATCACCGGCCTGCAGATGGACATCAAGATTGATGGCGTTGACCGGCAGATCATGTCCCAGGCCCTGGCCCAGGCAAAGAAGGGTCGGATTCATATCCTGGGAAAAATGGAGGAGGCTCTCGGTTCGCCCAGAACCGCGGTTTCCGAGCATGCACCCAAATATGTCACCATCAAGATCCACCCCGACAAGATTCGTGACATTATCGGCCCCGGCGGCAAGATCATCCGCGAGATGACCGCTGAATATGATTCCAAGATTGATGTTGAGGACGATGGCACCATCAAAATTTTCAGCAACAGCTGTGAAATGGCCAATGCCCTTATACAACGGATCCAGCAGATCACCGCGGTGCCCGAGGTTGGCAAGATCTACGAGGGCGAGGTCCGCACCATCAAGGAGTTCGGCGCCTTTGTGCAAATTTTCCCCGGCACCGACGGCATGGTGCATATCTCGGAACTGGCCAACGACCGGGTGAAGAATGTGACTGATGTGGTGAAAGAAGGTGATATGATCAAGGTCAAAGTGATCGATATTGACAACCGGGGCCGTATCCGGTTGAGCCGCAAGGCTGCCTTGGCCGAGGGCGAAGCATAATTGTCCGTGTAGTTCTAAGGTGAAAAAAGCCGGTGGCCGTGCAAACGGTAACCGGCTTTTTTTTATTGAGAATGAACGATGCATCTCTAACGTGAGGAAGAACGATGGAGGCGATAGCCGTTGCCTTTACCTGGCTGGATCCCGAGCAGGCCGCCGGCTTGGCGCTGCCGGCCTATGCCACCGATCTGGCGGCCGGGATGGATGTCGGTGCGGCCATCATGGATTCGGTGGTGCTTGCGCCAGGGGAGATCCAGCTGATACCCTGCGGCTTTGCCGTGGCTATCCCTGTGGGCTATGAAATCCAGGTTCGTCCCCGTTCGGGACTGGCAGTCAAGCACGGTATTACCGTGGTCAACGCCCCCGGGACCATTGATGCCGATTACCGGGGCGAGGTCAAGGTTGGCCTGATCAATCTGGGCCGAGTCCCCTACACCATCAGTCGCGGCAATCGCATTGCCCAGTTGGTGTTGGCGCCGGTAGCCCGAGCGGCTTTGCATCTGGTCGCGGCGCTGGCGCCGACGGTGCGGGGCAGCGGCGGATTCGGCCATACCGGTCTGGGAGCAGGGGATGGTTCCACTTCTGGTACGGCGCAACCGTGAGGTTTGCTGTCCTCGGCAGCGGCAGCAAGGGCAACTGCACCTTGGTGGAGGCCGGTTCGACCCGTCTGCTCATTGACAACGGTTTTTCCGGCAAAGAATTGATCAGTCGGCTGCATAGCCTGGGCATCGCTCCGGAAAGCCTGACCGCCATCATTGTCACCCATGAGCATGACGACCATGTCAAGGGCGTGGGGGTGGTGGCACGAAGGCTCAATCTGCCAGTATACGCCAACGAGGCCACTCATCGGGGCGCCGAGCAACGGATGGGCAAGATTCCCGGGCGCCTGGAATTCGGCACTGGAGAATCGTTTGTGATCGAAGAGCTGCGGGTACATCCTTTTTCCGTGTCCCACGACACCTCCGATCCAGTTGGGTTCGTCGTCAGCGACGGTGTTTGCAGCATGGGCTACTGCACGGATACCGGCAAAATCACCCGGCTCATGCATCATCATCTGCTGCAATGCCAGGCCGTGGTCCTAGAGGCCAACCACGATGTGCAGATGCTCAAGGAAGGCCCCTATCCTTTGCCGTTGCAGCAGCGAGTCCTCTCCAGTCGTGGACATTTGGCCAACACGGATTCGCTGACCTTTGCCGCCCAGTTGAGCGAGGAACGGTTGCGTCTGCTGGTGTTGGCCCATCTCAGCGAGATCAACAACCATCCCGATCTAGTACTGCGGGAGGCCCAGCAGCGGCTGCCGGGGAGGGGCACTCTGCGGGTGCTGCTTGCCGGACAAGGGCAGGCCAGTCCTTTGTTGGAGATTGGGCCGTGAAACGGTCGCTGCTGCCGTGCGCCGTTGCAGAGGCGGACAGATGGTGAACTTTCGTTTCTGGAACGACGGCCCCCTAACAAGAGAGGTTATTCCTTTGCCGCGTTGGAAAAAGAACAGCATTGCCTATCGCCTGACGTTTCAGGTCATTTTTTTCAGCACGATGGTGGCCATCTTGTCCACCGGGCTGCAGCTGTACCTCGATTACCGCCATGATATCCAGGGGATTCACGCCTTTTTTTCCTCTGTCCAGGAAAGCAGCATTCGACCGCTTGAGGAGAGCGTGTGGATTCTTGACGATCTTCAGGTCAATTTACAGCTTGAAGGACTGATCAAGCGAGAGAATATCGTTTATGCCGCGGTTGAGATGGACGGCCAGGTTGCCTGGGCCAAGGGTTCGGAAACTCGCAACAACAGCATTTCCCATGTTTTTGTCCTGGACCATCAGGTCCGGAACGAGTTCGAACAGATCGGCCGGTTGCATGTGACCGCCTCCCTGGAAGGAATCTATAATCGTCTGTGCCAGCGAGTCATTATTTTACTGGCAAGCAATGCGGTGAAAACCTTTTTTGTCTCCGGATTCATCCTCCTGTTGTTTCAGAAGAGTCTGACGCAGCACCTGATTCTTCTGTCCCGGTATGTGCAAGATCTTGATCTTAAAAACGGGCCATTGGCACTTTTCAGGCTGAACCGTCCCGCGCACAGCCACCCCGATGAACTGGACCAGGTGGTATCGGCCTTCAACGACCTTTGTGAGAGTGGTCACCGGGCGTTGCTTGACATCCAAGCCCAGGAACAACGGTTGCGCCTTTTCCTGGACGCCACCGAGGAGGTAGTTCTGGGCGTGGATATCCAGGGGCGCTGCACGTTTATTAATCGAGCCGGCCTGGAGCATTTTTCAGGGCACGATCCGAATGCCATCGTAGGGAAAGATATTCTGGTGCTGCTCTCATCCGGCGAGCGGGAGGCGGCCCAGTCGCAGCTTTTGAGCGGGCTGGTCCGTGCCACCATCGCTGAGGGGGAAGCGCTTCTGGCCGATGAAATGCCGCTGCATCTGCCGGACGGCTCTTCCCTGCTGATCAGCCTACGCTCCTATCCGGTTTTCGAGAACGGGCAATGCACGGGCGCCGTTGTCTTCTACGCCGATATCAGCCGACAGCAGAAGCTGGAGCAAGAAAAACAGCTGTTTGCCAAAGTGATCCGGCAGGCGCCGGCTTTGATCCTCATTGCTGATGCCGAAGGGGTCATCGAGTATGTCAATGCCGCCTTTGAACAGATTCTGGGATTTACAGCGGCAGAACTTGTGGGGCGGCCAGCGACGGACTGTCTGCAGGGTTTAGATTTCGATGAGCAAATGGATCAGGTGCGGAGTCGGATCTCCAAGGGTGAGGCGTGGACCGGTACTTTCACCAACACCACTCTGCACGGCCGTCGGGTCATCCTGGAAGCGGCTATTTTTCCCATCTTCAATCGGCGGGGGCAATTGACCAATGTGGTGGCCATGGGGCGTGACAGCACCCGTGAACAGCAGTTGGTGGAACAGTTGCACCATGCACAGAAAATGGAGGCCATCGGCAAGCTGGCCGCCTCAATTGCGCACGAATTCGGTAACCCCCTCCTCGGGATTCGGTTTGCGCTGCACGATGTCCAGCAACGATTGGGGGTGGATTCGGAAGATAAAAAATTATTGCTCCTGGCGGAAAACGAATGCGACCGGATGCGTAAATTGATCCGGGATCTGCAGCAGTTCAACCGGCCGTCCACCCGTGAGAAAACCATTTTTGATCTGCACCGTGTTTTGGAGGAGATCCTGACGCTTCATCACAATTTTCTCAGGAAGAAAAAAGTCACCCTCAACAGAACGTATCTGCATGGGGCTCTCCTTGTTTCTGCGGTTGAGGACCAAATCCGGCAGGTGTTCATCAACCTGACCATCAATGCCGCTGACGCCATGGCTGCACAAGGCGGAACCTTGACCATCAGGACAACTTCTCTCGGCGAGGAAGTCAGAGTCTGCGTGGAAGACAGTGGCCCGGGGATTGCGCCGGAGAATATTGGACGAATCTTTGAGCCGTTTTTCTCGACCAAGGCGGCAGTTGAAGGCGCCGGGCTTGGATTGCCGGTTTCCTACGGTATTGTGCGCGCCCATGGCGGCACTATTGCAGTGCAGTCCGAGCCGGGCAGGACCGTCTTTTGTGTTACCTTGCCCGCCGCAAGCGCCAATGGAGAGGAGGCGTAATCCGTCTAGCCGCGCGGGTGAAACCGCTGATGAGCCGATTTCAGACGATCACTGTCAATATGCGTGTAGATCTGGGTCGTGGAGATGTCGGTGTGGCCGAGCATCATCTGGACGGAGCGCAGGTCGGCGCCGCCGGCCAGGAGATGGGTGGCAAAGGAGTGGCGGAGCATGTGCGGGCTGATTGCCTTGCTGATCCCGGCCGCCAGGGCGACCTCCCGGATGATCTGCCAGAAACGGGTGCGTGTCATTGCGGCCCCCCGGTTGGAGCAGAACAGCATCGGGCTGGGCTTGCCTTTAAGGATCATTGGCCGCCCCCGTTCGAGGTATTCCCGCACCATATCGCCGGCAGAGGCGGAAAAGGGGATAACCCGTTCCTTGTTGCCTTTCCCGAGAATGCGGAGATGGCCACTGCTTAGATTGCAGCCGCTCACCGGCAGGTTGACCAGTTCGGAAACGCGCAATCCCGAGGCGTAGAGCAGGTGCAGCATGGTGTGGTTGCGCAAGGTCAAGGGGGAAGGTCGTTCCGGGGTACGAAGGAGGGTTTCGACCTCGGCAATGCTCAAGGCTTTGGGTAGACTGCGACCGATTTTTGGCGCATCGATTTCGGTCAGGGGATTAACCGGAAGCGCCCCCCGTTCTTGCAGATACAGGAAGAAAGCGCGCAGTGCCGCCAGTCTACGGGCATTGGAGCGCGTGCTGATCCGGCGCTGATGGCAATACTGAAAATAGTGCTGGACCTGTTCCTTGCCGATGTCTTCCGGGAAAGGAGCGGCTGAGCGGGCGAGAAAGCGAAAAAAGGAGTGGAGATCGGCCCCATAGGCGGCCACAGTGTTCTTGGCGAGCCGTCTCTGGATGGTCAAATGCTGCAGAAAGAGCCGCAGGTGTTCGATGTACGCAGTAGGTTGCAGAGGCGTGGGGGCAAAGAGGGGAAAAAAAGCCCCAACGGCGGACCGTCGGGGCGGGCAGTTCAGACCCGGCTTCTCATCCGGTTGAACTTGCGAAGTTTACGCAGGGCTTCAGCTGCTTTGCGGCGTTTTTTGACGCTGGGTTTTTCGTAATATTCACGCCGTTTCAGCTCACGTTTAATACCGTCGATCTGCAGTTTTTTCTTCAACTGCCTGATCGCGTATTCAAGGTCACCTCTGACATCTACTTCGATCATGATTGCATCACTTCCTTTGGTGGTTGGCCGGAGCCGTTAGTAAGAGTGTGGTTTGAAAAATGAAATAAATTATCCGTTTTGCCGGTGCTTGTCAAATCAAATAATTGAATTGCAGGCATTTTTCCCCTTGCCGCCACCGGCTGCAACGAATTCGCTAATGCCCATCCACACCGGGTAGCTTCATCTCGCATCGGCATATTTGTGCCCTTTTGATTGTTTTTCTCCGCCTTGATGGTAACATGGTGGGCGACTGTTTTCAGGGGGCGTGAACCATGTGCATTCAACGGGAGGTCGACCATGGCGAAAATTCGATTGGCATTGATTGCCGGTGGAACATCTGATGAACGGGAAGTATCGCTCCGGGGGGCCGCCGGGGTGGAAAAGGCCCTGGATCCGGACAAATACGAGGTCGTCCGTTACGATCCGGCAACCGATCTGGCGAGGATAGCCAGCGATGCCGCCCAGATTGATGTCGCTTTTCTTCTCCTGCACGGCGTGAACGGCGAGGACGGCACCATTCAGGGCTTTCTCGATCTGCTCGGTATTCCCTATCAGGGGGCCGGGGTACTGGGGAGTGCCCTGGCGATGGACAAGAATCTGGCCAAGATTATGTACCGGTTGCATGGATTGCCGGTGGCGCCCTGGGTGATGGTGGAACCGAGGGATCTTGCGGACACCGGTCGAATTGTGGCTGAAGTTGGCCTGCCCTGCGTGGTCAAGCCGGTGCGACAGGGATCTTCCATTGGCATGTCGATCGTGCGAGAGATCGAAAAGTTGCCCGAGGCGCTACGTCTGGCCCTGAATCATGACAGCGAGGTCATGGTCGAGAAGTACATCAAGGGGCGCGAGTTGACCGTGGGGGTTCTCGGCAATGCCGATCTGATGGCCCTGCCCCTGGTTGAGATCATCCCCGATGCCAAATATGAATTTTTTGATTATGAGGCCAAGTACCAGCCGGGCGCCAGCCGGGAAATATGTCCGGCACCTGTGAGCGAGGAGGTGCGACAAAAGGCGCAAAAATACGCTGTGGCCGCCCATCGCAGTCTCCAGTTGCGCTGTTATAGCCGTACCGATATGATCCTTGCCGGTGAGGAATTGTATCTGCTTGAAACCAATACTATTCCTGGAATGACGCCCACTAGTCTGCTGCCCCAGGCCGCAGCTGCGGCCGGGTTTTCTTTCGGCGCCTTGTTGGATCGCTTGATCGATCTGGCCCGGGAAAAACCGGCACCTCTGCGGGGCTGAAAATGAGATGCGCCCACCGGGAACATTCCCGGTGGGCGTCATGTTTAGAAACGGGTCGCGAAATAGGGTTCCAGGACCTTGGGCAGGCGTACGGTGCCATCGGCCTGCTGGTAATTTTCGAGGATAGCCAGCAGGGTCCGTCCCACAGCCAGGCCCGAGCCGTTGAGGGTATGCACGAGACGGCTTTTTTTCTCGCCCTTGGGCCGGTAACGAATGCCGGCCCGCCGGGCTTGGAAATCAAGGAAATTGGAGCAGGAAGAAATCTCGCGATAGCTGTTCTGTCCCGGTAGCCAGACTTCAATGTCATAGGTTTTGGCTGAGGAAAAGCCCAGGTCACCTGCACAGAGGTTGATTACCCGATAGGGCAGTTCCAGCAGCTGCAGAGCGGACTCTGCATCAGCTAGAAGGCTTTCCAACTCATCCCAGGAGTTCTCGGGACTAGTGAACTTAACCAATTCTACTTTTTCGAACTGGTGCTGCCGGATCAAGCCCCGGGTATCCTTACCGTAGGAGCCGGCCTCCGAGCGGAAGCAAGGGGTGTAGGCGGTGTATTTCAGCGGCAGTTCGGTTTCGTCGAGGGTCGATTCCGCGTGAATATTGGTGACCGGGACCTCGGCGGTGGGGATCAGCCACAGGTCCCAGCCCTCGAGCTTGAACAACTCGTCCTTGAACTTAGGCAACTGGCCGGTGCCAGTCATCGTTTTAGAGTTGACCATGAACGGCGGAAGCACCTCTGTGTACCCGTGTCGCTGGGTGTGCAGGTCGAGAAAAAAATTGACCAGCGCCCGTGACAGTCTAGAGCCGAAGCCTTTGAGCAGGGAAAAGCGGGCTCCGGCTAGCCGGGATGCGGTTTCAAAATCGAGAATGCCCAGTTGTTCACCAATCTCCCAGTGCGGCAGAGGTTGAAATGAAAAGGCCGGAATCTCGCCCCATCGTTTGATCTCGATGTTGTCCTTTTCGTCCCGTCCCTCCGGCACGGAATCGTCGCAGAGATTGGGGATGGACATAATGACGTCGTGCAACTCTTCTTCTATTCCCGCCAGGACGGTGTCCAATTCCTTAATTCGGTCGGAGACTTGCCGCATTTCCAGGATCAGGGGCTCGGCCTCCTCGTTCCGTCCACTCTGTTTCAGCGAGGCGATGGTTTTGGACACCGTGTTGCGCCGGTTTTTCAGCGCCTCGACCTCGGCGAGTGTTGCGAGTCGACGGTTGTCGGTTTCGGCAAAACGGTCGATGAGGTGCGGGTCAACCCCTCGGAGGAGACTTTTTTGGCGGACCAGATCCAGGTTTTCTCTGACAAAGCGTAATTCAAGCATGACGGTATGCGTGGGGTTGAGAGGAAAGATAAAAGATGGAAAGACGAGGCCGGTGAGCAGCTGTTTGCCCGTATGCACGGCTTTTATCACGGCGTCCGGGGAAACGCAACGGGTATTCAATTGCTTTTATCCTTCTGTTTTGCTACTTTTTTCCCGCTTCGGTCCATTGTGTAAATAATGTGTTCACTGCCCTCGATATCATGACCCAACCGCTGAGATCCTTTGCCATTTTTTTGTTTGAGTTGCGTGGTTTCTTGAAATCGCTCGGGATCACGATTGCGGTCACCACCTTGGCGCTTTTTTTCGTTTCCAGCCGATTACTGACCGGTTTGCAGGGGCATCTAGGTGAAAAGCTCTATTTTTTTTCCGTGGCCGGACCCTTTCTCGCCCATGTCAATCTAGCCTTTTTCGGGGCGCTCTATCTGCTCATGCCTTTTTGTATGTATGTGTTGTGGAAGGCGATGGGAAAACCCTTTGGCGTGACCGGGAAAAAACTGTTCTGGTTTGTCACGGCCACCTGTGTCCTTTTTTACGGAGGCACGATTTTTTGCGCCTTGGTGACCCTGCCCTTCGGTATCCGTTTTCTCCTCAGTTTTCAGTCGGAGGAACTCAAGGCCTTTATTTCGGTCAGCCGCTTTGTCAATTTTGTCACTCTGTTTGTTTTTGCTTTCGGGGTGATTTTCGAGTTGCCTGTTTTCATGGTCTTTAGTGCCCAGGTGGGGGCCATATCTCGCAAAACCTATGAGAGGAATCGGCGGTATGCTGTGCTGGTGATCGCGATCCTTGCGGCCTTGCTGACACCGACCCCGGATCTGATCAATATGGCACTCATGGGGGTGCCGCTGTATCTGCTCTATGAATCCGGCATCCTCCTAATCAGATTGATGGGGCTTGAAGAGAAAAAAGAGGAAGTGGCCGTCTCCGATTCCTGAACAAATGCTGAGATGCTGGGCCTCCTGCTCCGCCCTTCAAAAAGAGACCACCTGGATGCCGTGGGTCATGAGCAGCGCTGCGGTTACGCCGGGAAGCGGCTCAAGGCCGCAGGAGGGGCTGCCGGATTTGAGAAAACACAGGTCGATGTTCTGTGCTCGGGCGATGGTCAGGACCATGGCGGCCCCGCGAAGAAAGGGTTCGGTCACATCGGTGCCGTACGAGTCGATCACCAGGGCCGTGCCGGCCAGCACCCCGTACCCGTCGCCGCCTGTAAGGCTGGCAGCGAGACGCGGGGTGGCTAATCCACCCAATTGTTCGGGACAGACTGGGATCCAATGATACCCGGCTAGTTGGCGCAGGCAGGAAGGGCTAGCCTTGCTTAGCCCGTCGTAGCGGGTGCATAATCCGATGAGGCAGGCGCTGACTAAACATTTTTTCATTTGTTTCATGCGCAGTGGGCACAAAGATTCAATCGAGCGAGTAAATAGAGAGCAATGGCGACACGCAAACAGCAGGAGGATAACCGGCAGGATAACAAGACGCTCTGGTTTCTTGGAGCACTTGTTGTTGTTTTTTTTCTGTTGTGGATACTGTTTGCACCTGGACGTGGCTTCCTGCATTTTTTAAAACTGCGAAAGGAGATTGCTGAGCTGACAGAGGAAAACAGTCGGCTTGAAGCACGGAATGTCGAGCTTTCGGAAGACATTAAGCGATTGCGCTCCGATGACAAATATCTGGAAGAAGTGGCGCGAAAAAAACATGGCCTCCTGAAAAAGAACGAAACGGTCTTTGAGTTTGAACCTCCTAAAAAGAAAAAGGAATAAGACGGGGAACGGTCGCCCATGACCCGGAATAACATCCCCAAGAGAGGATGCCCGTGACAGTCGAACCCCAGACGGATGGTGCCGACACGACTCGGGACACGGTGTCGTTGGATCGTTCTTCGGTCCTGTCCTTGGCCGTGGCCCTCCGGACGTGTTTGCACTTCCATCAGCAGATGGGTATTGAGCGCTATCCGCTGACCCCAGAGCTCAAGCAGTGCCTGCACCCCAAAAGCGGAAAGTCGGAACCAAAACACCACGACGCACCGAAACCGCCCGTTGGCCCACCGGTGCGGCCAGTGCAGGCACGGCCCGTGCCCAGGGGAGACAGCGCGGCACACTTGATCAAGCTGCGGCAAGATATTGCGGGCTGCCAGTTGTGCGGGCTGGCCTCGGTCCGGCAGGGGGTGGTGACTGGCAGCGGCACGGCGGGTTCCTCTCTGCTGGTGGCGGGGGACTATTCCTGCCAGGACGGGGGTTTCTCGGACGCTACCCTATTCGGGACAGCCGAGGACGCTATGCTGTGGAACATGATGCGCGCCATCGGGTTGACGCCGGAGGATGCCTACGTGACCAACGCGGTCAAATGTTGTTCCGTGGCAACGGAGCTGCCTGGAGACGAGAGCGCACAGCGTTGCCGAGCCCACCTTGTCCGGGAAATTGAACTGGTTCGGCCCAGAGTCATTTGCGCCATGGGCGAGGCGGCGGCGCGGTTGCTTGTGGGCGGGGATGAGTCGGTCTTTCGGCTGCGCGGCAAGTTCCACCAGTACCGGCTGGCCGGTGAAACCGAAGGGACGATTCCAGTCATGGTGACCTTTCATCCCCGATTTCTGCTCAAGAACGTGGAGTTGAAAAAGGCGGCCTGGCAGGATCTGCAGATGATTCAGCGGCTGTTGCAGGGTCCGTGAGCGGAACGGAGGCTGTCTTCAGCCGCCTGTTTTGACAGCTATCCATCGGTTGCCATTCTAATTTTTTACCACGCCGGAAGACCTCCGGCCGTGCGCCCAACCTTTATTCTCCATTACTCTTTCAGGAGGCCGGCATGGCTGTTCATTCTATTTCTCACCCGCTGGTACGGCATAAACTGGGACTTCTTCGGGAAAAAGATATATCCACCAAGGATTTCCGGGAACTGGCGTCGGAGGTCGGCATGCTTTTGGCCTATGAGGCGACGAGAAACCTGCCGTTGGCGCAGGTGACCATTGAAACCTGGTCTGGTCCGGTAACCGTCGACCGGATCAAAGGCAAGAAAATTACCGTTGTCCCCATCCTCCGTGCTGGCCTTGGCATGATGGATGGGGTGTTGCAAGCCCTCCCCAGCGCCAAGGTTTCGGTGGTGGGACTGTATCGCGACGAGAAAACGCTGCAACCGGTGACCTATTTTCAGAAGCTGGTGCGGGATATCGACCAGCGCCAGGCCATGATCCTTGATCCGATGCTGGCTACCGGCGGCACTCTGGTTGCAACCATCGATATGCTGAAGAAGGCGGGCTGCCACGACATCATCGGGATTTTTTTGGTGGCGGCGCCTGAAGGCATCCGGAAATTGGAGGAACGGCATCCCGATGTCGATATCTACGTCGCCGCCGTTGACGAACGATTGAATCAGGACGGCTATATTCTTCCAGGGCTCGGTGACGCCGGTGATAAGATCTTCGGCACGAAGTAGCTAGCTAGGAGTGCGCGAACGATCAGGGTTCGTCAGGTCACCCTGCGTACGGGGAGGAGAGCGGTGTTGGGATGTTTGCCGGTTACGACTTGGTTTTCCCGGTGACAAACAGCTCAAACAGTTTTTCAAAGACAAATGGAATGGTGGATGCCTGGGCATTGGCTGAGCCGGCATACGCCTTGGTCAGTTCAAAGGCCCGTTCAAAGGCCTCCTCATATTCGGATTTTTTTTGTTTTTTGATGAGGGTGACGAGTTCTTCGGCAATATGGTCTTCCATGGTGCACCGTTTTATGAGGTCGCTAACGAGTATCGGTCAGGGCTGATTGGGCGAGAATGGGGAAGCCGCTTGGTAATCGGGCCATGATAGGCGGAAAAATCGCAGAGGCCAAGATATTTTTGACGCTGGCAAGGCAGCGTGTTCAGGACAGCGGGAATAGGCCCGGAGCCAGTCGGCAAAAAGGGTCTGCTGGGCAAGGCACGCTTGGTGTTAATCCTGTACACACCTTAGCGGACAAACCTGCCGGCGAGGTGGGTTATTCAGCGCTGGGCGAGGGGTTGCAAAGGAAATCTTGCTTGCTCGCCACTCTGCCGCATGTCTTGCAAAAAAAGTGCAGGGTCTCAAGTTTGTCCCAGCACACATGCCGGCCATCGGCTTTCTGGGTGCCGCAAAATCCGCAGGGAGACGTTTGGTCACAAGGGCTGCAAAGATGCCCTGGTGTCTCAGCCGTCACTCCACAGGTTATGCATGTATAGGCCATGATTTTGCCTCTTTTTTGAGAATGATTGTTGATTGTATTTTTGGCACGAAGCCGGTGATGTCAAGGGGTGACGCCACAATCGCAGCCGGGGGACTTCGCATCACTGTGAAATGGACGCTTGCCCGGAATCGCCTTGACGCTTGTAACGTCGGCCAGTACCTTGCGAATGAAAAGAACACTCCGGCCGTGGTAACCGAGCGAACCGGCAAGCGACGGCCGACAAACATATCTCTTTTTTTTGGTGACGGCATTCATGCATGACCAGCCTGCGCAATCCTTTATTCGCCGTTGCGTCAGCGATATTCTCAATGGTCTCAGCAATGGCCTGACTCATTTTTCCGGGACAAGCCGGGCTGCGGTCATTTTTGCCCTGCGGCCCGACAGTCCGATGCTGGTGTGTGATCCGCAGAACCTGCTTAAGGGGCATGAGCCGATTTTCAAGAGTTTGTACCTGGACCATCAAAAGTGGCGGATAAACGAAAAGCTCCAGTTTGACCGGAAGCAGTTCGCCGAGATCCTTCCTGTTAAGGACCTGGGGCTTGCCGGGCTGCTTTCCTGCGGTGGTTACTCGGGCTCGGTGTTTTTTCAACAGTGGTTTACCGAACATCATCCCGATCTTTGTTCCACCGGACCGACCGAATGCTGGTTGGAGCATGCGGTCTGGCGCTTTTCCCACGATCTCGCCAACGATGCGGACCTCTATACAGGCATATCCGGCTATTTTCTCAAAGAATACGCCACGCATGCGGTGCGCGACTACATCATTGATCAGATGAACCTGCAGCTCGGTTGGGATAGTAGCATGCGCGTCTATCCGGTGCTGGACGCCGTGCTGATGATTTCAGAAACCCAGGAGGAAGGGTCCTGGCCCGAGGGGCGATTGCTTTTTGTAGATCCGTGCATGCTTAACCAGTTGCGTTTTTTGGTTAAGTTCCAGGAAGAACTCCGGCCGCAACTGGTCAATTTTAAACATGTGCGCAAGCTGCTGCTCACAGTGGAGCGATCGGGGCGCTACCTGGTGAGCGATGGTCGTGCGATTCTTGGCATCTGCGGCGACACCCTGCCGTCCTTCTCCCTCTGCGCCGATTTTAGAGGCCGGTACGGCTTCCTCAAGGTTAATCGTACTAAAGTGTGCAGTTTTGCCGATGGACGATTCAGCTCAACCACCTATCAGGCCAAATTGGTGCAGTTGGAGGAGTTGCTGCTGGAGTCAGCGCTGGAGCACTCCGATAGTTTTTTCATCTTTAAGATTGTGGTCAGTCTGGTACATCATTCCCAGCAGCGGAAACACGGCTGTACTATTGTTATCGACTTGAATGAAAACCCGGTATCCATTTCCGGCCAGATTCTCTCGCCGCCCTTGGATCTGCGCAAACCCTACACCCTGAAGCTGACCAAATCCCTGGCCAAGGTGGACGGGGCGCTCCATATCGGCGCGGATATGCATCTGCATGGTTTTGCGTGTTTGCTGGATGGACGCGCCTTTCCTGGAGAAGACCTTGCCAGGGGGGCTCGGTACAACTCCGCCCTGCGTTTCACCGCCGAGCATGCCAATATTATTGTCGTGGTCGTTTCCTCGGACCGGCCGGTTTCGGTTATTCATCAGGGCATGGATGTCCATGGCGTCTGTACCTGGTCGCAGGATGGCGGGTGCTTCTATCACCTCGACCGGCTCGACTATTGGGTGGGTCTGTGAACAGGGGTGGGTGCACCGCCACGTTGAAAACGTTTGAGAACGCTATGAGGGCTTTAGGTGGTATAGTCGCGCACCTCTGGTCTGCCCTGGGCTTCGAAGGCTGCGTCAATCAGATCCTGGAAAGCACTCCAGCATGACTTGACTGGGGGCGGGACTGGAAAGGCAGGCAGTAGATTTTCGGCCCCCGCAGGCGCTGTGATCCTCATCTTTTCTTCAAAGTAATTGTCGCGCAACGGTGAGGCGCCGCTTGCCATTGGCCCTTCTTCTTGCATGGAACCGCTGTCCAGCCGGCGAAAAAATCCCATCATGGAACCCAGGTCGTTTTTCCGGTGAAACAGCTCGATTTCCTCGGTGATGGCCTTGCCTTCCTCGACGAGGCGCTGGAGGGTGGTTTTGTATGTTTCCACTCCGGTTCTCAAGCGGTTGTAGGTGTCCACAAAAAGGTTGCGAAAGCGGGAGCGGCGGGTGAAGCCGTGCATGTACTGCCCTTTGAACAAGCGCTGGCGGATGGTTGCTGACTGGAGCAGGTAGGGGTCAAGAAATTCCTGGTCGCGCAATCCGGTCAGGCGGAAGAAGTCATGAATCAGGGATTCGCGCCGCAGGAGAATGTAGAGCCTAATCAGGTCAAACCCCACCTCGTTTTCCAGTTGCCGGTACGCCTCCCGAATGTGCTGGTTGTATTGTCGGCTGTCGTCTTCGATCATCTTGCGGAAACCGAAATAGCGATCCGCAATCTCCTTTTTAATCTCTAGAGCGAGCAGTTCTTCCATGTCGGGCATGACGGACCTCTCTTATGCGAACGAAGATATTGTACGTGCAGGGGGATCAAGCCGGTAAACCGCGTGGAACCCTACAAGCATGATCCCCATTTCCTGCTTGTACAAACACATCATAAATGACAATGGTAAAAAAAGCATTCGGGATGATGGCCGGCACCGGCAATGGCTATGTACATCCCTTAATTTGTTGCAATATCTGCCAGAACCCCACGCCGGGGAAGTGGCGAGGAAACAAGCGGTGTGAGAGAATGGGATGAGTGTTCCAGCGGCCCGTGATCACGTAAAAAATATTGTCAAGGACGCTGCCGATATCGTTCAGGTTGTCGGCGAATACGTTGAGCTGAAGCGGGCCGGAACCCGCCTGACGGGGCTCTGCCCCTTCCACGGCGAAAAAACGCCTTCCTTTACAGTCAATCCCCAGGGGCGGTTCTTCCATTGTTTCGGTTGTGGTGAGCACGGCGACGTCTTTTCCTTTGTGATGAAATATCATCACATGGAATTTCCAGAGGCCTTGAAGACCTTGGCGCAGAAGTACGGCATCGAGATGGCGGAGCGGCAGTTGACCGAAGCCGAGCAGCTCCAGTTACGCCGTCGGGAAATCCTGTACGAAGCCAATGAAGCGGCGGCTGTTGTCTACCAGGAGTGCCTGCGTCACCCGAAACTGGGGAAGGTGGCGCGGAGCTATCTCGATCAGCGTGGTGTGCCCGCGGCAATCATCGACCGCTATCGTCTGGGGTATGCTCCGGATCCGGAGCAGACGAGCTGGAGTTTCCTAACCGATCAACTGCAGGCCAAGGGAATGCCGCCAGACGCCCTGGTCCAGGCGGGGCTTGCGGTCGGCAAAGACCGGGGCGGCCATTACGACCGTTTTCGGTCGCGGATCATGTTCCCTATCATCGGTATGACCGGGCGGGTCGTGGCATTTGGCGGCCGCATTCTTGGCGAGGGCAAGCCCAAGTACATGAACTCCCCCGAAAGTCCGATTTTCGATAAGGGGCGTCTGCTCTTTGGCCTGTACCAGCATCGGGAGGCAATCCGCAAGCAGCGCCGCTCCCTGGTGGTCGAGGGCAATTTTGATTTGCTCCTCCTGGCGGTTCATGGAATCGAAAACGTGGTTGCCCCCTTGGGCACAGCGCTCACCCGTGACCATATTCACACCCTTCGGGGGTATGGTGACGAGGCGGTTCTGTTGTTCGACGCCGATACTGCCGGTCTCAAGGCGGCCATGCGCAGCATTCCTTTTTTTTTGGCTGAGCAGGTCGAAGGCCGGGTAGCCTTGCTGCCCGTGGGCCATGATCCCGACTCCTATGTGCGCGCCGAAGGGCCGGCGGCGATTGCAGCTCTGGTTGAGGGAGCCCGGCCCCTCGCTGAATTCGCTTTTGATGCCCTTGTCCGCGAACACGGTTTAACCCTGGCGGGAAAGAATAGAATTGCCGGGGAGTTGAAAGGGTTGATCAGAGAATCCGCCGATCCGGAACAGCGTGCGTTGATGGGTGCCCATTTCAGTGAAAAACTGGGGGTTGCACCCGGTTTTTTTCTTTCCGCCCGGCCCACGGTAAAGGTCCAATCCGCGTCGATAGACAATTCTCCGCCACAGACGTTGGCGCGTCTGCCGAGACAGGAAAAGCAACTGATTGATTTCCTGATTCTGTATCCGGAATACTTTGGAGAGCTGAAAAAGGCGGGCCTGGAACATGTCATCCGGGAGCCTGCCACCATCCGGATCGTTGCCCTTCTGGAGCAGGTCTCAGGAACCGCATCCTGTCAGCCTGAGCACTTGTTGGAGATTGCATCGGATGACCAGGAGCGGGGCTACATCGTGCAACTCTTGACACAGGTTTCGCCGCATGAAGCCGGGCAAGAGAATGAACATGCCCGGCGAATGTGTGATGAGCTGGTGCAATGGCTGCGCTCGGTTACCCATAAACGGGCTGCATCTGATATACAGGAACAGATCAGTCAGGCTGAACGCCTTGGAAACACTGAACTGCTGATGGAACTCCTGCGTCGAAAACAAGAAATTAAACAAAAAAGATGATATTTTTAATTTAACATGTTGAAAAAAGATACAAATCGGATAAGTTTAAAAAATTGTATTTTTAAGTGCTGCTGACGGATCTCTTGTGATTTTGGTGAGTTGAGGCAATTTGGTCGATTTTATCCCATATGTATCCGATACTTAATAATTTTTAGGCCCTTTTCTTAAAGGGTGGCAAGTGTCGGGTTCATGTTTCATTGAACTGGTGGCGGTTTTAAGGAGGGATGATGGAAGCGGATAGTTATCTTTTGGAAGATGACCAGGAGCCCGGAGAATTTGCCGAAGGAATGCAGCAAAAATGGCCCCAGGACAATCAAGAAGAGGATGATTGGGCTATCCGTAATGGCATCGATCGTCGTTCGTCTTTGGATCGACGGCTAGGCGACGACAGGCGAGGCGAGGATAGGCGAGGAACGGGCAGCAGCGTCGATCCGATGAACATCTACCTCAGGGAGATGGGCAGTCAGCGGTTGCTCAGCCACGAAGAGGAAATGGGGCTGGCCCGCATGGTGGAGGATGGAGAAACCCGTATTCAGCGGGCGGTGTTGCGTCTGACCCTGGGAATTACGGCCCTCAATGATTTGGCGGAGAATCTTCTGCGGGGCAATGTCCGTATCAACTCGGTGATCCGAGGTCTGTCCGACAACGACGAAGAAGAACTGGTCACCGTACGTAACGCTTTTCTTGAGCAGGTGGAAAAGGCCAACGAGCTCGACGCCCGACGGCGGGAACTTTTTCTCGAATTGAAGAAAAATGCTGGCAATGGAGTCAAAGAGGTAGGCCTAGTCGATGAAATTCTTAGCGTGGGCAACAGCATCGCTGAGTTATTCCATGAGTACCGTCTTTGTTCCAAAGGCCTGCTCTCGGTGGCCGATGCGGTCAAGGAGCTGGCACAGAAGTTTAACAAGGTTCGGGTCGTCGCCCGACAACAGGAACTGCTCCTCGCCGCCCGTCGCCATCAGTTGCAGCCGGAGGCCGGCCAGGTCAGTCCTGCTGAGGTTGAGCAACGTGTTACCCTTGAACTGGCTGAAACCATTGGCATCTCCTGGCCAGCCTTCATTGAGGTGCAGCAGGATATCGAAATGGGCCGGGAAACGGCGAAACAGGCCAAGGATACGTTGGTGCGCGCCAATCTCCGCCTGGTGATTTCGGTCTCCAAGAAGTTCATGAATCGCGGCATGCAGTTGCCTGACCTCATTCAGGAAGGGAATATAGGGCTGATGAAAGCCGTGGAAAAATATGATTACAAACGAGGGTATAAGTTTTCCACCTATGCCACTTGGTGGATTCGCCAGGCCGTGACCAGGGGGATTGCCGATCAAGGGCGAACCATTCGTTTGCCGGTGCATATGATTGAAACCATTAACCGGATGCTCCGCTTCTCCAAGGATTTTCAGCGCGTTGAAAGCCGGGAGCCGACTCCTGAGGAGATAGCGGCCCAATTGGACACTGATGTTGAAAAGGTCTATATCGCCTTGAAAACGGCCAAGGACGCCATTTCCCTCGACGCTCCGGTTAACGATGAGGAGGATACGATGCTCAGTGATTTCATCGAAAACCATGCCCATCCGGACCCCCAGGAGCATTCGGTCACTGAAAGCCTGAAGCGGTGCCTATGCAAAGTGATGGGCTCGTTGACGCCGCGAGAAGAAAAGGTCTTGCGCATGCGCTACGGCATAGAAATCAGCTGCGATCACACCCTGGAAGAGGTTGGGCAGTGCTTTGCCGTTACCCGGGAGCGCATCCGGCAGATTGAGGCCCAGGCGCTGAAGAAACTGCGCCATCCGGCCAGGAGTCAGGAATTACATGCCTTCATATCCGATTAAAGCGTTTTGTCTCAAAGTCCGGATGTCGAAGACTGGCTGACGCTGTCGTATCTTCCCGGTTTGGGCTGCACCCTGATCAACCGTCTGGTGGATCAGCTGGGAACGCCTGGTGCCGTGTTGCGGGGGCATGCCAGCGTCAAGGAAGTTCCTGGTGCCGGTCCCCAATTAATCAACCTGCTGCGCGATGCAAACCAGGTGGCCTCAGCTCGGCAGCGTGCCCGTAACGAACTGGAACAGCTCGGGCAGCGCAACGTCTCTCTTCTTACCCCCAATTGTGCCGCTTTTCCCGGCGCTCTCCGCACCATCCCCGATTGTCCGGTTCTGCTCTACTTCCGCGGCACCCTCGATTGGCTGGATCATCCAGCTGTGGCGATCATTGGCGCTCGAACCGCTACCGATTACGGGAGGCGAGTCGCCACGGGCTTTGCCGCCGAACTGTCTGCTCTGGGGATCACCATCGTTTCCGGCGCCGCTTATGGGGTTGATGCTGCGGCGCACCGCGGGGCGTTGGCGTCCGGAGGTGGCACGGTTGCTGTCCTGGGTTGCGGTATAGACGTGGTCTATCCCAGAGCGCATGCCGATTTGTTTCGCGACATCGCCGATAGCGGTCTGCTGCTAAGTGAATATCCGATCGGGACCAAGCCGGAAGGTTTTCGTTTCCCGGCACGAAACCGGATTATCAGCGGCTTGGTTCAGGGCGTGGTCGTGGTCGAGGCCACTGAACGATCAGGTTCTTTGATTACCGCACGCCTAGCTCTGGATCAGGGGCGGGAGGTTTTCGCCGTTCCCGGAAGGATCGATTCTCCAAAAAGTGCTGGAACCCATCGCCTGATCCAGCAGGGGGCGCATCTGGTGCATACAGCGAACGATATCCTGGAAGGGCTTGCCTGGAACACGGGCGTGACGCCCGTCGGTGCCAAGTCGGGAACGTCAGGCGACGAATCGGCCTTCACCGCTCAGGAGCAAAAACTGCTCGACAGTTTGGACATCTACCCCCTTGACATCGATGCCCTTATCCGCCACACCGGCCTGGCTATCGTCGAGATCCATGGCCTCCTGCTCCAGCTGGAACTGAAGGGGCTGGTTCGTCAATTGCCGGGGCAGCAGTATGAGCGGGTGCGTTCCATCTAGGCTGCTCGCCGTGCGGCTCTCCTAGAATAAGCCGGTTTTTTTTCAGCTAGTCTGGTATATTGCCGGACGAATGAAGCCCTTTTTTTCCATTGAACGCTGTGTAATATTCAGGATAGTGCCATGAGATCCCTTATGATTGCGCCCTCGATCCTTTCGGCCGATTTTTCGCGGCTAGGGGACGAAGTCAGGGCGGTTGAAGCAGCCGGCGCCGATGTCATCCATGTGGACGTCATGGATGGCCACTTTGTGCCCAATATCACGATTGGCCCCCTGATCGTCAAAGCGGTGCGGGCAGTCACCAAGTTGCCAGTCGATGTCCACCTGATGATCACCGATCCTGATCGGTATATTCATGCTTTTATTGATGCCGGCGCCGATTGGGTGACTGTGCATGTTGAGGCCTGTCCCCACCTCCATCGTACCCTGGCCATGATCAGGGAGAGGGGGAAGAAGGCGGGAGCGGTGCTGAATCCTGCAACTTCCTTGTCCACCCTCGAATATGTATTGGCCGAGGTCGATCTAGTGATGCTGATGAGTGTCAACCCTGGTTTTGGAGGTCAGTCGTTCATCGAGTCCTCGCTGGAGAAAACAACGCGCTTGCGGCAGATGCTCGATCGTGTCAACCCTGGAGCCGGCATCGAGGTGGACGGAGGCATCAGCCCGGTGACGATCGCGCGGATGGCGGCGGCGGGGGCAAATATTTTTGTAGCTGGTTCAGCTATTTATGGGCAGCCTGACTATCGGGCGGTCATCTCCAGGATGAAAGAGCTGGCGCAGCGGTAACCCCGTGACGGAAATGGAGGAGCAGATGCAGTTTCGCGATTTTTCATCATATAAGGCTGTGGCAAAGCTCGCTGCCTTGGCAAGGGTGCCACATGATCTGACAGCGGTCGACGGATTGACTGCGCAGCGAATCGGAGCATATACAGCTTCGTTCTGCGGTTTTGATCTGCTGTACGGGACGCAGCGCGTCACCTCCGAGGTTATCGGTGCCCTTCAGGAGCTTGCCGACGAGGCCGGGCTCATTGATGCCTTTAAAGCGATGAAAGATGGCGCGGTGCTCAATCGGATTGAAGGGTATGCCTGCGAAAATCGTCAGGTCCTTCACACGGCCTGTCGCGATGTCTTCGATGATGCGCCTAAAGCCGCAGAGGCCACGGCCAAGGCCAGGCGGGAACTCGCCAAATTGCAGAGTTTTCTTGCAGCGCTGGCAGACGGTCAGGTTGTCAATGCCCAAGGGCAGTTCTTCACCACCATGGTCCAGGTGGGAATCGGCGGATCAGACCTGGGGCCGCGCGCTCTTTATCTGGCGCTGAAGGCCTACAATCTATCTGGTCGTTCTGCCCGGTTCATCGCCAACGTCGATCCCGATGATGTGGCCGAGGTTCTTCAGGGGCTGGATCTGTCGCGAACACTGTTCAACATCGTTTCCAAGAGCGGTACGACCCTGGAAACCCTGACCAATGAGCGTCTGGTTCGGGCTGCCTTGATCAGGGCGGGGTTGGATCCGGCCCGTCATCTAGTGGCGGTCACTGGTGAGGGCAGTCCCATGGACGATGCCGCCAACTATCTACGCTCTTTTTATATGGAGGATTACATCGGCGGTCGCTACTCGGCGACTTCCATGGTCGGCGCCGTGACTCTCGGCTTTGCCCTGGGATTCGACGCATTCATGGAGCTTTTGCGGGGGGCGCACGAGGTCGATCTGGCCGCCGAAGAACCTGACATCCGGGCGAACATCCCTTTGCTCCTCGCCATGCTCGGCATCTGGAATCATAATTTTCTCGGCCATGCCACCCTTGCTGTGCTGCCATATAGCCAGGCGTTGTCCCGTTTTCCTGCCCATCTGCAGCAATGCGACATGGAGAGCAACGGCAAATCCATTACCCGGCAGGGTGCTGCTGTCGACTGGAAAACCGGGCCGGTGGTCTGGGGGGAGCCAGGCACCAACGGCCAGCACGCCTTTTATCAACTTCTGCATCAGGGCACCGAAATTGTTCCGGTGGAATTCATCGGCTTTCGGCGCAGCCAGTATGGGATTGATCTCGACGTGGAAAGGACCAGCTCGCAACAGAAATTGATCGCCAATATGCTGGCGCAGTCGCTGGCACTGGCGTTAGGGAAGCGGGATGATAATCCAAGCCGGTGTTTTCCTGGGAACCGGCCGAATTCGGTCCTGATTGCCGACCAGTTAACCCCCCGGACCATGGGAGCTTTGCTGGCGATTTATGAGCATCGGATCGTCTTTCAGGGCTTCTGTTGGGACATCAACTCGTTTGACCAGGAAGGCGTACAATTGGGCAAGGTGTTGGCGTCACGGCTGCTGCGGTTGCTTGCCGAGGGAACGAGGCAACTGGAAGCCGGAACCATGGAAGAAATCATGTTGCAGCAGGCGGGAATGGTATGAGCTTCGGCTGGCCGTTCCGACCTGTTTTCTTGGTGCGACAACGGCTTATGGTTTTTTATTGACAAAGACTTTCCGGGCGTTTATGCTCGCCCTCTGAATGAGCATTCAATATGGTTTTGTGCGTTCTTGTCTGTATTGACGTGCATTTTTTGTTCAGGTTACTTGAATTGACAGGTATTTTTTAACCACATAATCTCTAGGAGGAACACTGATGGCAAAGCATGAAACGCCTCTATTGGACGAACTGGAAAAAGGTCCATGGCCGAGTTTCGTCACCGACCTCAAACAGCAGGCTGCAACCAAGCCTGAGTGCTGGGACATTCTTGGCCAGCTTGAGCTTTCGTACAAAGATCGGATCACCCACTGGAAGCATGGCGGTATCGTTGGTGTTTTTGGTTATGGTGGTGGTATCGTTGGTCGTTATTCGGATGTGCCGAAACAGTTTCCCGGTGTAGAGCATTTTCACACCGTTCGTATCGCCCAGCCTTCTGGACTGTACTACTCCACCGAGAACCTCCGTGCCCTGATGAATCTGTGGGAGAAATACGGTTCCGGCGTTACCAATTTTCATGGCTCCACTGGCGACTTGATTTTCCTTGGCACCCGCACCGAGAACCTGGAGCCTCTGTTCTGGGATCTGACCCATGACCTGAATCAGGATCTTGGCGGTTCCGGCTCCAACCTGCGTACCCCTTCCTGTTGTCTCGGTGATTCCCGCTGTGAGTATGCCTGTTATGACGCACAGGAAGCATGCAACAGTCTGACTCAGCGGTATCAGGATGAGATTCATCGTCCGGCCTTCCCGTACAAGTTCAAGTTCAAATTCTCCGCCTGCCCGAACGACTGCGTTGCAGCAATTGCCCGTTCTGACTTTGCTGTTATCGGTACTTGGAAAGACAATATCCGCATCGATCAGGCTGCTGTGAAAAAATATGTTGCCGGTGATGCCGAGTTTCCGGCCAATGCTGGCGCGCACAAAGGCGGCAAGTGGGGCAA
>Ga0209016_1000872_pt1 | contig 30002 bp, 18 predicted proteins | sample EPASupsiteSAE305_FD_187265 | JGI IMG/M metagenome (GOLD analysis project Ga0209016, IMG submission 187265) | Bioremediated contaminated groundwater microbial communities from EPA Superfund site, New Mexico - SAE3-05 (SPAdes) (version 2) | ecosystem: Environmental > Aquatic > Deep subsurface >...
AATGCATCTGGGGAGGTGAAAATCCACACGAACGTTTCGAAATAAACCCGGGAACCATTACCAGGCACATTAAAGGCGATTTGTTACACTATTCCTATTCCGCCATTGCAGAGCATGTGAACCAGGCTAACAAATTCTCAAGCATGGGTGCGCAAAGTGCTATAAATAAGGGTCGGCACTCAAATGTGCTCAAAGTAATCTTCTACCCTTTGTGGCGGTTTGTGCGGAATTATTTCATTAAAATGGGATTCCTCGATGGATTTTATGGATTGGTTGTAGCTTCCATCAACGGGCACGAAAATTTTCTGAAGTATGCCAAGATGATAGAACTGCAACGGCAAAAGATTGAAAAACAGTAAAAAAATTGTTTAGGTTTTTGTTTATTGATTTTTGAACGGGGAATTGCAGGCATCAAAACCCGACAATAAAACAACCCGGAAATTGTTTTTCCAATTTTTGATGCATTGCTTCTGCTTTTTGGCGGGTATCAAAAGGCCCCACCATTACCCGGTAAAGTTTTTTATCCTGATTCCCGCTTACCTGAACCAATAGATTGGCTGAAACCTTAGTTTTTAGGTCATTGCATAGCTTCATTAAGTTTGCGGCCTCTTGGTAACTGGCAATCTGAATAGCAAAACCCTTTGGTTCAACTAAAGCCGATTCCAATTGATAATATTCCAAGGCCTCGTTGGCAATGGTCGATTTCGAGGGGTTATCATTCGGTGTTGCAGGCAAGGTTTCTTTAGAAGTGGTGATTTTGGGATCTTCTTTTGGTTCAACGTTAAATGCTGTTTTTTTCTCAACCTCCTTTTCTGTTGCTGCTAGGTTGTTATTTCCCAGTGTTATCACCTCAATTTTCACTTTTGCGGTACCTTTTGCATAAAAACCCAAGGCTTTGGCTGTTGCCGATGAAAGATCAATCACCCGGTTGTTTACAAAAGGACCCCGGTCGTTGATCCGCACCTCGGTTGTTTTTTTGTTTTCAAGATTCGTTACTCTCACCATGGTTCCAAAAGGCAATGTGCGGTGAGCGGCCGTCAACAGGTTTTGGTCGAACAGCTCGCCACTGGCAGTTACACGTCCTTGAAATTTATCATCATAAAACGAGGCCAAACCTGTTTCGCTAATCTGAGAAAATGTAGTTGCGATGATGTTTACTAAACAAAGTAGTATTAAGAGTTTTTTCATCTAAGTAACTTGTTTTTAATTTGTTCGGCTGAAAGATTCATTGATTTTTATTTTTGAATAATCCCTTTCAAGTATTGATAACTGTTTTGCTTGGGTAACTGGTTTATAAAGAAGGTTATGTTTTGTGTTGTCAGTTTCTCCATAATGCCGGTATTTATCGTTAGTCAGAATATTTAAAAAATTTAGGATGTTTATGGCTAATCCCTTTGCAGCAAGAAATGGCACCCCATTACCAATAGCCTTAAATGAATTTGTCAGGGATGCATTATCGGATATTACAAATTCTTTGGGCAAAGATTGTATTGCCAAGGCTTCAGAAACGGATATCCTTCTTGCTTTATAAGGATGTAAATGAACCTCATTGTTTCCATAAGCAGCAGTGGGCGAATACCTCCAACGGTGTAACCGTTTATACGATTTTTTGCCATCATCGCCCTCATCAACAATTCTAAATTTCGATAACCCTGCTTGCGGGGTAAAGTAGCTCTTGCTGTTCGGATGATTCAGTACATCGTTTTTATCAAACCAATATTGAATCGTAAGTTCAATGGGTAAACCATCCGGCTTTTTTTTTATAGAATCCTCTATAAATGTATCTCTTATTGGCCAAGCAAGTTCAAATACCTCTTTCTTGTCATATTTAATTGAAAAACCCCAATCAAAGTTCCACAAGAGATGTGTACCATCGGTCTTATAATTATTTAAAAAAAGAAACTCTTTTTTAAATCCAATTAATATAATCCGGTCTCTATCTTGAGGAACCCCAAATTCAATAGAATTAATCAGCCGCTCGGTTACTAAATATCCGTTCTTTATAAATTTTTCTTTTAAGCTTTCATAAAACACCCTATGTTTTTTTGTTCTCCATAACCCCTTTACATTCTCGAACAAAAAGAAATCAGGTTTTGCCTTACAAATTAGTTCCGTATAAGTACCGGAAAGTTTCCCATTTTCCCCTTCTTTCCCCCGGTTCTTTCCTCCAACTGAAAAATCAGGACAGGGTGGTCCCCCAACAAATCCAACTATTTCAAATTCCTTTTTTGCTTCATTGATGTAGGTGTCAAATTCTTGAAGTTTTGGAGCGGCTAGAAAATCATTTGCATCGTTAATATGATGCCCAAAACGGGGTGCAGTAATTCCTAATTCTTGTCGGGCATTTTTATAAATATCCATAAAAGGTTTATGGAACTCATTAACAAACAGTATTTCAAACTGTCCGGTTCTTTCAAATCCTAAGTCAAGAAACCCGGCTCCTGCAAAAAAAGAAAACAGACCAATTTTGTTATTCATTTATAAATTTTCACTTCAAACAAAAGTACATCATTTTCTTATCGGAATGAAGAATTTCATTTTGCCTTTTACTTATAAAAAAAAGGCCGGATAAAATTCCGGCCTTTTCTTTATTAATAGTTCGTAAAATTTTATAAGTAAATGATAATCTGTGATATACAAAAAAAACATTAAGTGGCGATTTTCAATAAGAAATGTTTTGTCTCGCGTCTTGTGTCTAAGAATCTACCAATCTATTGTTTATAAGTCCTTCGACAGATTATTTCACTAAAACTTTTCCTGTCATTTCTTTAGGTATTTCTAGCCCCATCATGCTTAGGATAGTGGGTGCCACATCGGCCAATATTCCATTTTGAACCGATGTTACCGTGCTAGAAACCACTACAATGGGAACGGGATTTAATGAGTGGGCCGTGTTTGGCGATCCATCTTCGTTTAGAGCATTGTCGGCATTTCCATGGTCGGCGATAATAACCACTTCGTACCCATTGTTGCGGGCAGCAGCCACCACTTCGCCCACACACTGGTCAACGGCTCTCACCGCTTTGCTAATGGCATCGTAAAAACCTGTATGGCCAACCATATCGCCGTTGGCAAAGTTTAAGGCTACAAAATCCACTTCACGTTTATTCAGTTCGGCAACAATGGCATCTTTAACCTCAAAGGCACTCATCTCAGGTTGTAGATCGTACGTAGCCACCTTGGGTGAATTGATCAGGATGCGTTTTTCACCGGTAAATTCCTCCTCGCGTCCGCCGTTCATAAAAAATGTAACGTGCGCATATTTTTCAGTTTCGGCAATGCGGATCTGTTTTAATCCATTTTTTGATACTACCTCACCGATGGTGTTTTCTACATTATCTTTGGTAAATGCCACATGAACTCCCTTAAAGTTTTCGTCGTACGTACACATGGTGACATAATGCAGTGGAAGGGTTTTCATCCCAAACTCCGGCATGTCTTTTTGGGTAAGTGCGGTTGTAATCTGGCGCAAACGGTCGGTTCGGAAATTGAAGCAGAACACCACGTCGCCTTCCTGAATGGTACCAACGGGTTTGTTCTGAGCATCGACAAAAACCACAGGTTTAATGAATTCGTCTGTAACCCCTGCAGCGTATGAATTTTCAATGGCTTTAATGGCATCCGTAGCTGGTGTCCCTTTACCGTGAACCATTAGGTCGTACCCTTCGCGGACGCGTTCCCAACGTTTGTCGCGGTCCATGGTGTAATAACGGCCAATTAGCGAAGCCATTTTCACATTACTTCCGTTGATATGTTCCACCACCTCTTTCATAAATCCCAACCCGCTTCTTGGGTCCGTGTCGCGGCCATCGGTTAAGGCGTGAATGAACACATTTTTTAGGCCATAATGCACGGTCATGTCGCACAATGTCAACAGGTGGTGACTCATGGCATGTACGCCGCCAGGGCCGATCAATCCCAGAAAGTGTACCGATTTGTGGTTGTTTTTTGCGTAGTTAAATGCCTCCACAATTATTTCGTTTTTCTCAATGGATTTATCGCGGATAGCCAGATTGATACGGACCAGATCCTGATAAACTACCCGGCCGGCTCCAATGTTCAGGTGCCCAACTTCACTGTTTCCCATTTGTCCATCGGGTAAACCTACGTCCTCGCCGCTTGTTAATAATTGAGCATGTGCATAATTGGCAGTCAATTGTTCCATATTTGGAGCCCCCGCTGTTGAAATTACATCTGATTTTGATTTGTCTCCAATTCCCCATCCATCGAGAATCATCAACAAGGCTTTTTTCTTACTCATTGCTATAATATTTTTTTTAATGAAAACATCTATTGGTATTAAAATCCGGGGCAAAAATAGAGGTTTTTTTGCCCTGTAACCAATCTCTGTTGAATTATTTAAACCAATTCTAAAAAATGGCTTATGAACTAACACAATAATGGCTGAATAGTTTAGAAATACTAAGTATAAAATGGACAAACGATTGTGGGTATTATGCTGTTTTTCTCATCTCAATTGCTAAAAATGGGTGTCGTTTATGCGAGGGTTTCAGAAAGTTATTCAATAATTACCAACAGGACGAACCCAAATAACTCCATATTGTTATATTTGGCGTTCAGGACAGCATTTAAAATATTCAACCTTTTCAAGTTTTCAAGATGACAAAGAAACGGATGTACGATAGGCGGAAAATAACCATTTTTGTTCTAGCAATTATCGGGATCATCTTCTTGTTTAAAGCAATGTTAAGCCTTGTGATTAAAGGAAAAACCATTGATGAGGTTTCGGTACCGGTACTTACTGCGGCAGAATCGAAAGCTTTGAAAAAATATCCGAATGGTTATCATTTAGAGGTGGGACAAATCAAGGGTATTCCCAAAGCATTTAAATCGAAAAACGAGATGCTTCAGAACAAATCGAAATACATTTGGGAGTACGATTTGGCCGAAATTAAAGATAACCGCTATTATGAAGTTCCAAAACTGACACATTCGCTACCATACCTGAAAGAAGAGGCCCGGGATTTCTTAGACGATCTAGGAAAGGAATTTGAACAAAGCCTTTCGGAATTGGACATCCGTCCGTACCGCTTTTCGGTGACATCGATCATGCGTACCCTAGAGGACCAAAAAGGGTTACGGAAAACCAACGTGAATGCTACCCCGAACACCTCATCGCATTATTATGGACGAACCATTGATTTGTCGCAAACACGCTTTTTTGAGCGGGGAAAAAGTGAGCCCATTTACTCCTACCGGCTTCGGAATTTATTGCTGCGCGATTTGATTGAAATGCAGGAACAAGGCCGGTGTTATGTGCTGTTGGAGTCACAAACCAAATGTATCCATATCACCATCCGCTAATAAACCTCATGCTTTTCAAACTTCATCTTTTTATTTAATAGTTCGCTAAACTTTTATAAGTAAATGATAATCTGTTATATGAAAAACAACACCAACAAAAACATTAAGTAATGATTTCCAATAAGATATGTTTTGTCTTGTGCCTAAAAATCTACCGATCTGCGATTATTGGCTATTTCTTTTTTATCTTGGCAGGTAACTTTACGTTATGACATTCAACTATTTAAAACATTCCGATATTGACAAAGCCCTTTGGGACCAAACCGTTGTTGAGGCTCCGAATGGTCTGGTGTATGGGATGAGCTGGTACCTGGACATTGTTTGTCCCAATTGGGATGCCTTGGTAACTGATGGTTATAAGGTGGTTTTGCCTTTGCCCTGGAAGAAAAAGTTCGGATTAAAATATATTTATCACCCCTGGTTTGCACAGCAGTTGGGCGTTTTTGGAAAAGATACCGAATCGATTGTTTGGGGCAATGTATTAAAATCCATCCCCGGAAAGTTCATCCGGTATGAGTTTTCATTCAATCATGCAAATACTTTTGCAAAGGCCCTGGGACAATCCAGACAAAATTACCTTCTGCCGTTGAACCGGGAATACCCGGCCTTAGTCCGGAATTATAACGAAAACACCCGCAGGAACTTAAAAAAAGCTCAGAAGTTAGGCCTTTCGTTGGACCGGGGCGTTGCCATCAATGAATTTATCCAATTCAAATGGGTTCATATGGAAACGAAGATGAATGAAAACCAAAGAGAGTTTTATAGAAAATTGCTCGAACAATTGATTTATAGGAAGGTTGGCCAATTGGTAGGTGTGCGGGATACGTCAGGAACTCTTTTAGGAACGGTGTGTTGGGTCTGTTTTAAAAAGCGGATCACGTACTTATCGGCAGTTTCATCTCCCATGGGAAAAGAACTCCGCGTGATGACACTCCTTGTAGATGACTTGATTCATCGGTATGCAGGTCAAGATAAAATCATTGATTTTGAAGGCAGTATGCTTGAAGGGGTGGCACGTTTTTATAAAGGATTTGGTGCTATTGCTGAACCCTATTTCCGGCAACACGGAACAATGATACATCGTTTTACTCATTAACGGAGAAATTATATTTTGATACAAAAAATACATATTGGCGGGCTTTTGGAATTTTATGAAAGTTCTGCATTTAAGGAACTACCCGTGATTCCAATCAGTAAAAACCGAGTAGCTTCATATATTAACAATCCTCGGAAGATTGATAAGTTACCCATTCTTTATCTGTATTTTGACCAAAGCAAACTTGTTGGGTTTCGATCTATTTTAGCCGATACACTTAAAACTCATGGGACAACACATCCCTTTGGGTGGCTCAGTGGCTCTTGGGTTCATCCCGATTACAGGCGGTTAGGTATTGCCACCCTGTTACTTAGGGAAGTGTTGAAGGATTGGGGTTTCCGGATGCTGTTTACCAATTATGCTCCCGCAGCGAAAGCATTATTTGATAAATCGGGTCAATTTACCCTCTTTGAAGAAAGAAAAGGGCTCCGGTTATATCTGAGGTTTACGTTGGCGGAATTGTTGGAGTCGAAACATTTGTTTTTCAAAAAAAGCAAAAAAGTATGGGGTGTCTTGGATTCTATCCTGAATGGAATCTTTTCGCCATATTATCTGTGGCAGAAAATTCGTCTCCGAATCCATTCCCCGGATGTTCCCGTGTTTGATAAACTTGATGAAAGTCATTACTCTTTTATCAATAAACACAGTGGTTCCGTATTTAACCGTACCCAACCGGAATATGAGTGGATTTTTAAGTACCCTTGGGTGAAAACCGTCCGTGAAGAGACGGCAGAATACCCTTTTTCGCACGTTGCCAGACAGTTCGGATATTTTGTTTTAACGACTCAGGATCCGCAAAACGGCATCGCAGGTTTGGCCATTGGTAAAATCCGCGACGGACATGTTACCTTTCCTTATCTGGAGGTCGAGGAGGAATATTTGAAAACCATGGCCGACCAAATCCTTAAACATGCTGAACAAAGAAGATGTACCCGATTGACGGTTTATCACCCAAAAATGGTATCTTATTTTCAAAAGAAAAGAGGCTTGGGTCTATTAAAAAAACCGATGATTCAGCATTATTTTATTACCAAATCCTTTCTCAGTGAACTTCCTGTGCTGGAGCACCCACTTCCCTTACAGGATGGCGATGGCGATTGCGTTTTTACCTGATGGGATTATCTGCAATGCCCACGTATGGGTTTGGAAACAAATAGCAAATTTGTAATTTTGGAGCACATTAATTAACAATACCTTGAAGAATTTTCCATTGAAAATAGGATTGCCCTTTTTTATCCTTGGTGTTTTGGGATGGTTTATCGGGTACCTGGTTCAACCTGATTCGTTGCAACGGTACGTGGCTCGGCTGATGACAGGTACCAGCCAGATTTTGGCCGAGGGTCAAAAGATACAATACATTGATGTGGATGGCGATGGCAATTCCGAAGAGTTTATTTATTACCATCTTTCCGATAACCGACAGCCGGTCATTAACCGATATTCCAGTGATGGTACGTTTCAGGCCGTGTGGTACCTCGACGGGGAGGTGATTCAGAATTTTGATTTTATTTGGGGCGATTGCAACGGTGATGGGTTACAAGAAGTTATGGTTTTTTCGCAAGAAAAAAACCACATATTCCTGTATGGGCTGGAACCAGGAAATAAAAACAGTTTTTTTGCAGATAAAATTGAGGTGTGCGGGTTACCCGAGGAGGTGGATAATCAGCACCTTGTCATCCGCAGCGCGGGAGTGGTTGACCTGAATAAAGATGGGTTTTGTGAAGCCGTTTTTTCAGTAAATAGCCGTTTTACCGAACAACCCCGGGGCATTTATGCTTTCGATGCTTACCATCAAAAATTGCTTAAATCACCCGAGTTGGGTATGCAAGTAATCGGAACGCCAGTATTTTTTGATATCGATCAGAATGGGACGCCTGAAATTTTCCTCTCCACCTTTAATAGTACCAACCAAGCTTGGGTAAATAACCGGGAACAGGCACTGAGTTCATCGGCTATTGTATTGCGCTCCGATTTGAGTTATTATTCTTTGCCGGTACTCTATCAAAGCCGCATGAGCGTGAGCATGGCTTTTCCGGTTCATCTTCCTTCGCACAATTATATCGGTTCCTTGAGTTGGCCGTTGAATGAAAGCGAGAAGCCACGGTTGCTGCTTCAAAACTATAAAGGGGAAATGATCCGTCAGAAAGTCCTCGATGAAGGGAATTTTGTTTTTGATCCCGCGCGTTCCGACTGGTCATCCATTCTTGCCTTTCAGCGTAATGGTTGGGTGTATGAATTCAATACCAAGTTGGAACTCAGCCGAAAAATCGACTTAAAAGGGATCACCCATCAGGTTAATTACCTTGATGTGGACAACGATGGGAAGGAGGAAATCCTGGTTGTCCAAAACAACAATCTTTCCATTTACCGATCCGATTTTACAAACCCGGTGACCATTGAGATTCCTGGGTTGAATATTCAAAAAGTTTACTTTTCGCTTAAAAAACGGGCCCAGCATTCCAACCTGCTTTCGGTGTTTAACGATAACCATCAATACCTTGTCAGCTATTCTGAAAACCAGGCCTATTGGTTCCGGTTTGTTTTGTATGCATTATCCATATTTGGCCTCTGGTTTTTGTATTGGTTATACATTAAGTTGTACCATATCCATTTTGATAATGTGCGGTTTACCAACGAAAAATTCTATAAAATGCAATTGGAATTAATCCGCAACCAATTGGATCCGCATTTTTTGTTTAATGCCCTCAATTCCATCGCGTTTTCAATCAACTCGGAGGATAAAAAAATTGCCTATGCCAACCTGGGACTGTTCTCAAAGTTTTTACGCGAGGCTATAGTCTCCCTCGATGAATTCTCGCGCAGCCTTGACGAAGAGATTGATTATGTTAAAAATTACCTGATGCTTGAGAAGTTCCGGTTTAAAGAGAAGTTCAGCTACAGCATCGTGGTTTCGCCCGGAATAAATAGAAGCATCCAGGTTCCCAAACTGATTCTTTTCAGTTTTACTGAAAGTGCCCTAAAAAAGGGGGTGCTGGTTAAACCCGAAGGGGGTAATATCCATATTGTGATTGATGCCGATGATCAGCAGAATATTTTTATTCAAATTTCGGATGATGGTATCTGGAGGAATCTTGAAACCTCCGATGCCGCCTATACCAAAAACATGCTGATGATTGATCAGGTGGTGAATTATTTTAATTCCTTCAATCAGCAAAAAATAACCTTAAAACTGTTTGATAGGGGAACTGAACAGAGCCCACAGGGCACATTGGTTGAGATTACCATTCCGGCAGTTTACCAATATTTGGCCGAGTAGTTTATTTCTGGTTAAAAAACCGCTTTTGGAAACTTAGTGTTTCTGCAGAAAAATCCATCCCAGGGTAGTGGGATTCCAAGTGCTTGATAGCCGCCAGTTGGCGTTCAATAAAATGTTGGTATTCTCTCGATTCAGGTTGAAAAGGGCGGTGTTCCAAGGCTTGGTTTATTTTTTCAATTTCTTTCATTACTGTGAATTGTTGAGGGTCGATCCAACTGGTTTTGAATTTTTCCCAGATATAATCAATGGCCTGACCCGATGGGTGGACCATATCCCCGGCATAAAAGCGGTAATCGCGCAGGTCGTCCATCATAATTTCGTACGACGGAAAATAACTTACTTTTTCAAATTCGGCAACCAGTTCATGGACAGTTAAAAGCAAACTGGCTTTGCTCAACTGGTTTTCGATGGCACCATCTTTTAGGTGGCGTACCGGGCTTACCGTGAATATAATTTTTAAGTTAAGGTTCTGGTTTTTAATTTTTTTGATCACCGAACGGAGTTTTTCCACCATGTCGCACTTCGAAATCCGGAAACGTTCAAATTCCTTGGCCGGCACCTTATGGCAATTGGTTACAATAGTTCCGCTTTTCTTCAGCTGATACACCCAAGCTGTTCCCAAGGTAATGATCAAAAAATCGGCTTTTTTCAGGAATTGCGATCCTTTTTCAATCTGGGTATTGATGTTCGCTAGGCAGCGTTCTTTGTCGGTATCGGAAAAACGGCTGTGATGGTAAAAACTATTCCAAACACCCTGCTGTTCAAACAAATCGCTTTCGGTAAACTTTTTCTTTTTGATTAAAAATTCCAGAGAATGCGCGATGGATTCCGGGTTGTAGAGAGTCCCAAATGGGTTGACCAAAGTTTGAAATTTGTTTTGGATTAATTTTTCACCAATGTTCTCGGCAAAGCAGGAGCCCAGCATCATAATTTTACTTGAAAAATCAATGGCAGTACTTCCTTTGGGGATGTTGAAGGTAGTTCTGAAATTTTCCATCACCCCAGGTGTTTAAGAATCCAGTCAACCGCTTTTGCGGCAACCTCTGACCGGTTGGTTTCATTATGCAACTCGTGGTAGCGGCCTTCCCAGGGGGCCCATTCAATGAACTCCGGACACCCGTGTGAAGCCAGTTCAGAGGCTTGGTATGAAGTTATTTTATCGGAGGTACCGTGCATCAGCAATACAGGTACCTGAAGGTTTTTGGTATGGTGTATGGCCCACAATCCATGCCGGGTAATTTCGGCGAACAGGCGGAACGAAATGCGCCCGTGATTGAGTTTGTCGTCCCGGTATTTTTTCACCTCTTCAGGATCAGTGGAAATGTATGCTATTTCCAACCCACTGTCGATGGTCAGATGCGGAAAAATTCTTTTTATAAAAGAGACCATTCCTTTGGTTATAAAATTGGGGTCATCGGCAAGCACTAACCAAGGCGATGTAACAATACTTCCGGCAACCACGGGTTTCCGTTTTAACAAATAATTTAAAACAATATTTCCTCCCATGCTATGTCCGTAAATAAAAGTGGGAAGGTCAGGAAATAGCGTTTGGGCTTCATTTAATACCAAACTGACTTCATCGAGCAGCGAATCGTACGATAAAATTCCCCCCCGTTTCCCATCGGATTGTCCATGGCCTTGTAAATCGGACCCAACAAAAGCAATGCCTGCCTGAGTAAAATGCTCAATGTATGGAGTATAACGCAGGCAATGTTCGCCAAAACCATGAACCAATACCACCAAAGCCTTAACTTCGTTTTCAGGTTTCCAGATGGAACCGAACAGCCGGTATCCATTAGGGGTGTGCCAATAGGTTTGAGATTGTATCATCGTATCAATGTTTATTTAAAGATAATCATTTTGAAAGAAGCCACAATGTTATTCTTTTTGAAATAATTATATATTAAAAACAAAATCAAACAATTGAATGTTAATTATTTAATGCATCTTATGGGGTCGTTCAAAATCAAAAATTATTTGAGATGTTCCTTATTTATTAATTACTATTCCGGTAATAATCCGACCGGTTTTTCCCCCATCGCGCCGGGCGGAATAGAACTGCCCTCCGTTTTGAAAGGTGCACCAATCCTGGGTCCGGATTTTTTCCAACAAAACGCCCTCCTTCAATAACAGTTGGGTGTTGGCCAAATTCAGGTTAAGGTAAAACTTGCCTTCCTTTTTTCCGGGGATAAACAACCCATCATTTACCAACCCAATAGCCTCAAATGCCCGATACACATCCAAACCCACTTCATATACTTGCTGCGAGATGCACGGCCCAATCAGGGCTTGAATATTTTCAGGCTTTGTCTGGTAGTGCTTTTTCATCAGGTTCACCGCATTTCCTGCAATGTTTTGTGCCGTTCCACGCCATCCGGCATGTAGGGCAGCTACTACTTTACGCATGGGGTCCACGAGCAGGATTGGGGTACAATCGGCTGTTTGGATGCAAAGGCATTTCCCTGAAAGTTGGGTGATCAATCCATCGGTATCAGGAACCGGGAGATGTTGCTCTGTACCATCAATTACTGCCACATGGTTGGAATGTGTCTGTTTGGCAAATACCAGATTTCCCGCATCCAGCACCAACTCCGCGGCAATAATTTGATAAATGTTATTCCAGAGCCGTGCTTTTACATCGGGAGTTTCCGCATCGTGAAAAGCCCGTTGAAGGTGTATTGGAAGGTCCTGTTTAGTGGTTGTAAATGCTTTAATGTTTGCCTCAAAGGCTTTATCGAAAGTATGCCAGATCATAATCGAGCTTTTAATTTAACTTTTCAATAATACTACGTTTTTTACAACCCAAATGAAATATCTCCAATAATTTTCAATTACCCTTTTGATTTAATAAATTTGATAGCAAGAAGGAACCCGTGATTTAGTTTTCTATCGTTCATTTCGAATTATTTCACTTACATCACTTGGCGCTAACCCTTTTAGTTTTAATTTTGAAAGTAACATTCAGAAAGCTTTTTAAAGATTGATGCCGTGACGAATCCAAATTTTAGACCCCTTTTTTTTTATTATATTTTCATGGCAATAGGGATGTTGCTCACTGGAAAGGGTTACCCGCAATCAAAAATAAATCAGATTTACCAACAATTAGCGGCTGCTGATGAACTGACTGTTACGGATCAAGATTCCGCGTTTAACATTGCTTGCCAAAAAATAGGCGAATTAAAAAAGAACAAAAGTTTACCCGATACCCTTTTGGGTTACGCCTACTATATTGCTGGTGAGGCCAAACGGTATGGGGCCGGTTACGAAGATGCCAAATTATTTCACGACTCAGCACTGCGTTGCTATACCAAGCCTATGTACCCATTGGGCTTAGGTAGGGTTTGGCACGGGAAAGGAAACGTTTACCTACTCATGGGAGATTTGGACTCAGCCCTCTTTTATTATAAAAAAGCCATCTATGTCCGTACTCAGGCCAATAATCTACTGGACCTATCTAAATCGATTGTCAACGCGGGCATTGCTTTCTTTAAAAAATCGGAATACGATTCAGCGTTATTTTATTACACCGAATCGTTACGCATACGTACGCAAATAAATGATTCCGTGGGTATCATTACTTCACTTACCAATATTGGGAACATTTACCTGTACCAAAATAATTATACCGATGCTGAAGCGTATTATTCAAAAGCAAAAAGTATGATTGATACCACATCGGCATCCAGGCAACTGGCAAGCATATTGAATAATATAGGGAATATTTATTTCAGGCAAGGCCGTTATTCGCTGGCATTGGAGAATTTTATGCAAGCCATCCGGTGGTACGATGTGTTTGGCGATAAGGCTTCAAAAGCCCGGATTTATAACAACGCCGCGTTAATCCATTTTGAAACAGGGAATATCGGGCAGGCTATGGAATATCACAACCGGGCGCTAGAACTTTCACTCAATATAAACGATCGTTTCGGAATTGCCGATTCCTACTATTATATCGGCCGTATTTATCATATCAATAATCAATTTGACGAAGCTAAAAAAAACTTTGCTTACTCATTAAATCAGAAACAGGCCCTTGGTGATGTTTCAGGTTCTGCCGATGTAATGCAAAACCTTGGGGTGGTGTATTTAGACGGGTATGTGTTCGATTCTGCATCGTACTATTTTAACAAAGCACTGACATTATATAGGGATGTTGAAAACAAATTTGGACAAGCTACCTGTTTAAACAACATGGCCGAACTGTATCTGAAAAACCACCAACCTCAAAAGGCTCTCAACCATGCCAGTCAATCGCTCGAAATAGCCAAAAGCTATCAGGGATTAAGTGAAATGAGTGTCTCCTACAATCTGCTCTCGCGGGTAAAGGAACAATTGGGCGATTACCGTGCTGCACTTCAATTGACCAAAGAAGAGATGAAAATCAACGACTCTATTCTGAATAAAGAAACTGCCAGCACCATTCTTGAATTGGAATCGAAATATCAGCTTGAACGGAAAGAACAGGCCATACAGTTGCAACAGCTCCAATTGGCACAGCGGGATTTGGAATTTAAAAACCAGGAGATTGAAATGGCCTGGCAAAAGCGTATCCGCAACCTTTCCCTAATCTTGGTCCTGCTGCTTTCGGTGCTCATCTTTTGGCTGATACGCAGTTTGGTTTACCGGAAAGCGCTCAACAACAGGTTGGACAAGCAACGGCACGACATCCTTATTAAAAACGAAGAGTTGGCGCAATTGAACGAAGAACTCCAGACCCAACAGCATCAGATTATTATTCAAAATGAGGTGCTGGTGAAGCAAAACCTAAAAATAGAAGAAGTCAATGCCACATTTCATGAAAGTGTCCGGTATGCCGAATATATTCAACAGGCGGTATTACCGCCAAAGCAGCGGTTGAATGCCATTATTCCGGACCATTTCGTATTGTACCTTCCCAAAGATATTGTAGGCGGCGATTTTTATTGGGTGCATCAAATAAAAAACAAACTTTTTGTTGCAGTGGGCGATTGCACCGGGCATGGAGTCCCCGGCGGGTTTTTAAGCATGCTGGGGTTGGCATTCCTTAAGGAGATTGTGACCATGCAGCAGGTTTATCAGTCAAACATTATATTGGGTAAGTTACGGAACCAGATTATAGATTCGCTCCAGCAGACCAACGATTTGTTGGAATATGTAGATGGCATCGACATGTCGTTGTTAATTATCGACAAAGAGAGCCAAACATTGGATTATGCCGGGGCCCGCGGAAAAATCCTTCTGGCCAGTGACGGAAATGTGGAATTGCTTAAAGGCGATCGTACCTCGGTTGGGTTCAACCCAAGGATGAAATCATTTACCAACGAGGTGCGGCCTTTGATCCCCGATCAGGTTTTTTACCTGTTTACCGACGGTTTTGTGGATCAATACAACGAACAGGACGAAAAATATGGGATGCAGCGGTTTACGGACCTTTGTAAATGTAATCATTCCAAGCCCATGCCGGTACAAAAAGAACATTTTTTTCAGACATTTACCCAATGGAAAGGAAGTTTTGAACAAATAGACGATGCAACAGTTTTAGCATTTAAATTATAGTCAGACTACTTAACAAACACAAACAAAGCGTTATGGGAATAAAAAACTATTTTTTGTCAGTCATCACCTTGGGCTTCATATTCCTTGCAGCCCAGGTTGCGGCAAAAGAAAAAAAAGATCAGAAGAAAGACGAAGGGTACCAATTCACCCGGAAGATTGAAATCCCGGCCACATCGGTAAAAGATCAGGCGAGCAGTGGCACTTGCTGGAGTTTTGCCACCACTTCGTTTATTGAGTCGGAATTGATCCGTTTGGGAAAAGGAACCTATGATTTGTCAGAGATGTTCTTTGTGCATTATGCCTACCCCAAAAAGGCTGTAAAGTATTTGCGCTACCAGGGCGGTGGCAATTTCGGTGAAGGGGGACAGGCGCACGATGTCATGTCAATCATCTCGGAATTTGGGATGGTGCCTGAAGAGGCTTACACGGGTATCAATTATGGATTGACTTACCACCGCCATGCCGAAATGGTTACCGTGATGAAAGGCATCCTCGACCATAGCCTGGAAAGCAAAAGCAGTTTTAGCGGTAAAAGTGTTGAGGTTGTCCAGGCAGCTTTGAACATCTATCTTGGGCAGATACCCGATACTTTTAGCTACCAAGGAACTCATTATACGCCAAAGAGTTTTAGCACCCAAACGGGTTTTAATCCTAAAGATTACGTTGAACTGACTTCCTTCGAATGTTATCCGTTTAATGAATGGGTGAACCTTGAGATCCCCGACAACTGGTCGCAGGACAAATATTTCAACCTCCCCATTGATGAACTGGTTCAGGTAATGAATGAGGCATTTGCCAAAGGATATTCGGTAAATTGGGATGGCGATGTGAGTGAACCGGGTTTCTCGCACAACAACGGTGTGGCTATCATTCCCGATAACGACCCAAAAAATATGGAGGAAAGCGAACGGGTAAAATGGGAGGCTTTATCGCAGGAGGAACAAGCCGAAATGCTTTTCGACTTTACCAAACCCCGGAACGAGAAGAAGATTACCCAGGAGATGCGCCAACGGGCATTTAATAAATTCCAGACCACCGACGACCATTTGATGCACCTGGTTGGAACCGCGATAGATCAAAAGGGGACGCCGTACTACCTGACCAAAAATTCATGGGCTGCCGACAGTAACAGTTTGGGAGGTTACTTATACATGAGTGAATCGTACATCCGTCTGAAAACAATTGCCATCCAGGTTCATAAAGATGCCATTCCGGAAGCTATCCGCATCAAGCTGGGGTTGTAAAAATCAATGAATACCAGAAGAATATAGGGCATTAATTTGATTTGCTCTGTTTTCTTTGGGCTAAGCCCATTTATATTAAATGAGAAAACCATTTTAGCGCTACAAAAGTTTGAAACTCCCGTAGCGTTTTGGTTTTTATCATTTAGAATTTCTGGAACTTCGATGTTTTGTTCTAAAACCCTAAAGCGGTAAATTTATATCCCACAAGAACGAATAAAAAAACCGTCTCGCTAAGCGGACAGTTTTTTTAATATCATAAGCTTTTCTCTATCGGTTCCAATTTACCTCTGCTTCGGTTAATTGGCCGCTTGTGACGGCATTATCTTCTTTTTCAGTATCTCGGACAAATCCTCCTTCATTAGTAAATACAAAGATACCGGTGTAGGATTTTTTAGACAAATCGTTTTCATAGGTATTGAAGGATAACCAATATTCCACTTCAATTCCTCCAACCTCAGGAACTGCCTCAGGGAATTTTTCAGTAAGTAAGATAATTAAACCTTCCTCAACACGTTGCCACGTTAAATCAATAGCTGACTCGTTATCTAGTCCTTCGAAGCCTGGGATGTTATATTTCGTACGATTGCTCAACCGTAAATCAAAATTCAGATAATAAGCACTGGCTCCAAAATAAAATTCATCATTTCCATAGCTACTACCATAATCACGGCTCAATTCTTTATAAACATAATCAACCAATAATTGATAATCGGCAGCGGTAGGGGAAAATTTTACAGCAGGATTAAATGCCCAACCATTATCGGCATAGGTGAATTGGTCACTTTTTGAGGAAATAAAACCAACCAGATTCCAATAGCCTAATGAATACTGGTATTCACGGGCGTTTAAACTACCACTGTATTCATAAACCACCACCTGTGTTTTTCCTTCGGCAGGTACAGGTATATTATACCTTAACAGGGAAGGCAGGTAACTATTGGGTAAATTGGATGATGAAAAACCAGAAATTCCCATTAATGTATAATCAGCAGGATCCAGAGCCATGATGTTAATATCTTTCACCCAACTGGTTCCATTAAATTTATAAAGATCATTGTACACCAAATAATCTGCTGCTTTTACCGATTTTTTAGTCGACTCGATCCCTTTTACCACAACATTATCCACTTGATAAGTAGTGGTTTGACTTGCAGAACCATCTCCGGTATAACGAAACGCTACATAAATAGTCCCCGTATAGTCATTTAACAGCAAATTCCCTGAATTTACAAAAGCGGCTCCGTAACCATCGGCAGGACCGGTGGTAGGTAAGGTAAAACTACTGGTGACATCGTACCAGGTAGCATTTTCAACATCGGAGCCATTCAAATCATCTGAAATCAGAACACTCAGAGCAATATGTGTCCAATAACCCACATTCACATCAAACGTAAGGTTATTTTCAATCGAATTTGAAAGATCAATGGCTGGTGTGATCATATACAAAATCTCAGCACCCGTAGCTCCATAAGCACTAGCCTGGGCATAGCGATTACTATTAAACTCACGTCCCTGCCAGGCTTTAGAACCTGTTTCGGAATACACCTTCCATCCATTTTTGTTGATGGTATCATACTTTTCGTAATCATTAAATTCTTCACTTAATAATACCACCGACCCAATAGGATCAGTATCGGATTGGTTATAGGTAACATAGGCATATTGGTCGGCTATGGCATTTGGAAACGTATCGGCAAGAAGCCCGGGTAAATACTTATCGGCTGACTCCGATGGAAAAAAATAACCATTCTTTTCAACATCACCTCCAACAGCAGTATAATCAACGGCTGTCAGCTTATACTTTAAAGCCGCCTCATAACCAATCAGGTATTCCGGCTTTTCATACAGGTTATAGGTAACCATGCATGTGGATAGGTCTTTTAAAGCCGGAAATTTTGGAGCAAGTAACGGAGCCACGAAGTCCATAGCAGAATACTTCTGGTTTAATGCCAAATCACTTAGGATAGCATTTGCCCATATTGAATCCTCATTATTGGTTGCCAGTTTAATAGCACTATTCTTAATGGCTTTGTAGTCATCTGAAGTTAGGGTATAAGATATGTCCTCCTTATACGGTTCTATCTTTGTATCTAACTCATCATAAACTTCTTGCATGGGATTGCATGACCACATAAAAAGCATTACGATTGGAAAATATTTAATAAACTTTTTCATATATAAACTCTTTTAGTTAAAATTTAATTTTCAAGCCTGTTGACCAGGTACGTCCAAATCCATAAAATACAAGCGAGGTATTAGCATCATGATCACTTCCATCTTTAGAGTCTGAGATGTATTCTGTATCAAAAACATTAAGGACATTTCCGTAAACTGTGGCGTCAAGTTTACCCATTTTAAAGCTGTATTTTGCATTTACATCAAAGAGGTGGACATCAGGCATTCTCCATGAATCTGCTTTTGATTCTGGTGTGGTACGGAGGGTTGCATCAAAATCGGCATAATTACGGCCGTAGTAAGTATAATCAATGCCTACTTTTAGCTTTGGTAGCACTTCATAATCGGCTGATAAAAAAGCGGTTGTTTGGGCACTGTTTCCTACATGGGTTTCCTCAATGTAGGCACTATAGGAACCTAACAATGCTTGATTCTCATCAAATAAATCGAAGTGGACATCTTTGGAATATTTCCAATCGCCAATAGAAAACATTCCTTTAAAGATTAATTTGGTAATTGGTTTGTAACTTCCTTCCAATTCGAAACCTTTGTGCAACTGAGTTAGGCCCAAAATATTGGCAAACTGTCCACTAAAAGTCTGTGTAAAACCTCTGTCTTTCCACTCAGTGATGTATATATTCGCTTTAATGTTTAATTGCTTACTTTGATATCCGTATCCAATTTCACCAGTTACTATTTTTTCGTTTACTGCATCCTTATTAAATTCGTTGGTGTTGTTTTTAAATGCATATTTCATGTAAGGAGCTCTACTTATATATCCACCATTCACAAAGATATTGTGTTTTTCATTGATGTTATAACTGGCACCGCCTTTAAAGGTATAGGTTATAAACGATAACCAATCAGTTACCTGTCCTTCCTCTGGGGTGTACATAAAATAGTCGGTTCTACGGTAACTATTATTGGCTACAGAAGCTGAAACAAAAGCTGAATACTGATCAGTCGTATATTCGGCTTGTCCGAATATACCTGCCCAAAGCACTTCACCTAAATTATGATAATTGATGTAATCGCCTTTTTTCAATAAGGTGTTAGCAGGTCTATTAACATTACTAGAATTAAGGAAATATTTTCCACCTAATAAGTCTTCAATTTGGTAGGCATGGTACCCAGTATAATACCTTCCGTCAAACCCAGCGGTAATTTTTAATCCTGCCATATCTTTAGTTAGTGACGATAAAATTCCATACCAGTCGTGAGAATTAATACCGTTGGCTATAATGGCTGTTGATCCATTTAAAGCAGCAGCATTAGCGGCAATTACTGCATCGAAGTCCATATATCCTTCTGAGGTTCTTTTTGTTACCCCTTCATAATCTTCACCAGTATTGTAATTTACTCCTAACCAGTTGGCATTTTGTCCATATATCCGACGACCTCCACCGGTTGATTTAGATAAATAAACAGAGGTTGACAGCATGGTTGATTCATTAATATTCCAATAGTGGTTCAACGAAATCTGTGGCTTATGATAATAGTTATAAGCATATCCAATATTATAAATCTCACCATTTCTATAACCAAAGTCAGAATTCCATTTAGCTCCTTCAGGATTATCTCTATAGCTCTGTATGGTATGCATGTTACTCCTTTGGTTGTGCCATTGAGGTGCACCAAATGCTGTTAGAGATATACGATGCTGATCATTAATAATTTTTGATATATTGAGAAAATAGGTCCAACCATCGAAATTAGTGGCTTGAATGTATCCATTTCCATATTTATGACCTCCGGCTACAGTAACTGCCCAACCATTGTCAAGAAGTCCGGTAGACAATGAAAAATCTTGTTTAACCATTCCGTCATTCCCAACGCCCCCATAAATACTTCCTCCTTGTTCTGCATCTGTTGATTTGGTAATAATATTGATGGTTCCTCCTACAGATGACAATGCCAATTTAGAAGCTCCTAATCCACGTTGCACCTGCATAGTCTGGGTTACATCGCTTAATCCTGCCCAGTTGCTCCAATATACTTTACCTGTTTCCATATCGTTTACGGGTGCTCCATTAATCAGTATTCCAATGTTGTTAGAGTCAAATCCACGCATAAAGATGCGGCTGTCTCCATAACCACCTCCTGCTTTGGTTGCATATACTGAAGGGGTAGATTTAAGAATTTCAGGGTATTCTTGGTTTCCCAATTTCTCAGCAATAATATAAGGCTCTATGGTTGAAACAGCAACAGGTGTCTGGCGATCCCTTACAATTGACGCAGCCACTTGAATTTCATCCAAACCCACGGTATTGGGTTTTAACTTGATTACCCCTAAATCGCGTTCGCCACTGGCAGGAATGGTAACCTCCGTGGTTTCATCAATATAGCCCATGTATGAAAATACCAGAGTCACTTTTTCCTGTTGCACTTTCAATACAAAAGTTCCATCCAGATTGGCTGCAGTACCAACAGTGGTACCTTCAACAACAACTGTGGCGCCCATTAATGCGAAGCTCTCGGCATCGGCATCCACAATTTTTCCTTTGATTACTCCCTGAGCAAACACACCCGTGCCCAGGCAACTAAGGGCTATAAAAAGCCCTGTTTTTTGCAGAAGTTTAATCATATCATTCGGTTTTTGTTAAATGTTTCGTTTTTATAGTTGCCAAAAATAGTTTTCTGAGGTAAATTTACGGTTAATTCCAAATTACCAACATCTTAATGTTTCTGTTTTATCAACAAGATATATACAGGAAAATGGTCGCTGTAACCTCCCTGATAAATTCCTCCTGCAAAGGTCCGTTTGGGGTATCCTCGGAACTGTCCTTTGGTTTGTGTCAGAAAATTTGCATTGAATATTTTGGCTGAATGGAAAATCAGGGTGGAAGAATCCGTCTCCAACAAACCTGGTGAAACAATGATCTGATCGAAATTATCCCAGGCATCGCGGTAAGCCAATGAACCAACCCCCTTTTTAAACATATTGTAATATGGATTAAACATGGATGTGACATCTACCTCTTCTTTTTCACCTTGTGCATTGATGTATCTGGTTAAACTTTCATTGATGGGATCATCGTTCAAATCGCCCAATAACACAATTTTTGCTTTGGCATCGGTTTGTTGAATGGAGTCGATAATGTGGCGTGTTAGCTGGGCTGCTGCAATCCGCAACGGCCTGCTTCGGGCTTCACCCCCATAACGCGATGGCCAATGGCACACAATAATATGCAAGGGTTCATTATCAAATATTCCCGAAACCACCAATTGGTCCCGTGTACGGAAAGAAGTGTCAGTTGTATAATCCAGTACATGCGAGCGAGTATTGGTCACTTTAAAATAGGCAGGCTGGTATAACAAACCCACATCTACACCCCGCCTATCAGGCGAATTGTAATGCACCACCTTATAATTAAAAGGTTTTAAAGGTTTGGTTTGTACCAAATCAAGCAACACTTGTTCGTTTTCTATCTCAGAGACCCCGAGAATCATTGGTGGAATTTTTGTTAAATCGGTTCCTATCTGGCTAATGGCAAATCCCATGTTTTCTTGTTTTTCGTTATACCGCTCTGTATCCCAACGATTGATACCTCCTGGTAAAAACTCAGCATCATCAGTGTCGGGCGAATCAATGGTGTCAAATAAATTTTCGAGGTTGTAAAATGCTACGGTAGCTATTTTAAACTTTGAGTCGGCTTGGGCATTGGTGGTTACAACGAATGCCACAAAAGTTAAAAGAGTAAAAATTCTCTGCATCATATGAAATTAAGGTAAAATGTTAGTTATTATAAAGCTGTCAATATTTTATATCCCCTATTTTGAATCTAGAACCATTTTATTTTTCAAAAATACGAAATGCAAAGGAACAACATCTTTCTGAAAAAATATTTTACAACAGGTAAAATTTACTTTAAATGGTGTTTATTTGGCAAAAATAACTTAATATTTATTTAATATTGGGAATAATGATTAATATTTTGGATGTTTAATAGGAAATTGAAACACTTCTATTATTTTTGTGGACTATTTATTTTTGGGATCGTTAACCGCTAAAATTAAATTCTAAATAGATGAATAAATGAAAAGAAGCTACACTACATTTTTGGTTGGGTTGTTTTTGTTGCCTTTTTCCTTGTTTGGGCAAGAAATTCAGGATACCCTGCCTAAAGAAGATTTTTTAGATGATGCCCCTGAAATTGTTTTATCGGAATCGGAACTCGAAGAGAGCGATGCTACCATTGGAACCATTTCCGGTATTTTAACCTCATCGCGCGACAGGTACCAGAGTACCGCCGGGTATCAGTTTGGTGCAACCCGGTACCGTATCAAGGGGTTTACCTCTGAGCAGGGTAGCGTTACCATTAATGGCATCCCTATGAATGACCCGGAAACAGGATGGGCATCGTTCAGCCTTTGGGGCGGATTGAACGACGTTACCCGATATCCGGGACTAGTTGCAGGGATAGGTTTTTCGGAACATACATACGGAAATGTGGGTGGCCTGGTTAATTATAACATGCAGGCTTCGCAAATGCGCAAAGGAACCCGCATCACCTATTCCTACGGGAACCGCAATTATACCCATCGGGCCATGGTAACTTACAATTCCGGATTAATGAAAAACGGATGGGCTTTTTCTTTATCGGGTTCCCGCCGAATGGCACAAGAAGGTTATGTTGAAGGCACTTTTTACGATGCCTGGAGCTATTTCCTTGCGGTTGAAAAAAAAATCAACGATAACCATAGCCTGAATTTTGTGGGTTTTGGGGCGCCACGGGAATATGGACGTGCTTCCGCTTCGACACAGGAAGCTTACGATTTGGCCGGAACCAATTATTACAATCCTAACTGGGGGTATCAAAACAGTGAAAAACGGAATGCCAACGTGGGAAAATACCACCAGCCTTTTTTTGCATTAACCCATTATTGGAAAATTTCCGATAAATCGGATTTACGGACTTCAGCCTCATACCTTTTTGGCAGAGGAGGTTCCACCTCACTGAATTGGGTAAATGGCGATGACCCAAGACCCGATTATTACAAAAACCTGCCCAGTTATTTTACAACCACTAAATGGGACGAAGAAAGTTATCAGGAAGCCTTATACGATTGGCAAAACAACGAAAGCCGCCGCCAACTTGATTGGAACAAATTTTATTCAACAAACCAAATCAGGCCCGATGTGATTGAAAACGCCGATAATACACCCGGAAACACCGTTACCGGAAACCGCTCAAATTACATTATCCAAGAGAGGCGTAACGACAAGAAACAGTATAACTTTACCTCCATCTTTAACCAAAGTTTTGGAAATATTATTTGGAATGCAGGTGTGAATGCCTCAATATATAAAGGATATCAATTTACAACCGTTGTTGATTTATTGGGAGGCGATTATTACCTTGATATTGATAAATATGCTACCCGGGATAGTTTGCCTGCCGATGGGGAACGTTTCCCGTTAGCCGCCCACAGCAACCTGAACAACCTGAACAATGTAGTTTACGAAGGCGAAAAATTTGGGTATGATTACGTGGCCAACATCAATAAAATGGAAGCTTTTGGGCAATTGAATTATAGTTTGCCAAAACTAGAAATTATGGCCGGGGCAAAAGTTTCGAATACCACCCAATGGCGGATAGGTAAAATGAAAAACGGGGTTCATCCTGAAAATTCCTATGGCGACAGCGAAAAGCTGAATTTTTTCGATTTTAGTGTGAAGGGGGGAATTACCTTTAAGGCTGATGGTAGAAATTACATCATTCTGAACGCTTTATACCAAACCGATGCACCAACATTCCGGAATTCGTTTGAAACCGCCCGTACCAGTAATAAAACCATTGATAATTTAACCAGTCGTAAGGTTTTTGCTACCGATTTATCGTACAACCTGCGCTTGCCGATCCTTCGGACAAGGCTTTCTGTGTATTATTCAAAAAACAAAGATGATATCTCTGTCCGTAATGTTTATATCGAGGGCCGTGACGAACAAACCAGTAGTGGTGGTGTATATGGAAGTTACATTTGGCGTGGTCTAGATAGGGTTCATTATGGAGCTGAATTTGGATTGGATGTAAACATTACCCCAAGTTTAGAATACAATATTGCTGCAGGTATAGGTAATTACCTTTACAATAACCGCCCCACCATTCAAGTTATTTCCGATAATGGAATGACCAACCAAACCGATGTAGCTTACCTAAAAAATTATCATATTGGTGGTTACCCGCAAAGTGCTTTGGCTACAGGTTTTCGTTACAATGGAAAGCACTATTGGTTTGCCGGTTTTACGGTAAATTATTTTGCCGATATTTATGTGGATATCTTTCCAGAAAGGCATACTGAATTTGCTTTAGAAGGATATACACCCGAACATATCAATTGGCAAAAACTTACCCACCAGGAAAAACTTAAAAATGGAATGACCCTGGATCTGTTTGCCGGAAAAAGTTGGAAAATAAAAGATTATTTTATTGCCTTAAATGCCAACGTTTCTAATGCCTTAAACAATACTGAACTGGCTTTTTCGGGTTACGAACAATACCGGGTCGATCGCGAAAATCCAGACCGGTTCCAGTCAAAATACTTTTATATGTATGGAACACAATTTTTTATCAATCTTAACCTTCGCTTTTAAAATATAATATTATGAAATTCAGAAATATATTAAAATCTTTTGCAACAGTAGCAATTGCAACATTTGCCTATAGTTGTGTCGACAATGAATTTGATGCACCCTCGGTTGAATACCTGCCTGATGGCCAGGCAATTACCATTAGTGAACTCTACCAAATGTACAACACCAAGGGTGGAGCTTTCAAGTTTACCGATACCATGTATCTGTATGCCACTGTAATTGCCGACGAAGGAAGTGGTAACTTTTATAAGAATATTTATATTCAGGATAATAGCGGTGGTATCAATATTAAATTACAAGAAAGTGCCGCCAGTGTACGTATTGGCGATTCTGTAAAAATTGTAATGGATGGTTTAATAGTATCAAAATATGCCGAAATGATGCAACTTGATTCAGTAAAACCCGCATATGACTTGATTGTATTAAAAAATAATGTTCCCCGTACACCCGAGGTAGTTACCATTAGCCAGCTAGCTGATTACAGTTATACTTGTAAACTGATTCAATTAAATGATGTTCAGTTTGCACCTGCCGATACCGCAACCACCTTCGCCAATGGTTACGAATTGGTAACCATGAACCATACATTAATGGACTGCGATAAAAATACCGTGATAGTACGAACCAGTGGTTATGCCAACTTTGCCGATGTAAATATCCCCAATGGTAAAGGAACCGTGGTTGCTGTTGTTAGCCGTTACAATACCGATGTTCAGTTATATATCCGCGATGTACGCGAAGTAAATTTAGATAGTACCCGTTGTGGTGGGGTTGTTACAGCAGCCCGTACCTTAAGCGAAGATTTCAATACACTGGCTAATTATGGCGATCCCAGTACATTAGATGGCTGGCAAAATTACATGAAAACCGGCACACGTGGTTGGCAAGCAAAAGAATTTAGTGGTAACATTTATGTGCAGGCATCGGGATATAATTCAGGTTTAGCTGAAATGGAAACCTGGTTGATTACCCCACCTCTTGATTTTTCAAGCGGTGATCGAGCTATTGCCTTTGAATCGGCTATTGCTTATTGGACTCACACCAGTGGCCACCCTGCAAAGGTGATGATTTCAACCGATTTTACCGGTACAAATTATACCGAAGCCACCTGGACCAATTTAAATGCCACATTGGCACAAAGCACCTCAAGTAATTATACATTTGTTGCTTCCGGCGAAACTGATTTATCAGCTTATACCGGCACGGGTTATATTTCATTCGTGTATGTTGGAAGTAGCACCGAATCGACTTCATTCTGTATCGATAACTTTAAATTTGGCGAAAAGGGAACACTAGGCGGTAGTGGTAATACCGGAAGTGGGACCGGAACTTACGATGATCCTTACGATGTAGAATATGCAATTGGAAACAACTCTGGTAACGGAGTTTGGGTGAAAGGCTATTTGGTAGGTGTTATTGAAACAGTGGATGCTTCTGGGAATTCCCTTTCTACATTTGTACCAAGCTTTACAGCTCCTTTTAATACCGCCACAAACGTTATGATAGCTCAAACTGCCTCCGAAACCGACACCAATAATTGCGTTATTGTTCAGTTGCCAAGTGGTGCTATCCGCGATGCAGTTAATTTAAATGTGAACCCAACGAACCAGGGAAAAGAAATATTACTTTACGGAAACCTGGAGACCTATTTCAGCAAACCCGGTTTAAAAACAGTTACCGGTTACTGGCTCAACGGCACAGGGATTATTCCCGAAGAACCCGATGGCTTTTTTATTGAAGAGTTTGCCACTACCTTAGGCCAGTTTACAGGATATAGCGTAAGTGGTACTCAGGTTTGGGAATGGGCAAGTTACGGAAGCGGTTGTGCCAAAATGAGTGGCTATTCAGGGGGTGCTGTTGCCAACGAAGATTGGTTGGTTTCGCCAGCCATTGATTTAACCTCGAAAACCAATGTGGTGATGACCCTTTCTACAGCGGCAAACTATATTGATGGGTGGGATAAAATGCAGGTATTAGTATCTGATGATTATTCCGGAGATGTTGCTACTGCCACTTGGACTGAATTTTCCGGCTATACCAAACCTACCAGCTTTACTTTTGTTGATTCAGGTGAGATAAGCCTGACAGCCTTTGAGGGAAAAACCATCTATGTGGCCTTTAAATATGTAAGTACCGGTTCGGCCGCGGCTACCTGGGAAATTGGAACAGTTGTATTAAAAGAAAAGAATTAAAAATAGATATACCGAAAAAGGGGTGCCCAAATCATTGGGCACCCCTTTTTATTTCTGTCAAAACACCTTATTTCCGCAAGTCATGGGATGTTAATTGAACAACAATTGTTTACCTTCTTTGTGTCAAATTGAGTCACCCCGTGACTTTTGACGGTTTCCCGGATGACTTGCGGATTTTTAGAAAATACAATTCTCAACAATTTCGTTAAAAACACGGTTAGGATTTAGTTTTTCATCAAATTTGCCTGAGGATATTTTCCAAATCCTCGGGGGTATCTACGCTTAATCCCTCAAAGCTGGTGATGGACGTATGGATTTTGTACCCATTTTCCAGCCAGCGCAATTGTTCCAGCGATTCAGCTACTTCAAGGGTACCTTTCTGTAATTGGCAAAGTTCAAACAAAACATTTTTTCGGTAACCATACATGCCAATGTGCTGGTAAAAGGTTCCATGCGAAAGCCAGTTCTCAACTGATGCCCCGCGGATAAAAGGAATGCAACTGCGGCTAAAATACATGGCCTCCCCATTTTTATTAATGGTAACCTTAACCTTATTGGGATTTTGCAACACCTCCGGATCGGTAACCTGTTTAATCAGTGTAGCAATTTCGGTCTCGGGGAGTTTGAATAATTGGTCGAGTTGTTTAATTTGCTGGGGATCAATAAAAGGTTCATCGCCTTGAACGTTGATAACAATATCTGCTTTTACCTGCTTCAGTTCCTCGTATTTTGTTACGGCTTCGGCACATCGGTCAGTTCCGCTGGGGTGTTTTTCCGATGTAAGCACCACATTTCCCCCAAAAGAGGTAACAGCCTGAAAAATCCGCCCGTCATCGGTGGCCACGCAAACATGGTTTAGCGCTTTTTGGGTCTGTTCATACACCCGTTGTATCATAGTTTTTCCTTTAATAGCTACCAAAGGTTTTCCGGGAAATCTTGTCGATGCATATCTGGCGGGTATTATTCCAACTGTAATCATAATGTAGTTTTTGGCAAAAATAATCATTTGTAGTTCATATCGTCCGAAATAATAAAGAACCCCGGCCATCTCTGTCGGGGTTCTTTAAAGTTGAGCCTATTTTATTTTCTTTTAAAACGCGATGCAAACTCAATCATCTTCCGTAAGCCATCGGTAAGCAATAGGGCATACATGGCTAATGAGAATACCCAAATCACAATCAAGTTAAATACATAGGTGTCCATTTCTAAGCCTCCGACCCTTTTAACGGGGGAATAAAAATGAGCCCGGCCATTCCGCTTGCTGGGATCTTTGTATATGGGATCGGACAATTGAACCAGGCCTTCGCCAGTGTCATGGATTTTATTAATCTCGTTCCGGTTCATCACCAAATCGGCCAGAAAATCGTTGTAATTCTCTTGTTTAAGCTTCACCAAAGCCTCTTTACCGCCAACACTGGTAGTTAAGTCGGCTACCTGTTGGTCAATCATGCTGATAGCTTTGTTTTGTTTGGTCTGAAAATATCTGGTCACCAGTTGAAGGTGATCCTGCAGGTCCTTAATAACTGTTTGAGAAAGTTTACCTGATTCAATCTCGTTGGTCCGTGCAAAAACATATTTGGGTGCCGTCAGATTCAGTTTCTCGATTTCCTTTTTAAGCAGCACGATATTCTTCTCTCTAAGCTGCTCATCTGATTGGTATTGAATCTTCGATATTTTATTATTCAGGGCCGGAATCCAATACGAGGCCACATAACTGGCTTCACTTTTCTTCTTCTCCAAATAATAGAAGTGTTTTTCATACGCATTGTCTTTATATTGTTTTACGGCCATAGCCTCGTAAGCCCAGCGTGAAACCATCATGTCACCTAAAATGGGCACATGCTCGTAGGAACTGATGGAGATATTGAGTTTTTCGAACTTGACCATGGTTCCGCTGAACAATAACTGCGGCACCACCAAAAACGGAATTAAAATGTAGATGGTTATCACCGAATCAAGAGCCGAGGAGATATTCAACCCAATCATGTTCGATGCACATGAGGCTGAAAACAGCATCAACCAATGAGCCCAGGTTAATCCCTGGATCTCCATAATGAGATTGCCTATTAGCACAAATGAAAAAGTCTGGATGGCTGAAATAGCAAAAAGAATCAATATTTTGCTGTTCAAATAACTGAAACGGCTTAGGTTAAGGAATTTTTCCCGTTTCAGCAATTGCCGGTCACGGATAATTTCTTCGGCACTTACCGTGAGCCCTACAAAAATAGCTACAACCACGGCCATAAACAGGTAAATGGGCACATTTTCGTTGGCACTAAAGATATAAGCTCTCGGGTTGTCGGATGTTCCTTGAATATACTTGGTAAAATAGGCTAATATAAATGCCAGTAAAGGAGCCTCCAGGAAATTGATGAGCATGTATTGTTTGTTCGAAAGTTTCGAAAGCACATTTCTGACAGAAAAAATCCGGAACTGCTTTATCTTCCCGGGGATGGCAAAATTGTTTTTCGGTAGTTCCTTCTTTTCAGTATCTATTTTGTGTTTGCTTTCAATGTTTTTTTGATACAATTCGGCCCATTCTTCGGGAGGTGTTTTTCGTTTT
>Ga0209016_1000873_pt1 | contig 29974 bp, 24 predicted proteins | sample EPASupsiteSAE305_FD_187265 | JGI IMG/M metagenome (GOLD analysis project Ga0209016, IMG submission 187265) | Bioremediated contaminated groundwater microbial communities from EPA Superfund site, New Mexico - SAE3-05 (SPAdes) (version 2) | ecosystem: Environmental > Aquatic > Deep subsurface >...
CGCGTTTCGAGCCGCAACGCTGCATCGAGCGATGAAAAGGGCTCGTCGAGCATCACCAGGGTCGGCGACGGCGCCAGCGCGCGGGCCAGCGCGACACGCTGTTGCTGGCCGCCTGACAACTGCTGCGGCGCGCGTTCGGCGAAGTTCGCCGGCAAGCCGACCAGTTCCAGCAATTCGGCCACACGATGCCGCGCGCGGCGCTGCGTGCGCGGCAGGCCGAAGACGATGTTGTCCGCTACGGAAAGATGCGGAAACAGCGCGCCTTCCTGCGGCACATAGCCGATGCGGCGCTGTTCGGAAGGCACATGCAGGTTGTCGCCGACGACGCGGCGGCCGTCGATTTCGACGCTGCCGCCATCCGCGCGTTCGAAGCCGCACAGCAGGCGCAGCAAGGTGGTCTTGCCACTGCCGGACGGTCCGAGCAGCGCGAGCAGCGTGCCGCGCTCGACGGAGAGATCGATGCCGTGCAGCACCGCATGGCCGTCGAACGATTTTTGCAGTCCGCGGATACGAAGTTCGCTCATGAAAATCCGATGGAAAAAGCGGGCGAGAGCGCGCGAAGTTTAGCTACGTTCGCCGAGCAGCGCCGATTTGCCGAGCAACGCGAACAGGAGGCCGGAGGCGAACAGCGAAATGCCGGTGAGCAGCGCCGCATAGGGCGCCGCGGCGGCGAACGCCATGGTCGAGGTGTCGGCCCAGACCTGAGTCGCGAGAGTCTGCGTGTCGATCGGCGAGAGCAGCAGGGTGGCATTCAATTCGGTGACGACGGAGATGAACACCATTGCCGCTGCCGCGCCGAGTCCGGGACCCGCCAGCGGCAACACTACGCGCAACAGCGTCTGCGTCCAGCTCAGGCCGAGTGCGCGAGCGGTTTCCTCAAGGCGCGGCTGCGCCTGCATGAAGGCGGCCCGCACGCTCACCAGCGCGATCGGCATGAACAGCATCGCGTAGGCGATCACCAGCAGCGTCGCGCTTTGATAAAGCGGTTGCAGCGCATGCACCGCGAGCGACACGATCGCCAGTGCGATCACCAGTCCCGGGATGCCTTGCGCCAGAAACACGGTGCGTTCGAACAGCGTCGCGAAGCGGGTCGGATAACGCACCAGCAGGAAGGCGAGCGGCACGACCAGCAGCGTGGTCAGCAGGGCGGCAGCGAGTCCGAAGCCGAGCGAGGAGATCGTTGCGTTGAATAGCAGTTCGGGCGACACGTCGGCCGGTGTGACGGCAGCCGCGCCTGGTTGCGTGAGCCAGTAGCCGATCGTGCCGAGCGGCACGCCGAGCGTGGTGATCGCCAGCGCGGCGAAGCCGGCGACGACGATCCAGCGCCATGCGCCGAGGTCGTAGCGCAAGACCGCGCGACGTGTACCGCGGTCGACGCGTTCATAACGCGCCGCGCCGCGTACCCGAAACTCGAATGCCAGCACGACGAGGCAGATCACGATCAGCAGGCACGCGAGCAGCGAAGCGCCGCCGCCGTCGAAACTGGTGCGGAATTCCGCGTAGATTTGCGTCGTGAAAGTATGAAAGCGCAGCAGCGTGAACGCACCGAATTCAGACAGCACGCCGAGCGCGACCAGCAGCATGCCGCCGAGCAGCGCCGGACGCAGTTGCGGCAGCACGACGCGCAGGAATGTGGTCCAGCGATTGCAGCCGAGCGCTCGCGCACTTTCTTCCAGCGCCGGGTCCATGCTGCGCAACGCGGCGGCCACGGGCAGGTAGACGAGCGGGAAATAGGCCGAGCTCAGCACCAGCAGCGCGCCGTTGAAGTCCTGCAAATCCTGACTCAGCGACACCCATGCATAGCTCGAAATGAAGGCGGGCATGGCGAGCGGCGCGGCGGTGAGCACGGCCCACATACGACGCCCCGGCAGATGCGTGCGTTCGACAAACCAGGCGGCGGCCGTGCCGACGACGGCGCAGGCGAGTGTGGCCGACACGGTGATCAGCAGTGTATTGATCAGCAGTTCGCCGACCAGCGGCCGGAAGATCAGATCGACCGCTTCAGCGAGACCGAAGCTCGCCGCGCGCCAGAAGGTAAACGCAATCGGCAGCAGCACCAGCAAAGCGCTGAGTGCCGCCGCCGCGAACAACCCGCGCGGCGCGCGCAAACGGGCGCGCGCCGGGGCGGGGGTGACAGCCGGAGGGCCGGCTGATACGGCATCGCTCATTTACAGCAAACCTGCCTGGCGCAGCAGCTTGCCGGCCTGGCTGTCGTCGCCGAGTTGCTGGATGGTCAGCGCCGGCGGGTTCAGTTCAGCGAACGGCTTGAGGATCGGGTCCGACGCCACGCCTGCGCGCAGCGGATACTCGAACATGACGTGGCTGTTCGCCATCAACTGCTGGGCGCGCTCGCTAACCAGGTAGGCCAGAAACTTCTGTGCGCCGTCGGCGTTGTGAGCCGACTTCAGCACCGCCGCGCCCGACACGTTCACCGTCGCGCCGGCATCGCCGTTGCCGAAGTGATAGATCGCGCTGCGGGTCTTCGCATCGCCGATCTCAGCGTGCAGACGTGCCCAGTAGTAGTTGTTGATCAGGCCGGTTGCAACACCGCCGCGATTGACGGCGGCCACCACGCCTTCGTCGTCGTCGAAAATCTGCGCGTTGGCTTTCAGACCCTTCAGCCATGCGACGGTTTGCGCTTCGCCCTTCAGGGCAAGTACCGCGCTCACCAGCGGCAGGAAGTCGCCGTCGCTAGGCGCAATGCCGACTTTGCCTTTCCATTCCGGCTTGGCCAGATCGAACAGCGACTGCGGCAGTTGCGACGGTTGCAGCCTGGTGGTGTTGTAGGCCAGCACGTTTTCGCGCGCGGTCACGCCGACCCATGCGCCGGTCGGCGAGCTGAAGCGCGCCGGCACGGTAGCGAGCGTCGAGCTGTCCACCTTGCTCAGCAGGCCTTTCTCTTCGAGCAGCATCAGCTCGGGCGAGTTTTCGGTGAAATACACGTCAGCGGGCGTCGCTGCGCCTTCCGCGACGATTTGCGCCGCCATTGCCGGGCCTTCGCCATTACGGATCTTCACCGAAATGCCGGACTGCTTTTCGAAGTCCTTGGCGAGCAGATTGACGACCTGTTCGTGCTGCGCGTTGTACAGCGTGATCGACGCGGCGTGGGCCGCCGAGGGTACGGTTGCGAACGCGGCCAGCGTGAGGGCGGCAGCGCTGCTGAGCAAGCGCAGGCGGGTGCCAAACCAGGAATGAGCCATGATCCTAAAATCCGTTAGTGATGTTGTTGGTCTTCAAAGCGCCGCCTGCCTGATGGGCGGCGGCTTGCTGCTCAGCTTGCATTACGTCTCGAACAGCCCCGCGCCGATATACGAACCCGGTTTCGCGCCCGGCGGCACCGCGAATATCGCGCTGCCTACGTGCGTCGTGAACTGGTTCATCATGTCGAACTTCGAGAGTTTTTCGTTGATCGGAATGAAGCCGGTACGCGGGTCGCTCTGGTGAGCGAGGAAAATCAGTCCCGCGTCGTACTCGGTTTCCTGACGCCATGGCGGCCAGCGCTCGATATAGAAGTTCGTGCTGTCGTTGTACGAATAGGAACGGCGCAGAATCTGCGCGCCGTTGTTGCTGGCCTGATTCGACAGACGCACGTGCGAGTTCTCCGGGATCACCGGATTACCGTCCTTGTCTTCTTCCTTCAGGTCGACCGGGTCGAACTCGTTCTTCTTGCCGATCGGCGCGCCGCTGTATTTGTGACGGCCGAACACCTGTTCCTGGAAGTCGACTTCGGTGTTGTCCCAATGCTCGAGCGTGATGCGGATGCGGCGCACCACGGTGTAGGTGCCGCCTTCCATCCACGGTGCGTCGGCCGTGGCGCCGGCCCACACGAACTCGCTCATCAACTGCGGCTTCGCGGTCGACGGATTGTTGGTGCCGTCCTTGAAACCCATCAGATTACGCGGCGTCTGACCGCGCGGACCGGACAGGAAACCGGATTGGCCCCAGCGCATCGCGGCGGTGCCGTAAGCGAGGCGCGCCAATTGCCGGACCGCGTGAAACGCCACCTGCTGATCGTTCGCGCAGGCCTGGATGAACAGGTCGCCGCCGGTCTTCTGCTCGATCAGCTGATCGCCGTTGAAACGTGGCAGATCGACGAGCGCGGCGGGGCGGCGCGCGGCGAGGCCGTAGCGGTCCTTGCCGTCCTTTGTGAACAGACCGGGGCCGAAACCGAACGTGATCGTCAGGCCGCACGGGCCGAGACCGAGCACGTCGCCGGAATCGGGCGCGGCTTTGGCGTTGGTCGGGCTGTAGGCCGCGTTGTTGGCGGTCGTGTCGGCGGCGCTACCGGTTTGCGCATCGGCCTTCGTGCTGACCGGCGTATCGGCCTTGGTGTCGGTCAGCTCGGTTCTGGCCGCGGCGCCGGTCGGCAGCGGCGCGGCCGTGTGGCCTTGCGTCATGCGCGCGGCGGCGTCGGTCCACGCACGCAGCAGCGCGATCACGTCGGCGCGGTTCGCGGTTGTCAGATCGAGCGCGGCGACATACGTGTGGCTCTGCTGCGGCGTAACAATGCCGCCTTGATGCAAACCGTAGAACGGCTCGACTGCCTGGGTCGGATCGGCGGCATGTGCCGGCGTCTTGCCAAGCGCGGCCTGGGCGACGCCGGTCGCACCGAGGCTCGCGCCCGCTGCGACCGCCGCACTGCCGGCCTTCAGAAAACCGCGCCGTGAGGGCCGCGGGGGGTGATCGTTTGCCATGGTTACTTCGCCTTCAGTTGGCGGTGGGGGTGTGCCGCAAGCGCGTCTGGCTCGCCGGCCGGATTCGCGCCTGGCTGGTTTACTTCGCGAGGACCAGCGCGTTCACGTCGTCCTGCACGTAATAGAAACCGTCGCCTTCGGGCGTCAGGGCGAGACCGAACAGGTCGCCGTTGCCGGGGGGCGATTGGGCCTTGTCAGTGTCGATCCAGCGAGCGTAGATCTGCTTGCCGCTGGCCGGGTCGATTTCGACGATCTGGCCGTTCAACGCGTTGGTGACGAGCAGGTGGCCGTTCGGTGCGGTGACCATGGCGAGCGGGCGATGCAGCAGACCGTCCGCGGTCAGTTGGCGGCCCACGCCGGCGCTGGTGTCGCGCGTCATCGGTTCGTCGATTTCGGTGATGCGGTTGCCGATTGCATCGGAGACGTACAGCAGTTTCTGATCGCCCGACAGCGCGAGGCCGGTCGGACCGACGAGGAACACGCCCTTGTCCGCCTGCGCGCCGAAGCCGCTGCCGATCACGGTTTCCTTCTTCACGACGGGCGCCTTGCCGGCCGGCACGTCGAGGTCCAGACGCAGGATGGTGGCCTGCTTGAACACCGGCGGATTGCCTTGCGCTCCGCCCACGCCGAAGCCGGCATTGCTGACGAACAGCGTCGCGCTCGTGCCGTTGTCGACGACCGCCATGTTGCCCCACGGATCGTTGATGTTCGGGCTGGTGATGGTCGATGCGACCTTGCCGTTCGGATCGATCACGATCAGGCAGCCGGCGCCCTTGGTGCCGGTGGTGCCGTCATTGCTCGGCGTGCTGCCAACGATCACGTAGCCCGATTTGAGCATCGTCATCGCGGTCGACAGACCGATGCCGCCCGGACATTCCTTCAGATCGCGCGGCACTGTTGCGAACACCGTCATCTGTTTGGTGTCCGGATGATAGTTGACGATCGTGCTGCCGGTGCCTTGCAGATTGGTCGAGTTATTGAAGTTCCCGACCAGCACGTCGCCTTGCTTGACGGTGCCTGCCGTGACCGGCGCGACCACGACCGCGTACGGATTCTGGTCGCCGTTCTCCGGCACCGTGTTGATCAGCGTGGAGTGATGCTTGATGGTTTCGAGGAACCCTTGCGGCTCGGCCCGGGCAACGCCGGCCGTCACGAATGCAGCGGCGCTGACGGTTGCGGCAATCAGGGCCCGCGCGGTGCGCGGCAAAAATTTGCGCGTGGGATGGTTCATGAGTGTGCCTCCGTGCCTGAGCACAAAGCGGTAGTTACGGTCATGATCGACAGCATGGCGTTCGATTTAATCGGGTTATGCGAATCTGCGTGGGTAGTCATGGCGAACGGCATCAGAACGTGATGTTGGTCCGCAGACCGACGACGAACGTATTGCGCAGCGGTTGCGTCGGCGCGCTCGGGTTCTGGCCGGCGCCGGCATTGAACGTGTATTGCGCATCGGCTTGCAATTGCCACCACGGGGTGACCTGGTACTGGTAGGTCGCTTCAAGCGTGGTTTCGCTGGTGCGTACGCCATAGGGTCCGCCGCTGAATACCTGGTTATCCTGATCGAGGCCGTTCGCGTGGTTGCCGACCTTGATATAGGTGAGCGCGATACCGGCGCTGTCGTTGTCGCGGCCGGCGAACGGCGCTTTCAGCACGATGCCGAGGTTGGCGGAGAGACTCACCAGATTGCGGTCGCCCGGTGCGCCCATCACCCGCCCGAAAACGCTGAGGCTGCGCGGCTCGTCCGGATCGGGGCGCCAGATCATCTGGTCGGCTACCGCGTAGATGCTGTAGTCGCCATGATGGTTCTGCGCGACGCCGGTGCTCGCCGGGTTCGCAAGCGAAAGGCCGGTGTTGTCGAAGCGCTGATCGGCGAAGCTGCCGTTGTTGTACCAGAGGCCGAGCTTGTAGGTGCCCGGCAGACCGCCGCCGCCCGCGCCGACCATTTCACCGTCGGCCGGTTGATTGATGGCGTACTGCAACTCGCCGATGTACAACGCGCCGTTATGCAGGTTGAAGTTGGTGCCGCTCTTGTTGTTCGGATTGTTGCCGAGCGGATCGCCGTCAAACACGCCGACGAGCGCCGTCAACGAAGGGGTGATCTGGCCGCGCACGCGCACGCCGAGATCGGCCAGCGGATAGGCGGGACCGCCGGAAGGCATGTCGTACGAAGGCAGCGCGGGCCAGCCGAACATCGTGTTGACGAACAGTGCCGCGTTCGAACTGGTGATGAACTCCTGATCGATACTCTGCTGACCGATCTTGATGTCGACACGCTTGTTCAGGAACGACTGCTGGTACCACAATTCCCACAGGCGGGTAGCGTCATCGGCTTCGATACCGCTTGCCGTGTTCAGCGTACCCAGCTTGTTGGCGCTGAGGTTGGCGCCGTGGATCTGCAACGCGCTGACGTTGAACAGGCCGCCCGGCAAACCGAACGCCTTTTGCGTATCCATCTGCAAGGTCGCGGTCGTGAGGCCGTCGTAATCCGCGCCGCGCGCAAGGCCGCCGCGCAGGTTGTCGAGCACTTCACTGGTTTCGGTGAGCGCGAACGTCACGCCATATTTGCCGAGCCAAGGGCGCAGGCCGCCGATGTCGCCGAGCAACGTCGCGCGATTCCACACGCCGGTCCATTGATTCGTTTGAGTCGCCTTGATGTTCAGGTCGGCTTCGGGCGCTTCCGGTGCGGCATCGGGATTGGCGTCGGCCATGGCTACGCCGGCGGTCAACGAGGCCCAGGCGAAAGCGGTGCAGAGCGCAAGGCGCCGCATCGAAGGCAAACGCGAACGGCGCGCGGTGCCGGCGTCGCGAAGCCAACGCGCCAGGCCGGCGCGTTCAGTTGATTGGGCGAACTTCATCGAAATCCTTATTTGTGTTGTATCGACTGATCTAACCATCGCGGCATTACGTTGCCGTAAAGCGTGCGAGTTGCCGCATCGGTTCGCGACGCCTCATGCAGCAGATGGCGAGATCGTACGCATGCGGAATAAGTGCGTCAACACAAATGAGAACGATTCGCATCAATATTACTGGTGTGTAATTTTGAGCTTTACGGACTGCTACTAAAGGCTGTTTGTGCGTAAGTTAAAGTGAATAAATATGTAATGTTTTGGTATGAATCTGGCCATGTCGAATCGCTGCCGGGCGGAGCGGGGGCGAAAAGCGGGCGTAACTCGAAAGCTCAATGTCAGGAGCCGGATATGAGCAGGCAGGCGGCGAGTCGTGGATTCGTGTTCCGTCGAGCGGGTAACAAAAGAAGCTATGATCATCTTCCGATGCCGCGCGATGGCGCGAAGCACTTCTCAAGCGCATACCAGGCGCACAATTTCCAAACCCTACCGGGACGACACCGATGTCACATACCGTGAATCTGGAAAATTACTTCACCCGCATAGGCTACCAGGGGCCTCGCGCGGCGACGTTGGAAGTGCTTCAGGAACTCCATAAGCTGCACCCCAGATCGATTCCTTTCGAGAATCTGAACCCGCTCACGCATCGCGCGGTGAAACTCGATCTCGAAACAATCGAACACAAGCTGATTACGCAAAAACGCGGCGGCTATTGCTTCGAGCAGAACGCATTGTTCGCGAATGTCCTGATGCAGTTGGGCTTCGACGTAACGCCTTTACTCGGCCGGGTTCTTTGGGGCCGCGAATCCGGCACGATTCCGCCGCGCACGCACATGGTCCTGCGGGTCGACATCGGGAACGAAGCGTGGATCGCCGACGTCGGTTTCGGCAGCGTGACGCTGACCGCTCCGCTGCGGCTCGTCGCCGGCAGCGCGCAGCCTACCGAGCTAGGCACGTTCCGTCTGGCCGATGCGGCGCGCGGTGCGCTCTATCTCGAAGTGCAGTCTCGCGATGAATCCTGGGCTCGCGTCTACCGTTTCGACCTGCACCCGGTCGAATGGATCGACTACGAGACATCGAACTGGTACACCTCGACCGCGCCGGAATCCGTGTTCCTGAACCACCTGATCGTTTGCCTCGTCCTGCCGGAATCGCGCCTGACCTTGCTCGACAACCAGTTGAACGAACGCGCGGCGGACGGCCAGGTCATCAGCGAGCGGCAATTGAAGAGTGCGGACGAACTCGCGACTTGCCTGCACGATCAATTCGGCCTGAACACGGGGGACATCGACATGGCGGACGTATTCGGGCGCGTCAGTTCGGCTTCGGCTTTGGCCTGAGGCAGGGGCATAACGGGCATAACGAGCGCCCAGGCGGCGCTCGTTATGCCCACAACCACTTACAAGCGCCACGACCCAACCATGATCACGCGCCTCATCCTCCAAACGTCGCTCTGGCTGGCATGCATGGGCGCGCTGCTGTTTGGCGCCGCGGGCACGTTCGCCTGGCCTGCGGGGTGGTGGTATCTGATCGAGACAGGCGGCCTGAGTCTGTGGGTCGGTTTGTGGCTGGCGCGCCATGACCCTGGTCTGCTTGCCGAGCGTCTCGCGCCGATCGTGCAGGCGCAACAAAGCCGCTGGGACCGGATTTTCATGGTGGCGGTGACGGTGGTCTGGAGCGCCTGGCTCGTCCTGATGGGACTCGACGCCGTGCGTTACCGCTGGTCGGCGCCGTTTCCGGTTTGGCTGATGAGTGTCGGCTCGCTGTGCATTCTCGTTTGCCTGCTCCTGTGCATGATCGTTTTCCGGGCCAATAGCTATGCCGCGCCGGTTGTGAAGATTCAGACAGGCCGCGGCCATAAAGTCATCGACACCGGCCCGTATGCCCATGTCCGTCATCCCATGTACTCGGCCGCGCTGTTGCTGTTCATCGGCACGCCGTTGCTGCTGGGTTCATGGTGGGGCCTTGCCTGCGTGCCGGTGATGGTGATCGGTATCGGCTGGCGCGCGGTACGCGAGGAGCGCGTACTGGCAGAACAACTCGACGGCTATACCGGCTACGTCTCACGCGTGCGTTACCGCTTCGTGCCGTTCATCTGGTAGGGCGGGCAACGCGCCGATTCGAACTGCGCCAGCATTCAGACGCCAACCTGTCTAGACAAAAGAAATCGAACTGGTGCATCCGGCTTCGCTCGGTGCGCCATGTTCGTGCGTTCGAAGCTCCCTTTAGAGCCTTGTCACACGGCATCTTATAGGGGCTTACCCGATGATCTGCGTGAATTCAAACAAATCCTCTTGCGATGGCTTTTTGACTCATGCAGACTTGTCTATACAAATTAAGGCGCAGTTAAAAAGTCCAGTTCGGCGGTTTCCCCAATCCAAGGAGTTTCGACGTGAAAGTGAAGCGCACGACGTTAGCAAAAGCATTGATGGGTGCCATTCTCGGCGCCGCGACGATTTTCGCGGCACCCGTGCAGGCCAAAGACTGGAAGACGGTGACGATCGCCCTCGAAGGCGGTTACGCACCATGGAACCTGACGTTGCCGGGCGGCAAGCTGGGCGGCTTCGAACCTGAACTGGTCGCCAATCTGTGCGAGCGCATCAAGCTGCAGTGCAACCTCGTGGCGCAAGACTGGGACGGCATGATTCCCGGTCTGCAGGCGGGCAAGTTCGACGTGTTGATGGACGCGATTTCGATCACGCCGGAACGTGAAAAGATCATCGCGTTCTCGAGGCCTTACGCCGCTACGCCGGCCACGTTCGCCGTGACCGACGCGAAGGTGTTGCCCAAGGCGGCTCCTGGCGCGCCGGTCGTCAAGCTGTCGGGCGATCCGAAGACCGATCAGCCCACCGTCGACGCTTTGCGCAAGCAACTGAAAGGCAAGACCATCGGCATTCAGTCGGGCACGGTCTACACCAAATTCATCAACGACGGTTTCAAGGACGTGTCCACGATCCGTGTCTACAAGACCTCGCCTGAGCGCGACCTCGATCTGGCCAACGGCCGTATCGACGCCTCATTCGACGACGTGACCTACTACGCCGCCAACATGGACAAGAAGGACAACGCGTCGATCATCATGGCCGGCCCGAAGATCGGCGGCCCGATCTGGGGTCCGGGTGAAGGCCTCGCGTTCCGCAAGCAGGACGCTGACCTGAAAGCGAAATTCGACACCGCGATTAGTGCCGCGCTCGCAGACGGTACCGTCAAGAAACTCTCCACCAAGTGGTTCAAGACCGACGTCACGCCTTGATTCGCTGCCTGATCTGCTTGAGGGTTTGGAAGTAACGGCCTGCGCGGTGTGAAGAAACCGGGCAGGCCCACGGGTTCGATCCGTCGCAATGGATGAGGGGTAGGGAATGGCTCTGATAGGGATGCTCGGCTTCGGGCCGGAGGGCTGGGGCGGCGTGTTGCTGCTCGCGGCATTGATGACGGTCGCGCTTACGCTGGCAGCGCTCGCGGTCGGCGCCGTATTCGGCGCGCTGGTCGCGGCGGCCAAGCTGTCGCGGTTTCGCACGCTGCGCGTGATTGGCGATACGTACACCACGGTGTTTCGTGGCGTCCCTGAATTGCTCGTCATCTATCTGTTCTATTTCGGCGGCTCGACGCTCGTCACCACGGTGGGTCAATGGTTCGGCGCGGACGGCTTTGTCGGGGTGCCGCCGTTCGTGGTCGGCGCGCTCGCTGTCGGCATGATTTCCGGCGCGTATCAGGCCGAGGTGTACCGCTCGGCGGTGCTCGCGGTATCGCGCGGCGAGCTCGAAGCAGCGCGTTCGATCGGCATGCCCACCATGACCATGGCGCGCCGCATTCTGATTCCGCAAGTGCTGCGTTTCGCGTTGCCGGGCATCGGCAATGTCTGGCAATTGAGCCTGAAAGACTCGGCGCTGATTTCCGTCACGGGGCTCGCCGAACTGCTGCGCGTGAGCCAGGTGGCGGCGGGTTCGACACACCAGTACTTCACGTTCTTCGTGGTGGGCGGCGCGTTGTATCTGCTGATGACCAGCATCTCGAACCGGATCTTCAACCGCGCGGAAGCGCGCGTGGGCCGATCCTTCAAGCGCAACTTCGCGCGCAACTGACGAGGACCGGACATCATGCACTTCGACTTCGATTTCCTGCTCGATACGCTGCGGCAACTGATCGCGGCCGTGCCGACCACGCTCGGGCTGTTCTTCTGCTCGCTGATTCTGGGTGGCTTGCTTTCGCTCGTGATCGTCACGATGCGCGTGTCGCCGCACTGGCTGCCGAACCGCTTCGCGCGTGCTTATATTCTTGTGTTCCGCGGCTCGCCGCTGCTGATCCAGATGTTCCTGGTGTACTACGGCATGGGCCAGTTCGGCGTGATTCGCGAGAGCTTTCTGTGGCCGGTGTTACGCGAGCCGTACATGTGCGCGGTTTTGTCGTTGGCGCTGTGCACCGCTGGATATACCGCCGAGATTATTCGCGGTGGTTTGATGGCCGTGCCGGTCGGCCAGATCGAAGCGGGTTATTCGATCGGCTTGTCGGGTTTCGCGCTGCTGCGCCGTGTGATCGGTCCGATTGCGTTGCGTCAGTGTCTGCCCGCGTACTCCACCGAGGCCGTGCTGCTCGTCAAATCCACCGCGCTCGCAAGTCTCGTCACCGTGTGGGAAGTGACCGGTGTCGCGCAGCAGATCATTCAGCAAACATACCGCACGACGGAAGTATTCATCTGCGCCGCGTTGATCTATCTGTTCCTGAATTTCGTCATTGTGCGGTTGCTCGGTTTGCTCGAGACGCGCCTGTCGCGCCATCTGCGTGCGGCGCCCGCGCAAAGCGCGCCGAACCGGCCCGTTTCGACCACGACCGAAGCACGCCGCGCTACGCCCTGAACGATCGCACTTCTTGCAGAATCTGGAGAACCCTATGAACGCTACGGCACCTGTTGCACTGTCGGTCAAGAACATCCATAAGTCGTTCGGCGACCACCATGTGCTTAAAGGCATTTCGCTGGACGCCCATCAAGGCGACGTGATTTCGATTCTCGGCGCGAGCGGTTCCGGCAAGAGCACCTTTCTGCGCTGCCTGAATCTGCTCGAAACGCCGGATGACGGCTCGGTCGCGCTCGGCGGCGAAGAGCTGAAAATGAAGCGGCGCGGCGACGGCAAGCTGCAGCCGAGCGACCGCCGTCAGGTGGACCGGGTGCGCTCGCAACTCGGCATGGTGTTTCAGAACTTCAACCTGTGGTCGCATATGACCGTGCTGGAGAACCTGATCGAAGGGCCGATGCGCGTACAGAAGCGCAGCCGCGCCGAATCGGTTGAGGAGGCGGAAGCGTTGCTCGCGAAAGTCGGCCTTGCGGAAAAGCGCGGCCACTATCCGGCGCATCTGTCCGGCGGTCAGCAGCAACGGGTGGCGATTGCGCGTGCTTTGGCGATGCATCCGAAGGTGATGCTGTTCGATGAACCGACCTCGGCGCTCGACCCCGAACTGGTCGGCGAAGTGCTGCGTGTGATGCGCTCGCTCGCCGAAGAAGGCCGCACCATGCTGGTCGTCACGCACGAGATGGGCTTCGCGCGGCACGTGTCGAATCGCGTGATGTTCCTGCATCAAGGTCAGGTCGAAGCCGATGGTACGCCGGACGAAGTGTTCGTCGAGTGCAAGTCGGACCGGTTCCGCCAGTTCGTGTCGAGTCACCAGGATCGCACGACTAACTGATTCATCGGCATTCGCGGGTTATCCCGTCGTCATTTCACTCCACTTGACTTCACTGCACCGGGCGCTACCATGGCCGTGATCCGTTCCGATCGTCCTCTCGACTGGGTTCAGGTGGCGGCGATCGCCGCCGGCGAACCGCTCGAACTTTCCGCTGAAGCCCGTTCGCGTATCGCGGCGGCGCGCGTGCTTGTTGAACAGATCGTCGAGCGCGGGATTCGCGCGTATGGCGTGAATACCGGCGTCGGCGCGTTGTGCGATGTGATCGTGTCGCCGTCCGAACAACGCACGCTGTCGCGCAACATTCTGATGAGCCACGCGGTAGGCGTGGGCGCGCCACTCGGTGTCGCAGAAACGCGCGCGATCATGGCGGCCGCCGTCAACAACTTTGCGCATGGGCATTCGGGGATTCGCCTCGAAGTTGCGGATCGACTGGTCGCATTGCTCAATGCCGATTGCCTGCCGGAAGTGCCGGCGTTCGGCTCGGTCGGTTATCTGAGCCATATGGCGCACATCGCGCTGGTGTGCATTGGCGAGGGCCATGTGCGCTATCGCGGCGAACGCCTCAAAGGGCGTGATGCGTTGCAACTGCTCGGCCTCGAACCGCTGGTGCTCGACGCGAAGGAGGGGCTATGCCTCGTCAACGGCACGCCGTGCGTGACGGGCCTCGCCGCGTTGGCGCTGGCGCGTGCCGCGCGCCTGCTCGACTGGACCGATGTGGTCGCCGCGATGAGCTTCGAGAACCTGCGTGGCCAGATCGCGGCTTTCGATGAAGACTCGTTGGCGTTGCGCATTTCGCCGGGCCTGAACCTGGTTGGAGAGCGGATGCGCACCGCGCTGGCGGACAGCGGCATTCTCGCCGCGGTGATCGGCCAGCGCACGCAAGACCCGTTGAGCATGCGGACCATTCCGCATGTGCATGGCGCCGCGCGCGACGTGCTCGCCGCGACCGCCGACGTGGTCAATCGCGAACTCGCATCGATTACCGATAACCCGATCGTCGCCGGCACGCCGGAAGCGCCACGCGTCTATTCGCAGGCGCACGCGGTAGGGGCGTCGATCGCACTGGCGATGGACAGCCTTGCCACCGCGATCGCGCAAGTCGCGGCGATGGCCGAGCGGCGCCTCGATCGCCTCGTCAATCCGCTCGTGAGCGGCTTGCCGGCGTTTCTTGCGGAGCCGGGCGGCACCTGTTCTGGCTTCATGATCGCGCAGTACACGGCGGCTTCGCTGGTGGCGCAGAACCGGCGCCTCGCGATGCCGGCGAGTCTCGACGGTGGTATCACGTCCGGTTTGCAGGAGGACCACCTGTGCCATGCCACGCCTGCCGCGCTCAAGGCGCTGGAGATTCTCGACAATGCCGGACGCATTGTCGCTATCGAGTTGCTGGCGGCGGCACAAGCTTACGATCTGCAGAGCGTCGACGCATCGCGCGCGCCGCACACGGACGCGCTCTGGCATCGCGTGCGCGGCGTCGTACCGACTTACCGCGACGACCGGCCGCTCGCGGACGACATGGCGATTGCGTTTCGCATGATCGCCGACGGAATGCCACCGCCGCTGCCAAACCCGGGTAACATTCGCCCCGGGTCGGGTGCTTTGAGCGGCGGCGCGAGTCTTGCTGCGTTGGCGAGCGTGACGAGTGTGGCCGCCGCGAACAGGCTCGGCGCCGATCCGGCGGCCAATGACGGCAGGGCGGCCGCCCATGCAGGTTGAAGGGCCGCTTGCCGGGCCCGGGTCGTTGGGCCTGCGATTGACAGACCCGACTGGCAGACCTGATTGACGGATTGCATGCATGGATTGCATGCATGGATTGCATGAACGGATTGCATGAACGGAGACAAAGTCGGTGAGCGGGCTACCCGCCGGTGAGCCGGCCAAAAATGTGTACCACCCGCGTACCACCCACGAGGTCGACGTGAACACTATTACAAACACACACCCGCAAGCCGCAGAGACGCAGGACCCGCCTGGCCGCACCCAGGAGACACCCGCGAGAGCGATGCCCGCCTACGAGCAGATCAAACGCTATGTACTCAGGCGCATTAGCGAAGGGGACTGGAAGCCGGGCGGCTTGATCCCATCCGAAACGGAACTGGTCAAGGAATTCGGCGTCGCGCGCATGACCGTGTCGCGCGCTTTGCGCGAGCTCACCACCGAACGGGTGCTGACGCGCGTGCAAGGTTCCGGCACGTTCGTCGCGCCGCAGCGTTACGAATCGACGGTACTGGAAATCCGCAATATTGCCGACGAAATCGCCGCGCGCGGTCATCGTCATTCAGCGCGCGTGCTGATGCTCGAACCCAGCGACGATCCGCACGCGCTCGAAGCGCTCGGCCTCGCCAGCGGTCCTGCGTTTCACTCGTGCATCGTGCATAGCGAGGAGGGCGAACCGATTCAGTACGAAGATCGCTACGTCAATCCGAAGGTGTTTCCCGACTACCTGCAACAGGACTTCACCGTCGAGACGCCGAATCATTACATGGTGCGGCTCGCGCCGATCCAGCGCGCGGAGTTTCGCATCTATGCGCAGAAGCCCGACGCGTATGTGCGGCGACATCTGATGATGGATATCGGCGAGCCCTGCTTGCAGCTATGGCGCCGCACCTGGGTGGGCGAGGATGTGGCGACGTCGGTGCAGTTGTGGCATCCGGCATCACGTTTTCATCTGGCGGGCAATGTATAAGCAGCCCGCAGGCGATCTTCAGGCGGCGTCCTCGCGAGGCGGGCGAGGGCCACAGGGCGAGGGCGACGGTGCGCGGCGTGGGCGCCGCTAGCCTTGGCGCTGCGACAGGTCCGGCGTAAACCGGCAACCCAGCCGGTAGCGCGAACCCGGATGCACGAAGCGTGCGAACGTGACCGCAACGCCGCTCGTCCAGGTGCGGCGCATCAGCGTCAGGCACGGCTCGTCGGCGTGAATTTCCAGCAATTCGGCCTCGGTGCGCGTCGGCAGGCCCGCGTCGACGACATGTTCGACGTCGTGCGCCGGCACCGTCAGGAACAGATACTCGGACGGCCTCGTCGTGGCAAAGTCCTGCTTCAGGAAGTCGGGCGCGGTTACCGGATTGACGTAACGGTCTTCGAGCTGCACCGGCAAGCCATTCTCGCGATGCACGCAAATCACATGAAACACGGACGCTCCGGGCGCCAGCCCCAGCGCGTTCGACACGGTCACCGGCGCGGTTTCGCGTTGCGCGAGAACCGTGTCGTAGCTGTATTCGTGACCCCGCGAGCGGATTTCGTCGCCGATATGGGCGATCATCAGCAGCGTGGATTGTGGTTTGGTTTGCGCGACGAAGGTGCCGACGCCGGACACGCGGGTGACGAGACCTTCATCGGCCAGTTCGCGCAGCGCGCGATTCGCCGTCATGCGCGACACGCCGAGTGTCGTGACCAGCTCCTGCTCGGACGGCAGCCGTTCGCCCGCTTGCCGGCCGCCCGATTCGATGATCTGGCGGATATGGTTCTTGACCTGTTCGTAGCGGGCGGCGGGCGGCTCAATCGCTGCGTGCGTGGTTTTCATTGCGGTTCCACGTCATCAGGGCCGCGCGTCCAGAACGCATTACGGTCGAAATAGTTTTGCAGGAACTGCCGCAAACGCGGCTGCCCCGCATCGTGAAAGACTTCGCGCGGCTTGCCTTGCACGGCGATACGTCCCTGATCAATGAACATGACCTTATCGGCCACCTGCGCGGCAAACCCCATTTCGTGCGTGACCACGGCCATCGTCATGCCGTCGCGCGCAAGCTGCTTCATCACCTGCAACACTTCGCCGACCAGCTCGGGATCGAGCGCCGAGGTCGGTTCGTCGAACAGCATGATGTGCGGCTCCATCGCCAGCGCGCGTGCAATCGCAACGCGTTGCTGCTGGCCGCCCGAGAGTTTCGCGGGATAGGCGTCGCCCTTATGCGCGAGGCCGACGGTTTCCAGCATCGCATTGGCGCGGCGGCGCGCTTCGTCATGCGACAGATGGCGCACGCGCAGCAAGGCTTCCATCACATTGCCGAGCGCTGTCATGTGCGGCCACAGATTGAATTGCTGAAACACCATGCCGACGTTGCGCCGCACGCGATTGATCTCGTTCTGCGACGCTCGCACGCGTTTTCCATTGCGCTCGCTATAGCCCAGTAGCTCGCCTTCAATGCGCACGTCGCCCTGATCGTAGGTTTCGAGCGCGGCCAGGCAACGCAGCAGTGTGCTTTTACCCGAACCGGACGGCCCGATGATGCAGACCACTTCGGAACGGGCGATCTCGAGGTCGACGCCGCGCAGCACCTCGACTTCGCCGAAACGTTTTTTCAGGCCGCGCACTTCGATGAGCGGCGCGCCAGGCGGCGTATCGAAGGCGGCGTTAGACGCGGAGGAGGGCATGTCGGCGATGGCGTTCATAGGGAGGTCCGGATTGCGTTCATGCCATGAAGCGCGCGATGCGGGTTTCTGCCCACATACCCGCGCGCGAGGTCAATTCAACCAGCGCGAGATAGCACACGCACAGCACCAGCAGCGTCTCGACGAAAGCGAAGGTGGCCGAACCAATACCGGTCAGCACGAAGGTGAGTTCGGGGACGGTGACGATCGACAGCACGGCGGTTTCCTTGCTCAGCACAATGATCAGGTTGGTGAGCGCGGGCACGATCAGCACCAGCATTTGCGGCACCTGAATGCGCAGGATTGCTTGCCAGCGGGTGAGCCCGAGACAGGAGGCTGCTTCGAGATGGCCCGGTGGCACCGATTGAAAGCCGGAGCGAAACGCCTCGGCGAAATACGCGCTGCCGTAGAGACCCAGGCCGAGTACGCCGGCTGTCATCGGTTCGAGCGTGAGGCCGAAGGAAGGGCCGCCGTAGTACAGCAAAAACAGTTGCACCAGGAATGGCGTGCCGCGGAATAGCTCGATATAGAAGCGCAACAGGGCGCGCACCCAGCGTCCGCAAAAGAGTTGCAGCACGGCGATCAGAAAGCCGATCAGGATGCCGATCGCCACGCCGGCAGCCCACGTGCCGAGCGTGGTGGCGAGGCCGGCGGCAATCGGCTGCAGATTGTGCGTGATGACGGTGGGGTCGAGCGTTTGCATGACTTATCCGATCTCGGGCTCAGGGGCGTTCAGGCATGCTGCAAACGGTATTCGGCGGCGTGCGCAACGAGCGCGAGGCTGCCGCAGATCACGAAGTAAATCAGCCCGGCGGCGACGTAGGCTTCGAGCGGCCGATAGGTGCTGGCCGCGATGTTCTGCGCGGTGCGCGTCAGCTCGGCCACGCCGACCACCGAGATCAGCGACGAAGCCTTGATCAGCAGCACCATTTCATTGACAAGCGAGGGCAGCGTCAGGCGAAACGCCTGCGGCACCAGAATGCGCCGCAGCATATCGAACGGTGAAAGACCGAGCATGCGCGCGGCCTCGAGATGACCCGGCGGAATACTCAGAAAACCGCCGCGCAGAATCTCGGCGATATATGAAGCGGAGCATAACGACACGGCGCTGATCGCCGCGACGATGGGCGAGACATTGATCCCGGCGAACGGCAGCAGGTAGTACACCAGCAGCAGTTGCACCAGCATCGGCACGCCGCGGAAGAAAAACACATAAGCGCCGCCGAACATGCGCGCGGCGCGCCTCGCCGAGAGGCGCGCGGCACATACGCCGATCGCGACGAAAAAGCCGATCAGCAGACCTGTCAACGAAATGCCGATGGTGGCGAGTGCCGCATGCAATAGCAGCGGCAAACCCTGGAGGAAGACGGTCGTGCTGAACATAAGCGGTCCCTCCGAACATCAAACCGTCAATAGTTCGGCGCCGGCATCGTGGTCGGCGCGTCCATCGCGACACCGAACCACTTCTTCTGCAGGGCCGCGAGGCGTCCGTCGTTGTGCATCTTCACGAGCGCCGCGTTGAAGGCGTCGGCGAGCGGCTTGCTATCCGCGTCTTTACGCAGGCAATAAGCAAAGTACACCTTCGCGCCGAACGGCGGCTGTACCACGGCGAAGGTCTCGGGACGCTGTTTGGCGACATACGCGATATTGGTCATCGAGTTCGCGACCGCCGCGATGCGCCCGGCCGCAAGGTCGGCGTAAGCCTGATTGTTATCGACGTATTCGCGGATTTCAGGCGGCTTCGGCAAGGTGGCGACGTAGGCCTTCAACTGGTCGAGCTGGGCCGAGCCTTTGCCCGCGCCGACAGTCTTGCCGGCAATATCCGACGACTGCTTGAGCGCGCTGTCGTTGGCGCGCTTGAGCAGCGCGTCGGTGGCGTCCGCGATCGGCAGCGTGTACGTGTAGCGTTCCATGCGCGCCTTGGTGACCGTCAGCGGCCCGCCCACCATATCGAACTTGCCGGCTTCGAGACCCGGCAGCACGCTCGGCCAAGGCAAATCGATGAAGCGCACTTTCACGCCCAGTTCCTTGCCCACCTCGGCGAACAGATCCTTATTGAAGCCCGCTTGCTGGCCGTTTTCGAGGAAGTCGAAAGGCGCGAACTGCATTTCGGTGCCGACCACCAGCTCGCCGGCTTTTTTCACTTTGGCGAGTTGATCGTCTGCGTGGGCGGTGATGCTTGCCGCGCACAACGCCAGCATGACCAAACGACACTTCCATCCTGCAAGGATGCTCATGGGATTCTCCGGTTGGCAAAATCGCGTCGCGCGAAAGCGGTTCGTCAGCAGACTCTGCGCGAATCATTCGAGGCAGTATATACCGCAGTTTTGGCGCGAAATAAATAAACGCGCGAGTAGAGAAAAGCCCTTATGTGAAGCTGCGCGAAGCAACTTGCGGGTGCGCTTTTGGCGGTATATACAACGAGGAAGCAACGAGGAAGCAACGAAGAAGCAACGAAGAAGCAACGAGCCGGCAACGCACACACAACGAACAGGCACGCGGACGCGCGAAGCGCGCCTGCGTGTCGCGAGGTGTCGCGAGTGGCGCGATTCGCAAGCCGACTCACACGTCTCTTTTATCAGTTGAATCGACCGGCCTTCCAGGGAGCAGCGCAATGCCCGTGACCCGTATTCCGATCATCGATCTTGCCGGCGTGCGCGCGGGCGACCCGCAGGCCTTGACCCGCGTGGCGCATGAAATCCGCGAAGCGTGCACCACGATCGGCTTCTTCTATATCGTCAATCACGGCGTGCCGCAAACGGCAATCGATGCAGCCGCGCAGGCGGCACGTACGTTCTTTGCGTTTCCTGTCGAGACGAAGCGGCGCGTGGCGGTCAATCAACGGCATCGAGGTTTCAACGCGCTCGGCGACGCTACCATGTATCAGGCGAAGCGCCCCGACTACAAGGAGTTCTTCAGCATCGGCCTCGAATTGCCGGAGGACGATCCCGATGTGCGCGCGGGTCAGGCTTTGCGTGGGCCGAACAACTGGCCGGATTTCATGCCTGAGTTGCAACCCGCGCTTTATGGTTATTACGAAGCGGTGGCCGCGTGCGGCGCCGATCTGCTGCGGGCGGTGGCGGTGAGCCTCGGCGTCGACGAGCATTTCTTCACGCCGCGCTATACGAAGCGGATGCAGCGCACGCAGATGGTCTACTATCCGCCGCAGCCGCCCCAATCGGACGCGGATCAGTTCGGCGTCGCACCGCATACCGACTACGGCTGCATTACCCTGCTGTGGCAGGACCAGGTAGGGGGCTTGCAGGTGCGCGAGATCGCCAACGACACGTGGGTCGACGCGCCGCCGATCGAGGGCAGCTTCGTGGTGAATGTTGGCGATCTGCTGGCGCGCTGGACCAACGATCGCTTCCGCTCCACCTTGCATCGCGTGATCAATGCATCGGGGCGCGAGCGCTATTCGATCGCGACGTTTTATGATCCTACTTACGGTGCGACGGTCGATCCGCGTGAACTCGGTACGAGCGACGCTGACCTCAAGTATCAGCCGGTCGCCGCGGGCGATTACATTCTCGGGCGGATCAACGATTCGATGGGTTATAGGAAGAAAGCGGCCGCTCAAGGAACGCAAGGAACCACTGCATGACAGATACGAGTTTGGCAAACGGCGCAGCGAGCAGCGCAACCCATAGCGTCGCACCGCTTTCGGCGACGCTCGACGCGCTACGTACCGCGCTCGGCGCCGACGCGGTGCGCACCGGCGAGCAGATCGGCGAACATGCACTGACCGACTGGACACGTCACGATCCAACGCGTCCCGCCGCGCTGCTTTTGCCTCGCAGCACGGAAGAAGTCTCGCGTGCGCTGGCAATCTGTCATGCAGCACATCAACCCGTGGTGCCGCAGGGCGGCATGACCGGCCTCGCGGGCGGCGCGATTGCCCGCGCGAACGATATCGCGTTGTCGCTCGAGCGGCTCACCGGAGTCGAAGAAATCGATGCCGCCTCGGCCACGCTCACCGTGCGCGCCGGCACGACCTTGCAAACCGCACAGGAAGCCGCCGCCGAAGCCGGCTTCGAACTTGCCCTCGATCTGGGCGCACGCGGCTCGTGCCAGATCGGCGGCAACCTCGCGACCAACGCGGGCGGCAATCGCGTGATCCAGTCAGGCACCGCGCGCGACCAGGTGCTCGGCCTCGAAGTGGTGCTCGCCAACGGCGACGTGCTGACGTCGCTCGGCAAGATGGTCAAGAACAATACCGGCTACGACCTGAAACACTGGTTCATCGGTTCGGAAGGCACGCTCGGCGTGATTACGCGCGCGGTGCTGCGGCTTCATCCGCCGCGCGCGGCGCGTCACACGGCGCTCGTCGCACTCGACGGTTACGACGCGGCCGTCAGCCTGCTGCGCCGACTGTCGACGCGTTTTGGCAACGACATTGGCGCGTTCGAGATCATGTGGCCGGATTTTTACGATTTCGGCGTGAAACTGACGGGCACGCGTTCGCCGTTCGCCGACCCGCACCCGCTTTACGCACTGATCGAACACGCGAGCTTCGACGCGGGCGACGACGGCGAACGCTTCTCCGCCGCGCTCACTGAAGCGCTCGACGCCGAAGCGATCCGCGACGCGGTAATTGCCCAATCGGTGGCCGACGTGCGCGCGTTATGGGCAATTCGCGAATGCACCGCCGAGTTTCCGGTGCGGCTCGATGCGATCAACTTCGACGTGAGCTTGCCGATCGGCGAGATCGGCGCTTTCGTCGACCGGTGCCGCGCGGCGCTCGATCAACGCTGGCCGGGCAACGCGTCGTATTTCTTCGGCCATATCGGCGATTCGAATCTGCATGTCACCGTGGACGGCCATTCGATCCCCGGTGTCGATCACCGTACGGTGTATGCCTTCGTCTATGAGATGCTGGGGCCGCTGCACGGCTCGGTGTCGGCGGAACACGGGATCGGCTTGCTCAAGCGCGAGTTCTTGCCGATCTCGCGCTCGCCGGCTGAATTGGCCGCAATGGCCGCGATCAAACACGCTTTGGACCCGCATGGGATTCTGAATCCCGGCAAGCTGTTCTGAGTTACGGCGTACCGCGCGATTTAGCGCGGTGCGGCTTCGGCGTGCGTCAGCAGTTCGTTGGCGTAGCGGCGGTACAGCCATGAAAGCGAGGCTGCGGCGAACACGACGAAAACAGCATTGAGCAGCGCCTGAATAATCGCGAAGACGGCGAGGCCCTGGGTCTGGTGCGCGGCCATCATCTTCGGGCCGACCAGCATGAATATCAGGGCGGTGACCACAAAGAGCGGCACATAAGTCACGAAGCCCACGCCGATGATGCTCCATACGTGTCCACGGCTGTCCCGCCACGCTGCCCGCAGCGCAACCCGGCTGCCGAGCGCGATGGACGGATAAAGCAGGCTCAGACGGATAAGCACGAACAGATAGATGAGCAGCAGCGGCACATAGATCAGGAACCCCATCTTCAGCGCGCGCATGGCGAAAAAGGTGAATCCTGTAATCGCCAGCGCGATCAGCATGATGGCGAGCCATACCAGCGCATAGCGCAAGAGCGGCTTGCCGTTGAGCGGCACGAGCGGCTGCGTGCCTTCGCCAAGCAGCACGAAACGATGGACCTTGATGGTCAGCGTGCCGGATACCGCCAGTTGCAGAAAGAACCAGACCAGCGAGAGCAGGCCGTGGCCCGCACGCGTCGTCGCATCCATCGTGTCAGTGACGGCGGGGCGTTCTTCTGTCAGTAGCGAGGTGCAAGCCAAGACGATGCAGACGCCGAGGAACAACCAGGGCATCTGTGTGACGGCTTGCCACGAACTGATCCAGCCTTTTTTGACGCAAGCCCCGAAGGTCAACTGTTCCATGGTTTTCTTTGAAATGTTCTGAAGTGTGAAGGCTACAGCCCGGCTTCCATCGACCGTGAGGGGCTGCTTATGTCCGGACACGTTTGCCGGCCAGCCCGAGGCCGCTGCGTCAATGCGTTGCGACAGAATCCAGGCCGGTCGACGTTACCACGGGCTGTGCAGCGGGCGAGGCGAGGTAGTCGAGCAACGCCTTTGCTTCTTGCGGATGTTCGGCGCCCACCGGGATGCCGGCGGCATAGCGCGTAACCGATTGCACCGACTCCGGAATCTTTCCGACGAAGCTGGCGCCGGGCACCGGCAGCAACTCGCTGACCTGCTGGAATCCCAGTTCGTAATCGCCATTGGCAACCACCGATGCGACCGGAATCTTCGGAATCATCTTCGCCTTGCTCTTCACCTGAGCTTCGATGCCAAGCTTGCTGAAGAGCTCGCGCTCGATATAGACACCGCTCGCGCTGTCCGAGTAGGCGATCGATCTGGCATGGAGCAAGGTCTCCTTTAGCGCATCGACCGAGCTGATATCCGGTTTCGGCGCGCCGTTGCGCACGACCATGCCAATGCGGGAATCGGCAAGCTCGACACGCGATCCGGGAATCACCTTGCCTTGCTTGATCAGATCGTCGAGCGCGTAGCCGACCATGATGACCACGTCCGCGTGTTCACCCCGCTCGAGCCGGTTCGGAATGGCTTCCGGCGATTTGCCCATTGACGGCCCGAGGATCGTGTCGAGCGTGTTGCCGGTTGCGGCCGTGAACTTGGGGCCGAGCAGTTTATAGGCGGCGGTGAAGCCGCCCGAGGTCATCACGTGGAGTTCGGCGGCCTGTACGTTTGCTGTCGCAACGGTGCTGGCCAGCAGTCCTGCGGCCAACGTAGTCAGAAAAAAGGTTTTCATCCGGATAAGCATGGCAGTTCGATGTGGATAAGCGCGTGACGGACTCACCGCGCCGGGTGCGCTGGCCGCAATCGCGGCGACCCGCCCCCATATACATACCATACCTGAACAGCAGCCCGAACGGCGCACGGCTTGCAACCCGGGTCCGCTGCCGCCGGATTCTCCGATCCTGAAGCGGCGGCGCGTTCCGGCATTCGTCAATGCGCGTTCAGATACCGTGCAATCACCGGATACACGTCCACCGCAGCGTTCTTGCCGAAGATACAGTCGATATGCCCGTAGCCGGGAATCAGATGGCGCTCATACGGCTGCTCGGGGAAGTGCCTGACCAGCAGGTCGAACGTGAGCTCGGTACTCTGCGGCAGATAGGTTTCATTCTTTTCGCCGTGGATGAAGCCGATCGGCAGACGCATGCCCTCCAGACCTTTCATGCCGCCCGTCCCGGTGAGGTAAACGTCTTTGCCGGCCGCATCGACAACCTTGCCCGCTCGCACCATGGCGGCCAGATGCCTGAATACCTCGATGTCGTGCACGCCGAACAATTCCTGCAGGTTCGAGTGAAGCGTCTCGCTCAATTTTTCATGCTCATAGAGCAGGCCGTAAAGGAAGGTGGCCCGGTGGCAGATCGCGCTGCCGCAGCCCTGCTTGTGATTGAGCGGGTAAAGCCGCAACGCTTCATCGAGCAGATTTTGAGGCCATGTCCCGCGTTCCGTGAAGGCCGTCAGGTCGTGTACGCCGAGATGCGCCATGATGTCCGGGATATGCAACCCGCACTTGATCTTTTCAAGTGTGCCCGGCACCGGATGTGCCGAGACCTGAGAGATGACCGCCGAGCGCACGCCCTCGAGGCCACTTAGCAGCGACATGGTCAACGCCATGCCACCCATGCAGTGGCCCAGCACCTGAATCTCCGGCAGGCCGGTCAACGCGCGCACTTTGGCGACCGCGGCCGGAATGTCCTCGCGAGCGACCTTGTCGACATTGGTCGGCGCGAGCACGCTCGGCATTTCGATGCTGACGCGCAGATCGACGAGCCACACATCGTAGCCCGCCGCGCAGAGATATTCGACCAGATTGGTGCCTGTCAGATCGGTGGAAAAGATCCGGCTCGACACGCCCGAACCGTGAATCAGCAGCACGGGACGCAGAGGAGCATTGGCCGGCCCGGCGTAGCGCGTGAGCCGCAGCGTGGTGCCGTCGGGCGTGTCGAAAAAGACGACCTGCGGCACGGGGGCGCGCAGCGCGCGCTTCAGGCGCGGCGACGCTTGCGGATCATAAAACTGCAAGGGCGCGGCCACGCCGCCATATTCGGTGAACAGCACGCCCGCGAAAAACTTGCCGAACTTCAGGGTCCATTCAAGGCGCGTTTCCAGATCGGGTGCGTTGGTGACTTCGAGCGTGCGTTGCTGCTTGAGGAAATTCTCGGGTGTGATGATCAGCGTTGCCGTACCGATCGGCGGTGCATCCGCTTGCGCCGACTCGCGGATTTCCGCGTAGAGCGTGTTGGTCTGTTCCCACAGATTGATCGGCGAGGTCCGGGTGATGATCTTCTGTCCGCTCAGGTAGTACGTCTTGCCTTCGGTGGCGTTGAGCGTCATGTGGTAATTCATGTTGCGCTCGTCTACATCCGATTGATTGACCACGAACAGGTTGAAGGTGCCGTCGGCGATCGTCATGGGTTGCGCGCTGAGCGCGGGGCAAGTCAGCGTGCCGGTGGTGTGGGCGAGATGCTGTGGATTGCTCAGCATATCGGCCAGATTGTCCGATTCGACCGTCAGCGTGAATTCGATCGGACTGGCGGTGACGTCGCCCACGACCGTCGGCGTATAGGTGCCGATCATCGTTTCGGTGAAGCGCAGGCCAATCTGCCGAGGCGCCGGGGCGGGGGCCGCCCCCTTGGCCTCGTAGTCGATGTTCCAGCCTCGCGCCTTGGCGAGCAGCGCGCAGTTGCGTTCCGCCAACGCGGAAATCGTCAGCAGCGGATTGACGCCGAGCGACATCGGCATCACAGCGCCATCCATTACATACAGGCCATCGTGCACCGCATTGCCTGCGGTGCCGCGGAAAACCCGGCCCTGATGGTCGACGACACCGCGCGTTGCGTCCTCACCCATTCCGCAGCCGCCGAGCGGATGCACGGTGACGGTGCGGTTATCGAGCAGGCTGGTGGAGATCGGGTTGCGCAGGTATTTGCCGCCGAGCGGTGCCTGGGCTTTCTTGAGAGCTTCTTCGACGGTCTGGAAGATCGGCTGCTTGCCGGCGTTCGGCCAGTCGATGCGCGGCCTGCCTTTATCGTCTACGGTAATCTGGCCGCTTTCGTCGTCATGCGCCATCACCAGGTAGGTTTGCGTGTGGTTGAGCGCGCCGTGATAGGGACCGCGCAGGACGCTCTCGATCACGCGCGCATCGTAGCCGAGCGGTTCCCCGGCGGCGCGCGGCGCGGCAATGTCGACGCCTTCGAGCGGCGCGGCGCCGCCAAGCAGGGCGACCATCGCGGCGCCGACCGCCCCGGCGAGCGAGCCTTCTTCGATCACGAAGCCGTCTTTCACGTCAGGCGTATTGCGGTGGTCGATGATGCCGGTAATGGTTGGTCCGACCGCAGGAATCTCGCCTTGCTCGTGCGCGCCCCAGCCGATGCCGTTGATCGCTTCCTCGGTGTTGTACGCGAAGGCGAGGACGTCGCCGTTGCCGGTGAAGTGCTGGCCGAGCCTGCCCGAAACGCTCAGACCCGCCTCGCGCGAGCGCAGCAGCAGGGCGGTCGAACCGAGCGTGCCGGCCGACACGATGACGATATCGGCACTCACGAACAGATCGGGCGCGTCATAGCTTTCGCGGCCCAGCGAGACCTCCTGAAAGCGCACGGTCCACTTTTGCGTAGCGGTGTCGCGCAGCACCGAATGCACCGCCGTGCCCGTGAAAATATGGGCGCCGTGCGCGACCGCATCGGGCAGATAGTTCATGTGCGTGGAATTCTTCGCGTCGTAATTGCAACCCGAGTTGCAATCGCCGCAACCGACGCAGGCCTTCTGTTCGACGCCCGCGGCGTTCACGCGGTCCTCGAAGGTGACGGTGATCTCCGGCGGGTAAAAGCGATCCGCCATGCCGAGCGCCTGCGCGGACTGTTTGAGCGCCTGCAGTTTCGGCAACTGCAAAAAATCGCCGGACACCGCCGACGGCTGCAACATCGCGTGGGCGAGTTCGTAGCCTTTGTCGCGTCCCGCCTGGTCGGCGCGCAGCGCCTCGGGCCAGCGTTCGTCATCCCATAGGCGCGGGTCGGCTTTGAGCGCGACGTTCGCGTTGATCAGCGAGGTGCCGCCCAGGCCGCAGCCGACCACCGCATTCACGTCGTCATTCACGTGGACTTCGAGCAGCGCGAGCGGCGAGCCGATTTGCGCGAGGGCGGTGTTGTATTGAATCTGCGCGGCGCCTTCGATCGGCGTGCGCGGATACTCGCCGGCCATGAATTCGCGTCCGCGCTCCAGTACGCACACGCTTCTGCCGGCGCGCGCCATACGGCTCGCGGCGATCGCACCGCCATAACCCGAACCCACCACCACGACATCGTAATGCGGCTGCATGGCTGTCAGGACGCTCGATAAGCGGTTCATCAGGACCACCTCGTCAGGAAGGAGATGCCGGGTAGGGGAACCCGGACTTCGGAAGGAAGACGGCATGCGGCAGCGGCTTTTTTATCGCAGGCGGTGCGCGATGTCAAAAAAAGGCGCATCGTACGGGGCGCGTACGTGGAGCCGGTCGCGATTTCCACAAGGAAGAAGAAACCCGCTGCCGCTCCACGCCGGCCTTTGAAGAGGCTATTAGGCGGCTACTTCATTCATTTCGCTGTCGCTCGATTCGGCGGCGAGCAGGTTCAGCGCGAGCAGAATCACGGCGCGATTGTCGACGTCGATTTCGATGCCGAGCGCGTCGGTCAGCCAGCGGCCGATCTTGGTGTTGGAAAATTCGGCGGCGCCGGCCGTCTTTTTCATGGTGACGCCAAGTTTGACGGCGCGATAGTGATATGAGGGCACCCGATGCTGAGCTGCGACTGCCGACAAGCCGCCTTTGCCTTCCGAGCACCAGCCGAGACTGCCGGCCAGCACGATGCGCTCCGGCTCGTCGAGGCTGTCGATGAAGGCGCGCGCCGCGAGCCGCACGCCGGCTTCGTCGAGACCGTATTGCAGCAATACGCTTTCGACCGGGTCTTCCAGTGCCTGCGCGTGCAGATCGATTTCCTGCGCCATGCCTTCGTTTTCCATCGACACATTGCGTTGATGGCCGGCGCTGCGCAGGCAGTCGATCAGGTAACGGCGAAAATACGCGCACAGTGCGTAGCCGTTGGACGGCGCGCTGTCGGCGCAGGCGTTGGTCTCGGTGTGGCCGGGTGCGAGGCGCAGTACTTTCGCGTAGATGAACTGCGCGACCAGTTCTTCCTTGTCCTCGCCGAGGGCCTGGAGTTCAAGCGGGTGATAGGTACGCAGCGCCCGCTTGACCAGATCGACCATCGACACCATTTCGTCGCCGGACAACTGGGTGCGGCGGCGCCACAGGTCGGGCAGGATCGCATCGTCGAGATTGCGGACGAACGCGTGGCTCGGAACTGCGCCCATGAAAACCTCCATAAGGGGAAAGACAGGGAGCGCGGGGAGCCTCGACTGCAGGCAAGGAAGGCAAGCTGGAATTGTTAAACCGCGCTTGAAAGTGACGTCAGTATGGTTTCCGGCGGCGGCTTCGCCTATATGGATTAAGTGGTAGCTGATGGGTAAACTGTCGGGTAAACCATTCGTGCGTCCGGCTGGTTTTGCCTGTTTGCCTGTTTGCCTTCTGAAAGCCGTGGGTTGTACCGCAAGGCCGCAACGGCGCGGTCGAGTACCGCAATACCTGATGCCGTACCTCCCGCGCGCCGGGCCTGCACGATGTCCGCGTCGCTGAACCTCCGTCCAACGCCATCGAATCTGCCGTGCCCGACCAAGAGGAGACCGCATGATGCGGGCCGCACCCATCCAGCGTGCAATCGACGAAGACCTGGTGCGCGTGCTTTACGCGCAAGATCCGATCGCTTTCTTTTCCCACTGGTTCTCGATCGCGGTGCTGGTGGCGATCTACTGGCCGAATATTCCGTCGCCGCGGCTGTTCGTGGCGTGCTTCGGGTTTTATGCGGTGGCCAATTGCGCCGGCCTCGCGTTATGGATCTGTCATCGCCGCTACCCGCAACTGGTCACGCCGCGCGGCTGGATCAACCTGCATGCGGTGCGCGGCGTGTTGCTGTATAGCGGCCCGGGGCTCGCGGTGTGGTTCGCGTTCCAAAGCCCGCAAACCGACTTGCCGCTGCTGCATACGGTGATGCTCGTCACGCTGGCCGCCGGCGTGTTCATGTCGAACGGCTTCGATCTGCTGAACTTTTCGACCTCGATTCCGTTCCTGCTGCTGCCGTCGATCGTGCTGCACTTCGGCACGCATACGTTCGACCGCACGATTCTCGCCATCGTCCTCGCGTTCTTCTTCTGCGCGATCAACGTCTACGCGCTGAGCTATCGCAAGCTGTTCCACCAGGTGGTGCAGGCGCGTGTCGATCAGCAATACCTGGCCGAGTCGCTGGCGGCGCAAAAGCGTGTCGCCGAAGAGGCGAGTCTTGCCAAAACGCGATTTTTTGCGGCCGCGAGCCAT
>Ga0209016_1000874_pt1 | contig 29912 bp, 26 predicted proteins | sample EPASupsiteSAE305_FD_187265 | JGI IMG/M metagenome (GOLD analysis project Ga0209016, IMG submission 187265) | Bioremediated contaminated groundwater microbial communities from EPA Superfund site, New Mexico - SAE3-05 (SPAdes) (version 2) | ecosystem: Environmental > Aquatic > Deep subsurface >...
CCTGTCCAAAAGCTGAGATCATGGATCGGTCAAAGCCTAAATCACGGGCCGATTCCCTCGGCACTACCTGCAGTTCGGCTGACGACAAATCTTCCTCTTTGATGCCGTATTCATTATTTAAATACGCAAGGACCGCCAACTTAACTCTTTCTTTCACTTTTTCATTCTCCACCGGCATGGAGCCGACTACCAGGTTTAAATCTTCACCCTGCACTTCGCGGTTTTTTGAGGGAGTTCCCGGACCGCCGGCCCGGTCAAGATGGGGCAGAAGATCGGTAATCATAAATATTGGATCACTCTCTTTTTCGCCGATTACGATTTCCACGTCTTTGCCGTTTTCAAGATGAACGACGCCGTGCAGGGCAAGAGCAATAGTCGGCCACTGGTATTTTTTAATCCCGCCGTAGTAATGGGTCTTTAAAAAAGCCACGCTTTCTTCTTCGTATAAAGGCTGGATTTTTAAATCCAGGTGCGGCACGTCAACATGCGACATGAGCATGCGAAATCCATTTTGGAAACCCTTTTTTCCGATCCGCGCGAGAAAAAGATTCCGGCCCCGGTTAACGGCGTAAACTTTATCGCCGGCCTTCAAGGTTTTCATTTTTTTAATTTCCTTAAACCCGGCCTGCTCCGCCATTTTTACCCCGAGAGCAACAACCTCTCTTTCGGTCTTTCCTTTGTTTAAAAATTCCTTATAAGGTTCGGCGAACCGCATCGCCTCATTTTTAGTTTTTTCATCCCAAGCCTCCCAGACACTTTGCTTCAGCGTCTTTAATTCTTTTTCCATTTTCTCGTAGTCAATTTTTTTTGCCATATAATGTTTAATTATTTCGCTACTAAACCAATTATTAAAATTCCTAAAAAATTAAGGCTAAAAGCCAGAGGGACAAAATAAAGCGTTCTTATTTTAGACAGCCCCATTATCATAAGGCCTATTTCATCAGGCAAGGGTGAAGCTATTATTAATGCCCCGATTAACGGGCTGAGCAGACGAAAAATTTTCATCCTGGACAAAGCCATTATTTTATTTTGCCGCGGCCTGATAAAAAAATCTAAAAGGCTTTTTGACAAACTATCACGGATAAACCGGAAAATCAATAAATCGCCGATTAAGGCGCCTAAAGCTCCAAAAAAAGCCACGGTTAGAAGCGAATTAGCCTGGGCGATTTCAACTAAAACCACTGCCGCCGGCGCGACCGTAAAAACGGAAACAAAGAACATGCCGGCGATAAAACTGCCAATGATTTGCATTTCCCGCATACCAGTCAAAACATTGACCAGTATTCCGGTTTTTCCGATAATAACAGCTACTATTACACTTAACCCGATAATCCCTAAATCACGGGTTAAACTTGTAACTTTTTTAAGCATAGAGTCGCCTGCGATTTTAACTTCAATAATCGCTCCCTTAAATAAAGTTTAATAACATGTTGGCATCCTTTGCTTTATCCCAAATGGGAAAGATTTTTTAAAAGCTCCGCCGACCAGCGGTAAACATTATAGTTTCTAACCGAGTCCCTGAGTTTTTTCATCCGTCTTTTTTGCTCGGAAAGAGGCATGTTTAAGGCAATAAAAATGGCTTCGGCGGTCTGCTCGCCGTTATAAGGATTTACGATTAAAGCGTCTTTCATTTCCTTGGCCGCCCCGGTAAACTGGCTTAGTATCAGAACTCCTTTTTCGTCATTCCGCGCGGCCGCGAACTCTTTAGCAACCAGGTTCATTCCGTCATGCAATGAAGTAACCAGACATAAATCGGCTGATTGGTAAAACCGGTAAACCTCATCCTGATTGAAATATTTTGGGATCAACAAAATAGGCTTCCAATTTTTTGACTTAAAAAGTTCATTAATCCGCTCAGCTTCGGCTCCGACTTCTTCCGCAAAATCGCGGTATTTTTTGACATCGGTGCGGCTGGGAGCGGCAATTTGGATAAAAGTGAATTTTTCCCGATAGGAAGGATATTTGTTTAAAAAAATTTCAATCGCCTTAAAACGCTCAAGGATTCCCTTCGTATAATCCATCCGATCCACACCTAGTCCGACATACTTAGTTTTTATTCCAAGCTCTTTTAACATTTCCGCCGCGTATTTTTTATCTTCATCATCAGCCGCATACCCGTTGCCGTTAGTGAAAGCGATGCTAATCGGAAAAGGCTTGATATAAGAAAGATGATCTTGGCGGGTAATGGTAAATTGTTCAAGATCAATCAAGGACTCAAGCTCCCGGCTGACGGTTTCAATAAAATTATTGCAATGGAGCTGGGTATGGAAGCCAACCAAATCCGCCCCGAGCATACCGTTCAAAATCTCTTTTTTCCAGGGACAGATGGAGAATGATTCCGCGCTTACCCAGGGCACATGCCAAAATAAGCCGACAACAGCGTCCGGCCGGGCTTTCTTTATCATTCTCGGCAGGAGGGTAAAATGAAAATCCTGGATTAAGATAATCGGCCGCTTTATGTCTTTTATTTCCAAAAGGGTTGCTTCGGCGAACTTGCCGTTTACTTTCTTATATTCTTCCCAATCTTCTTTCCTAAAAATCGGCCGGGTATGAGCCGTATGGCAAAGCGCCCATAAACCCTCATTGGAAAAACCGTTATAATAACCCTCTTCTTCTTTTTCACTCAGCCACACCCGCCTGAGCGTATATTTAGGATCATCAGGAGGAACGGCGAGCCGATCATCTTTGTCAACCGTAAGCTGATCAGCGTTTCCGCTCCCGTGGGCAATCCATTTACCACCGCATGCCCGCATTACCGGTTCTATGGCGGTAGCCATTCCGCTGGCGGGAAAGTGATAGCTTATTTTATTCCCATCCTTAGTGTGAACGTATGGTTCCCGATTTGAAATCATTACAATTGCCCGGTTTTTCAAAGTATCTTTTACAAACTCTTTAAGCCTTTCTCCAGTCCAGGGAGAATCGAGTTTTTCAAGGCTGAAACGCGCCTCTTCCTTTGCCGCGACCCTGGCTTCAAGAAGACTATTCCTGATATTGGTAACCTCCCTGGCAATGGGCTTAAAAAATGAAGATTCTGAAAGGGTTTGGCCGACGCTCATTTCACCTGTCCGAACGGACTTTAAAATCTCCGCCAGGCTTTTTACCGGTGAAAGAATAAGCCAGCGAAAAATTAAAAACAAGGCGGCCGCTAAAAGGGAAATCTGGAGAAGCAGTCTTGCTAAATTATTTCTCCATATTTCTTTAAGCCTTCCGTCAATATAGCTGGCGTTCTGCGCGATCATAAGAGAACCGACCACGCTTTTCTCGTCATGCAAAGGGACGGCCAAAAGATAAAATTTTTCGCCTTTAAAAACCCTAAAATCCCCTGTTGCCCGGTCTTCATCCATGGCATCGGCGGCAATTTTACGAGGCTCCCCGAGTTCCTTAGGAAGGCTGGATGACATTACGGTAACCTCCCCTTTGTGATCATAAATCGCCAGTCCGGCAAACCGCTCCCGGTTGGCGAATCTTTCCACTACAGCCTGGAGATTTTCTTCGGACTTACTTAGAAAGTTAGGTTCAATCGTCTCTTTAAAACTTTCAGCCAGTAGGGTGGATCGGTATTGCAAATCAACCTGAAGCCTTTGTTCCTCGCTATTTACCTGATTTATGGTAAAAACTATGGCAATCAAACTGACGACTGAGGCTATTATTAATAGGGCGGTTATTATTTGCTTCATAATTTTTCAAAATCCCATTAAACGAATATTTAAATTATACATGCTCAGGACACAATCATCAACTCTCTAACCATCAAATTTCGCTATTTTTAGTCAAATAACCGCTAAAATAACCATTTTCCTTTTTAAATAGCGCCTCAACTCCAAAAATTGCTTAAGCCGGGTTTATTATGCTAAAATTTAAAAGAATAATAAGACCTACAATAATTTTTATGAAAAAATTACTCAATCTAAAAGAATACGAAAAAATCGCCGGTAAAAAAACCATTAACGAAATTCTGGCGAGAGCGGGTAAATTTTCGGGTAAACGGATCGTTGCCGTCAATTCCACCTACCAGGGCGGCGGCGTTGCCGAACTTTTAAATTCCCTGGTTTTTCTTTTTAACGAAGCCGGGATAAAATTCGGCTGGAGGACTCTTCACGGCACGCCTTATTTTTTTGACACTACAAAAAAGATACATAACGCCCTGCAAGGCGATCCGGTTAAGCTGTCAGTCCGGAGAAAGTCAGCCTATCGCGAGGTTAACCGGAGATTTTCCGCTTTCAGCCATATTGACCACGACTTGGTCATTATCCATGATCCCCAGCCTTTACCGCTTATTGAGATGTATAAAAAAAACCGGCCGTGGATTTGGCGTTGCCACATAGACATATCCAACCCTGATAGAGAAACCTGGGATTACCTGCTAAAATATATTAATAAGTATGATCGCGTTGTAATTTCAAGCGAGAAATACAAAAAAGATTTGCGCGCGCCGCAAAGCGTCATAATGCCGGCTATTGACCCTTTGGGAGACAAAAATAAACCTCTTCCGGAAAAATTTATCGCCCGGCATTTAAAAAAGTACGGCATATCTTTTTCCAAACCGATAATTTCCCAAATTTCCCGTTTTGATAAGTGGAAGGATCCTTTGGGCGTAATCAGGGTTTTTGAAATAACCCGGGAAAAAACCGATTGCCAGTTGGTTCTCTTAGGGTCGCTCGCCGCCGACGACCCGGAAGGTCTCTTGGTCTTAGAAGAAACAAGAAAGGCGGCGGCGGCCAGCCGGTACAAAGAAGATATCCGCGTTATACTCACGGAAGATGACCTTTTGGTAAATTGCTTGCAAAGGAAATCAAGTATCGTAATGCAAAAATCTCTTCGCGAAGGCTTCGCCCTTACAGTTTCCGAGGCTCTTTTTAAGGAAACTCCGGTGATAGCCTCCAATATCGGCGGCATCCCTCTTCAGATAAAAAACGGCGAAAATGGATTTTTTCATGATCCTTGCGATTATCAAGGATTTTCAGAAAGCATCATCGCCATCTTAAAAGATAAAAGGCTGGCCAAAAATCTCGGCCAACGCGGGCGCGAATACGTTATTGATAATTTCCTCATCACCCGCTTAATGCTTGACTGGCTTGAACTTTTTAAAAAATATTTGTAGCTCGCTTTGGGTCTCGCTCCGCTTCAGCTCTCAGCCACTTTAAAAAAAGCTCTACCTGTTTTAAATTTTTGACGTAGAATTCCGCCCGGCTTTTTTCGCCTTTACCTACTTTAATTGTTACGCCCGAATTCCTTAAAGCCATGAAAGCGCTTTCGTCAGTCGTATCGTCACCGATATATACAGGCAATAGTTTAAGCTTGCGGCTTTTTTTAAATTTTTCCATGGCCAGGCGGGCGAAATTTCCTTTGTCCCACTTTATCCGCGGAACTAGTTCAATAACTTTTTTTCCTCTCACTTCCGACAATCCGGCGCCGCAATCCGGAGAACTGACAATCTTGCTGATTCCTTTTTTAAAAGACGCGACTCTTCCGGGTCTTAACCTCCGGTAATGGACTGCCAAACCCAGCCCTTTATCTTCCAGTAATACTCCGGGGTATGCTGAGGTTAATATAACCAATTCTTTTTTAATTTTTAAAAGCAGGCTCCTCGTTCCGCGCGGGATTTTTATACTGCCTTTTTCATTTTTAAGCCGCCATTCAAAGCCGTGATTGCCGGCCAAAGATATATTTTTCAGCCCGATTTTCTTTTCCAGGTCGCCGAGTTCTCGTCCGCTTATTATCACTATTGGGAAAAGGCGGATTATTTTTTTCAATTCTTCCTTAATTCCCGGATCAATCTTTGCCTTGTCCGGAGTTGAAACGAGGGGAGAAAGCGTGCCGTCGAAATCAAGCATCAAAACCGATCCGTCAGACCGCGACAAACGATTTTTTATCTCCAATAAGTTAGCGCTTAAATATTTCATGCCGCTATAATATAGGAACTTTTTCGATGTTTTTTCATAGTAGCGCTAAAATCTGATCAACACCAACTCCAGTCTTATTAATTTCCGTAAAATCAACGACGACTTTCCATTTTTCATTATTTTCACCGCCAATTTTTTCGGCATCCTTTTCTCTTGTTTTTGATTGTCTGTTTTGCATCTCCATAATTATTCTCAAGGTTACACGCTCATTCCTCTAAGCGCGGCGATTCTTTCCTCTACCGGAGGGTGAGTCATAAAGGCTTTGGCAAAAAATCCGGTTTTCCTTTGGCCAATCGCGTCCGATTTAAAAGGAGAAACAATATAGAGATGAGCCGTGGCTCGGTTGGCCGCTTCCAGGGGCTCGCGGTCAGAAGAAATTTTTTCCAAAGCCCGGGCAAGCCCTTCGGGATAGCGGGTGAGCAACGCGCCGTCGGCGTCAGCGGCGAATTCGCGTTTTCGGGAAATGGCCATTTGCATGAGCATGGCGAATATCGGCGCCAGGATGGAGAGGACGATTGCCGCGATCATAATGATAAGCTGTAATTGACCGCCGCCCCGCTCGCTGTCTCTTCTTCTTCCGCCGAAAAAAGACCAATGCCGAAACCAGTCAGCGAGTAAAACCACCAACCCAACCATGACGGTTACGATGGTGGAAATCAAAATATCCCGGTTGCCGACGTGCGATAATTCATGGGCGATCACGCCCTCCAACTCGGTCTTTTCCAGTTTTCGGAGTATTCCGGTAGTAACGGCGATAACCGCGTGCTCGGGATCCCGGCCGGTAGCAAAAGCGTTCGGCGCCGTATCGTCAATGATATAGATTTTCGGCACGGGCAATCCGGCGGTGATGCAAAGATTTTCCACGATATGGTAAAGTTCGCGGTTGGAATCGTGATCAACCGGCTTAGCCGAGCTCATGGCTAAAACGATTTTGTCGGAAAACCAATAGCTAATAAACGAAGAAATTACGCTAAAACCTACGGCAATATATAAAATCGCCGAGTCATTCATGGCTTGCGAAAATACATAGCCGATGATCATAATAAAGACGAAAAACCCGGTCATTAAAAGCCAGGTTTTTCTTTTATTAGAATCGGAGTGGGTGTAGAGAGTGGACATAATACGTAACATGAAACACGCAACACATAACTTGTTCCATGTTATGTGCTATGAGTTATGTCGTGCTAAAACTTAACTTTCACCGCTTCTTTTTCAGCCTCGTCGGCCGCGAAGAATTCTCTTACTTTGAAGCCGAGCATGTTGCCGATGAAGTTAGTCGGGAAAACCTGCAGTTTGGTGTTGAAATCGCGGACATTGCCGTTATAGAACCGGCGGGCGGCCATGATTTTATCTTCTGTGTCAGTAAGCTCCCTTTGCAGTTCAAGAAAATTCTGGTTGGCTTTTAAATCCGGATAGGCTTCCGCCAAGGCGAAGATAGATTTTAAAGTTTGCGACAAAGCGTTTTCGGCTTTGGCTTTTTCTTCGGCTCCTCCGGCGGACATGGCCGCGTTCCGGGCTTTAATTACCGAGTCCAGAGTTTCGCGCTCGTGCTTCGCGTAGCCTTTTACGGTTTCTACCAGGTTAGGGATAAGGTCATACCTTCTTTTTAACTGGACATCAATATCCGACCAGGCTTCGTCAACCCGAACTTTCAAACGTACGAGGCCGTTGTAAAGTCCGATGATCGCTACGGCCACGACCGCTAAAACTCCCAAGACGATGAATGTAATTTCCATAGATTGTTTATAGTTATGAGTTAATACTATTATCTTTAAAATATTCATCTTTTAGCGAACCGTCATCATAATTGATTAACCCCCATGGCAAAATTATTATAACCGGCTGGATTTCTTTATTCTTTGTATAGGTTCTCTGAATGCCAATAAAATCATTTTTCGTTTTATTGATTGTTCTCCTGGCATCCTCTTTTTTTCTCACGCTTTGTATCTTATTCGCCTTGTCAACTTCCTGGCTAACCCAGCTGTCAAGCTTTTCCCTAGAATCTATGTAAACCGGTTCATTTACAAATTCAGCGCATTTACCCTGCACGGCTAATTTTTTATCGCCGGATTTTCCCCAAAAATCAACTTTTTTAAAAGCGTCTTCTTTTGGCGCAGCCAATTCCGGATTTAAATCCAGCCGATCCATATATTTATAAACTCCCACTTGTCCGATAAGTCCCCTCCTCGCGGTCATCCACTCCCTGCTAGTTCCCAATTGTCTGGCCAAATCGCCGCATAAGCAAAGCAGGTCTTTTATATAATCTTTTTCATCCAAATGCTCTAAGATATAACTAGTCTCCAAATAAAATGATTCGGCAAAGGAAATATTTAACGCGCTGCTTTCCTCCCTTCTCGCGGATTGGCTCGGAATATTTCCCGTTACCGCGTTATATTTAAACTGATCAAGCATCTGATAAATTACCGAAACTATAAATTCAATTTCTTCCTTAAAACCGGGATATCGCGCTATGAGCTTGTCTCTGGTTTCCTGAGTCTTATCATAAGCCAAAAATCTTATTTCGGGCAATACTGACAGCTCTCCCTTGATATTATCAAGCCTTTCCTGATGGTTTTCTGACGTGGATGGTACTTCTTTCATTATTTTATCTTAAAATTTACGTCAACTTTTTTCCCTCTCGCCTTGGTCGCGTAATAGCCGGTTAACAGCCCTAAAACTCCCAAAATTTCATTTTCCGATTTAATTTTTCCAATTTCCATTTTTTTTAAATCCAGCTTTTCCGGCACCGCTATTTTCAGAGTTTTTTCACCGGCCGGAAGCTTAAATTTTTCTAGCCTGGCAAGCGTTGTCGGCCCAGTTATCTCATTTAATCTTACCACAATATCCCCCTTTTTAGCCAGTCTTTCCAATCTTTCGCTTTCTTCCCGATCCCGCCCGACAACTACTAAAACCCAGTGGAAGTTTATGTCGGCTTTAACTTTGACATCTTTTATTTTAGCGCCAATAAGCGATTTTAATGAACTTTTTAACGACAAAATAGCCAAAGGAATTTTTTCGCTTTGAGTTTTATTGTTTCCAATTTTTAGCCAGAATACTCGCCCGTGTTTTAAGAGTTCAACGTCTTCGGTCTTGCAGTCAGGGCAATGGATAATTATATCCAAAACCTTTTTCGCGCCTTCCGGGTCGGTTAAGAGACAACCGCCGGCCGGAGACGGATATTCCTTTATTCCGTATTTTTTAGCGAGCTGAATCTGCGCTTCTCTGGATCGTCCTCTAATATCCAGAAGTTTTTCCCGCTTTACCAGACCTTTTTTTTCAATGACCGTCTCCGGCAGGAGTTTAGCCGACAAGGGCCGCAAAACTTCCACCCCGGCCATGACCGCTACCCGGGCCAAAGCCTCTTTATTCTGGGAAAACGGCCGCTGGCCAAGCACTTCGCCGGTAGCGATAAAATCAAAAAGATCTTTTCCTATCGGCGCTTTCGCAATCGTTCCGGAAATTTCCGAGTTAACCATCTCCAGGTCTTTCTTTATTTCAGGCTTCAAATACTTACCAGCTTCGCGAATCATTAATGAATGACAATCAATGCAGGGGTTTATATTCTTTCCATACCCGCAAGCCGGGCATTTCACGATTGATAAAATCTTTTCCGATAGATCTTCTTCAATTAAATCAATGCCGATTATTTTCGCGCTCTCCCGCGCCCGGCCGCAATCAAAAAAATTACTGGAAAAGCAAATCCCAATAACTTTTATCCCCTGATCCATGAGCACCCGGGCGGCGAGCATTGAATCCAGTCCGCCGGAAAAAAGAACCAAGGCGCTTACGGTTTTAATTTTAACCATATTTTATTTATATAAAATTATCAGCTGAAATATTCGCTAATCAGCATACTGGCTATTAAAGACGCTTAAGCTTAACGAATGTTTCATTAAATAGTTATCACTCCTTATTCAACAGTTCGGCCAACCTCTCTTTGAGACCCGGCCAGGTGCTATAATTCTCAAAACCGTTGCGACTTCTAATTTTTTCGTAAACCACCATTTGCAATTCATCATCTTTAAAAACTAAGCGTTCAACCGGATTATGCAGTTTTCCTCCAACAAACAGACTATAGCGATCAACATAGGAATCCATTATTTCCCCGATGTTTATGTTTTGATTATGCTTTGATAGCTTCCACAACGTCTCTAAATATTTATTCTCCCATTGCTGTCCGGGGATTTTGTTTATTTGGCTGATTAAACTTTCCGGAATTGGGCCGTAATAATCATTCTGGATTACGAGTGTAAGAGCACGGCTCAAAAAATGGCTACGTTGAAAATTATAATCCTCGCGTTCCTCTAATAAATCTGCCAATTTTTTTTTTAATTTTTTCGGCAAGGACAAAAAAAGCGAACCTTTCCTGAGCTGTTCATAATTCTCTACCTTAAAAATCAGTTTGGATCCATCATATTCTTTAAAAAATTCATCCAGCTGATTGGGCTTTAGATTTATTTTTTCATCAACCCTCTCCCTGAAAACTACTCTCTCAACCAGTTCTTTGCTTAAAAATTCACCATAAAACTCCATAACTTTCATTAAACTTTTTTCAGTTATTTTTCCCGCCCTTGCCAGCTCAAAAGCTATCGGTTCAGCCCTAGGAAGAGTGTAATCAAAATCATCCACCCGCCCGTCCTCTTCGTTAAAATTTGCCCAAGTAATATCAGGGAAGGAAAACTGGATTTCCTTCGGGTTATCAACATTTAAAAACACATTCCACGCGTGAGGATTATCATCAGTCCTGAAAGGCGAAGTGGCGCTGTAATCAAAACCCATTTCATACAGACAATATGAATTCTTTACTGTCCCAGCGGGAGACTGGCGGGCTTTCAACGCGCTAAAAACGGTTTTAACGGTTGAAGCAAAAGTCCTGCACGCGCCGTTGCCGATCCAATTCGGGTTATCCAAATTTTCCAGCCCCTGTTCCAATATCTCCATGGCCGTGCATTGATCCGAATAGGTAAGAAACTCTCTTTGGTCTCCGACCTTTTCTTTGGAAGCCTCATGCAATTCAAAATCATTATATTTGGTCAGTTTCCTGACAACGCCCAAAGACAAGCCAAACAGCTGTTTAGGCTCTAATGAATCCAGCTTGTTTACCCCAAAGTTGCGGGCGATATTTATTCCTTCGCCTTTTAAAAAGTCTTCTACAAGCTTAAATATCTTTGCCTCCCATTCCTCTTCTTCAACCGTATTCTCAAAAACATAATTTTCTCTTGCATTATGCGCTCTCTCCTGCGCGATATATCTTTGGTTCAGGATGCCCGCGATTGAATCCGGAATCGGTAATGTTTCTTTTGAACCTTGAGGATTAAAGCTGTCCCATTCTGAAAAAATAACCTTAGTGCCGTCTTCCAATTCAAAATCCAATAACGGCTCCTTTTCTTTTTCCGATTGTCGCTCGCTTAAATTTTCAACACCCATAAGCAATTGCCCTTATAAAAAACAAAAAAATAACTAACCTATCTCCTGGTTATCCCCAGCCAAACCTCCACCCCTTCCACCTTAACATTTTTCTCCGCGAGAACTTTTTCACTCCGACCTTCGGCTATTTTACTGGCCAAAGTGTCTTTTAGTATTGAGTCCTTAAAATCTTCAATTGCTTTTTTCACTTCATTGCCGGACGTTTCATAATAAATTTCAATCGTATCTTTAATTGTCAGTCCGGCGTCTTTTCGCAGGCCGTTCACTAACCGGACGATTTCCCGCTTAATGCCTTCCTGCTTTAATTCGGGGGTAATTTCCATATCCAAAATCACTTCCATATTGCCTTTTCCGGAGCTCACAACCACATTTTTAACATTCACCTCGTCTTTTATTAATTCAACATATTCTCCACCTAGTTTTTCTAACTTCTCACTTCCCTGCCTGCCGGTAGGCAAGGTAACTTCTAACTTCATCAACGGTTGTCTCACTTTTATCCCGGCTTCGTCCCGCTTCGCCAGCGCCAATTCCACAATTTTCCTCACCTCCACCATATCTTCCAAAATTCTGTCGTCTGTCGTCTGTCGTCTGTCGTCTAATATCGGCCACCCTTCCAAATGCACAGATTTCTCTTCATCCTTAAAATCATTACCAGTTAATCTTTGCCAAATATTTTCCGCCGAAAACGGCATATACGGCGCCATGATTTTTGTTAGCTGAAGAAGAACATGGCCAGTAGTCTTTAAGGCCGCATTTTTATCAGCTTCATCATCCGACTTAAACCGGTCCCTTGATCTCCTTAAATACCAGGTTGACAAATCGTCAATAAAATCGGTAATCGGACGCGCTCCGGCCGGAAGATTATACGATTCAAGGCTATCAGTCGCTTCCTTAATAAGCTGATTAAGCCTCAATAAAATCCACTTGTCCAAAATATTTTCCGACTCCGGCTCTTTCTCTTCCGGCCGAGTTCCTTCGGCAAACAGCCCGTAAAACTTATAGACATTCCAAAGCACCATGACGTTTTTCCGGAGCGAAGTTTGCAAATCCGTTTCCGAAAGGCTCATGTCGTCGCCGAGCATGATCGGACTACTCATAAAATACATCCGCAAAGCGTCTGAACCGTATTTTTCCAGGGTGGCTTTCGGATCCGGGTAATTGCCGTAGGACTTACTCATTTTCCGGCCGTCGGTTCCGGCTAAAACTCCGGTAGTAATTACGTTTTTAAACGCCCGATCGTTAAACAGGGCATTGCCCAAAACATGCAAATAATAAAACCAGCCGCGGAGCTGTCCGGTGTATTCAATAATAAAGTCAGCCGGAAAAAGGTTTTTCCACTCATTTTTTCTTTCAAACGGATAGTGAAACTGCCCGAAAGGCATGGCTCCGGATTCAAACCAGCAATCTAAAACTTCACTCACCCGGCGCATCACTCCGCCGCACTTATCGCATTTGAATTCAATCGCGTCAATTCCCGGTTTATGCAGGTCGTCAACTTTTACGCCGCTTAATTCTTCCAGCTCTTTCAATGAACCTACCACTTTAATATTATGGCAACTATCTTGTCTATCGTCTGTCGTCTGTCGTCTGTCGTCTGAACAGCATTTCCAAACCGGAATGGGCGAGCCCCAATAGCGCGAACGCGAAAGGCACCAGTCCGGCGCCGATTCAAGGTTATACTTAAACCGTCCTTCTTTAAAATGTTCCGGAACCCAGTTGATATTTTCGTTAGTCGCGATCATCTTCTCCCGGATCTCGGAAATTTTTAAATACCAGGCTTTCTGCGCCTTGTAAATTAAGGGCGTGCCGCACCGGTAGCAAAAGGGGTAGCTATGAGTATAGTCAAAAGAAGAGAAAAATTTTTCACCGAGTTCATCCAAAACCTTTTTTCCGGCTTTGGAAAAATATTGTCCGGCCCATTCACCAGCGTTCTTCGTATAAATCCCGTTTTCGTCCATCAAGTCTATCATCGGCAGACCTTCTTTTTTTCCGAGTTCAAAATCGTCTTCGCCAAAATTCGGAGCAATATGAACGATGCCAGTGCCTTCTTCGGTATTAACAAATCCGCCGGCGTAAACCTTAAAGGCGTTCTTGTTTTCTTTTATTATTTCATTGCCTAAATCAAACAAAGGCTCGTATTCCAGACCGAGTAAATCTTTGCCTTTTAATTCGGAGAGTGTCTTATGTTCTTTTTCTTTAAAAATTTCTTCTGTTTTTTCCTTGGCCATTATATATACGGCGCCGCCCGATTCCACCGCCGCGTAAACCACTTTCTCGCCGACCGCCAAAGCCAAATTACCCGGCAAAGTCCAGGGCGTAGTAGTCCAAGCGAGAAAATACACATCCTTATTATCAAAATTAAAATTTTGAGTTATGAGTTTTGAGTTACCTTGCCTGTCGGCAGGCAGGTGAGTTTTGAGTTTAAATTTTACCACCACTGATTTTTCCGTTACATCTTTGTAGGATCCGGCATCCATGGTGATTTCAAATTTAGAGAGCGGCGTGGCGCAACGCGGGCAATGAAGCGAAGAGCGGTAGCCTTCGTAAACAAGGCCTTTGTCATACAACTCGCGAAAAGCCCAAATCACGCTTTCCATGAATGTTAAATCCATTGTCTTGTAAGCGTGTTCCATGTCCACCCATCTTCCGATCCGGTTAATATACCATTGCCACTGTTCCGAGCCGACGTTAACGTAATTACTACAGGCGGCGATGAATTTATCCACTCCTAATTTTTCAATGTCCTTTTTATTTTTTAGCCCCAGTTCCTGCTCAACTTTATTTTCCGCCGGCAGGCCATGGCAATCCCAACCCCAAACCCGCTCCACCCGGTAGCCTTTCATGGTCCAGTATCTCGGCACTACGTCTTTAGCAATACTCGGCAGTAAAGTCGCGTAATGCGGCAAACCGGTAATAAACGGCGGACCGTCGTAAAAAACATAATCACCTTTGGGTTTTTCACCGGCTGGTTTTTCTACTGATTTTTCAAAAATCTTTGCCTGATTCCAAAACTCCAAAACCTCTTCCTCCATTTTTGGGAAAGGATTGGCTGAGGCCTTTTTATCTTTTTCATTGGTCATAATGGCGGAAATTTACTGAATTATATGGTTTATTCTATTCTAAAATTAGCTGAATGTCAAAGGAAAATTTGACAAAAACACTAAAATCCTCTATAAATATACTATATTTACAACCATCACTTTACCTGTCTTAAGCTTTTTACCGCTTTAAGAGGAGAGCGGTTTTTTAATACTACAAATATTTTTCTATGGACATAAGAAATATCGCCATTATCGCCCACGTTGATCACGGCAAAACCACCCTTACCGACGCGCTCATGCGCCAGACAGGGATGGCCGAAAAAGGCGTAAGCATGGACTCTAACGCTCTAGAACTTGAGCGGGGCATTACCATTTATTCAAAAAATACTTCAGTCTATTATCCGCTGGCCGGAAGCCAAACTCCGACAACAAAAATCAATATAGTTGATACTCCCGGCCACGCTGATTTTGGTTCCGAAGTTGAACGGGTTTTAAGGTCTATTGATTCGGTGCTTTTAGTCGTTGACGCTCAGGAAGGACCCATGCCCCAGACAAAATTCGTTTTGAAAAAATCGCTGGAACTCGGACTGAAACCGATCGTGGTAATTAACAAAATTGACAAACCGGCCGCCCGGCCGGCCGAAGTTGAGGAAATGGTTTATGAATTATTTTTGGACTTAGGCGCCTCGGACGAACAGCTGGATTTTACTACGATTTTCGCTATCGCCCGCGAGGGGATTGCCAAAGCCAAACCGGAAGACGACTCTAAAGACTTGTCGCCTCTTTTGGATGCCATATTAAAACAGGTTCCAATCGCCTCAAGCGAGGGAGCCGATTCAAAACCGCTCCGCATGCAGCCGTTCAATCTCGGCTATGACAATTTTTTGGGTCGGCTCGCGATCGGCCGGATTTACGAAGGCGTAATCAAAAACGGGCAGAACGTAGTTATCCGGCGCGAAGGTAAAGAAAACCGAACCGGAAAAATTTCCAAACTTTTTACTTTTGAAGGACTGCAAAGAAAAGAAGTTGATTCTGCCGAGGCCGGAGATATTGTCATGGTCGCTGGACTACCTGATATTTACATCGGGGAAACTATCTGCGAAACAGCCAATCAGGAAATCCTGCCGGCCATCAACATTGATCCGCCGACCATTTCTCTTAATTTCATGGTCAACAATTCCCCTTTTGCCGGAAAAGAAGGGAAGTTTGTTACTAACCGGCAGATTAAAGAACGGCTGGAAAAAGAGCTGGAAGTTAATGTCGGCCTTAAAATTGATTTTTCCCGGGCTGACTATTACAAAGTTTTCGGCCGGGGCGAAATGCACATCGCCATCCTTCTTGAAAACATGCGGCGGGAAGGCTATGAACTGCAGATTTCCCAACCGCACGTTATTATCAAAGAAAAAGACGGAATAAAAATGGAGCCGTTTGAAGAGGTAACGATAAACGTCCCGAACGACATGTCCGGGTCGGTCATTGAAACGCTTTCAAAGCGCCACGGCAATCTCATGGAAATTAAGCCCGAGCACGGCAACACAAGAATAATTTTTGAAATACCCACCCGGGGAATTTTAGGCTACCGGAACGAATTCGTTGTCCAGACCCGCGGCGAAGGCATCATGTACACCCGCGTCATCGGCTTTAAACCGCATACCGGAGAAATTAAAAAACATGAAACCGGCTCCATGATTTCCATGGCCGCTGGCAAAGCGCTCGGCTTTTCGCTTTTTAATTTGCAGGAACGGGGAGCATTATACATTGGCGCCAACACTGAAGTTTACGAAGGCATGGTAATCGGCAATGTTTCCAAAGGCGATGATCTAAGAGTTAACCCGACCAAAGGTAAACAGCTTACTAACATGCGCGCTTCCGGCTCGGACGAGGCTATCCGCCTAACCACTCCGGTTGATCTTAGCCTTGAGCGGGGCATGGGCATTATGAAAGATGACGAATACCTGGAAATTACGCCAAAAAATATCCGCTTGAGAAAAAAATACCTGACTGAAAACGAAAAAATAAAGGCCGAAAAAGAGAAAAAACTAAGGGAAAAAAGCTAATCCGACAATCTTTTATATAATTCCATTGTTGCGCTTACTTATTAAACTAGCCCATCGCGTAATACCTCATTAGCTTGACATAACTCAACATTTATGCTTAAATTAAGGGTCATTTCCGACCCTTTTTTGATTGACTAACAATCAGGAATAATCGTTATTATTCCATAAAAGCAGCGGAAATGCGCTCTTTAAAAACGCAAAACTCGCGCAAGCCAGAAGGTACTTTGTCATTCCGGATCCGCCCGGGGCGGAATGACAATAACTAATCTTTTGACTTGTGTGAGTTTTGATTAATTTCTTTTTCATTTATATCTTAAGGGTCGGCGGTGTCATCTATCCCGTTTGGCTCAAGGAGGAAAGCATGTTTTTCCAAAGTTTTTTGGCTAGGGTGTTGGCCGCCGTTGTGGTGGTCGTATTGGCAATTAACCTCTCAGGTTGTGCGGGCGGCAGATCCGCGCAACTTGATACAAGCCGGCCGGAAGTGGTCTCGTGGCACGATGCCAACGCCACGCTCATCGGCCGGTCAATCAGCCCCGGCGAGCTGGCCGAGGCCAGCTATCTGCAGGCGCAAGCAGAGTGCCTGCGGAGAAACTGTCAACCCGGCCAAATGGCCATGCGGGGTCTTCTGGCCAACCCCGCCTGGCCAGTTAACGAGGCCGATCCGACAACCGTAAAAATTTTTACAGGGGCTAATCACGAGCCCCGACCCGACGAGTCAGTGACGGATCAATATCTGCTGGCTCCGGGGAGGGAAAAGGTAATATTCCTCCCCGTCGGGGAATTTACAGTTGTTATGGAGAAAAACGGAAAACGTCTCCGCCGTTTTTCTTACGTGGTCGACAAAAACCCAGGAGACAACCGCTGGGAGGGCAGGAGGTATGATTTCATCATCAACACCAAGCGATGATGGATTGTGCTCAGGCTTTCCCAAAAACAAAACGGCATCAAGTTTTCACCCGATGCCGTTTTAAATTGCTTAAAATTTTATGAACCTGGTGGCGGCCCTTGCGGAGTACCACCGCCCGGCACTCCTGTCCCGCCCCACGGCAAAGCCCGGAAGACAAAATAGGTTATAGCGTAAGCGGCGACGATAATTATGAGGCCGATGACAGCGTGGCGGATCTGATCCAGGGCTTCAGTAGTTTTTTGCTCATCCCCGCGGGCGTTCATATATTTCCAGCCGGCTAAAATTATGAGGATGATAAAAATAATTCCTAAGAGAGCCATAAAGCCAGTGATTACCGAAGTAATAACCGAACCAATGGTAACAGTCTCGCCAAAACCGGCGCCTGTTTTTAGAGGGTCAACCTGGGAATTAATCGCGTCTGTTCCTGTCCCGCTCAAAAGCCCGGCTCGGCAGACCGCGGGAACAAGGAGAGATAATGTAATATAAAAAATTTTCAATAAATTCTTACGCATAAAAAAATTAAAATCTAAACTATTCAATTATACTGTTTTAGATACTATAAAATAATCAAAGATAAACTTCCAAATCGCGTAAGCGCTGATCGTAATAATCAGCCCGACAATCGCCTGCCGGATGGTCGCGAGCGATTTTTTAACTTTTTCTTCCTCGCCCCGAGCCATCATGTACTCAAAGCCGGCATAAACCATCAAGCCAAGGAAAATCACCCCGAGAATTGAAATAAAAACTCCTATGACCTGACCGGCGATCGCTCCTATTGAAAGGCCGCCCGTAGCGCTTTGCGACTGGTATCCGGCTGGTTCGGCGACTTTTTTTAGCTTATCCAGCGGCCCCTCTCCCGCGGCAAAAACAAAAGCGGGCAGAAGAAGAAATAAAAATAAAAAAACGCTTACTGCTAATTTTTTAAAAAAATTAATCATAACAACACCTTTAAATAAAACAAAGCTACTGCGGGGTTGAAGAAGACTTAATCAACCCGCTTCCAAGCTGATAAACAACAAAATAACTTATAACATAAGCGGCAAGGACAATAACCAGCCCGATTACCGCGTTTTTCATGATATCTTTGGACTTAGTAACTTTTGCTTCATCCCCGCGGGCGATCATCCATTCAAAACCGGCGTAGATAATTAAAGCTAGAAAAATCACCCCTAAAAGCGAAAGGGCGATATTGATGATAAGGCCTATGGTAGTATAAATAGTTTCTTCGCCACTGCCGGTCGGCGCCTTATAGCCAGCGCCGTCTTCGGCGAAAGTTTTTAAATTAGTGGTAAAAGCTTCAGTCAGCCCGGCGGCTCGTAGAACCGGCGCGCCAGAAGAAAAAATTAGCACTCCGGAAAAAACAATGGCAAAAATCGCGATTAGTTTTTTACTCATAAATTAGGCGCCAGTTGCTGATTTGGTTAAAATTTCCCCGACAAACTTAGTTATAACATAAGCCGAAAGGACAATAGCGAGACCGATCACCGCCTGCTGAATAAGCTCTTTAGCTTTGTCGGCATCCTGCTGGTTTCCCCGAGCCATCATCCACGTAAATCCGGCGTAAATCATGAGGCCAAGAAAAATTATTCCAATAAAAGAAAGGGCAATGCCCAAAATTGATCCGGCTTTCTTATAAAAATCAACGGGTTCCGATGACGGCAACACCCCATATCCCGCCTTATATGTTTCGCCCAAACCTTTAATAGTATTGGCCATTTCCCCCGCCGCCAGAACCGGAAAAGCATTAGAAAAAATAAAAAGCGCGAACAGGCCGGAAAGAAAAAAAACTTTATATATTTTTGAAACGCTAAACATAGCTTTAATGCAAGTGAGCCAAACAAGAAAAATCTAAACTCGGTCTCGTTACGCGTTCCACGTTATGCGTTACGCGATATTCGTTATTTATTGCCTTAAACACCACCAATTAAATCATGTCCAAAGCAATGGGCCCGTCCGTCTTTGCCTAAAAATTTTAATAGACAGGCCCGAAAATTTCTAAATTTTACTTACACGTTTCCGGTGGTCGCGTCAAAAATTGTGTTAATCAGGAATTGGGTGATTCCGAAAGCGGCGAGTATAATAACCAAGCCGATAGCGCCGGCCTGGATTAGCTTTCTCGCTTCCGTGATTTTGTCGTCGTTGCCCTGCGCGGTCATCCATTTAAAACCGCCGATCAGGATGATTATAACGGCAATCAGGCCGAGAAATCCTAAAATAACCCTGATCACGTTTACGATAATGCTTTTCGGGTCTTCATCGCCCAAGCCGATGCTATTAGCGTCGTTTAATCCGAGGTCGTTGGTCGTTAGCGGCTGAGCGTTAACGGAAACGGCCATGGACAGAAGCGGAACGATAATCAGCGTCGCCATCATCAGTTGAATAAGTTTTTTCTTCATAATTCACCCCCTTTCATTTTTAAAGAGAAAAATAAAGTCTCTTTATTAAAAATTAAAAATAATTAATCGTTCACTATATTGTTCTGGATAGTATTAATAAGGAAGTTGGTTATGGCAAAAGCGGCGAGGACGATTAAAAGCCCAATAGCGCCGTTAACTAAATATTTCCTTCCTTGGGTTACCTTTTCGTCATTGCCTCCGGCGGTCATCCAGAGAAATCCGCCGATCAGGATAATAATAACGGCGACAATAGCTAGAAAGCTTAAAATCACCTGGATAACGTTAACAATAACGTTTTTCGGATTGGCGTTCTGAAGCCCGATGTTGTTGGCAAAACCTACCCCAAAACCATCAGTAAGATCTCCAGCCGCCGCCAAAACTCCGGCTGACGGGATAAGAACTGCCGCTAAAAGCAGAGCCGTTGTCGCCAGCTTAATTTTCATTGTCCATTTGCGCATAATTTTTTTCTCTTTTTAAGAGAGTGCATTAAATAACTTATTTAAAGATTTTTTCCTCTACAGTAATTTTAGCATTTACCGGTTTTTGTTGCAATGGCTTTCGGCTGTGGTAGAATATAGTTAATCATTAATTGTTGACAATTATGCGAATAATATCCTTTAAAGCCATATTCTGGTTCCTGTTTTACGTTTTTCTCTTTTGCCTCTCACTAAACAACTCTTTTCGCTACCTTGATCCTGATCTCGGCTGGCATCTTAAAGCCGGGGAAGATATTCTAAGGGAAAAATCCGTGCCTCATTTAAACTATTACAATTATACCTTAGAAGGCAAAACTTGGGTAGACCATGAATGGCTCTTAAACTTCACCTCATTTTTAATTTATTCCCTATCCGGCAATACGGGCTTAAATATTTTTTTCGCCCTGCTGGCGCTCGCCGCGCTGGCCGCTTCGCATGTTTTCGTGAAAAAAAACCTGATCGGCTCGGAGGACAGTCCGGGCAATGTTTTTTTAATGGTCTTTTTCATGATCTTCGGAGTAATCGCCATGGCGCCGCACCTCGGAGTCCGGATGCAGGAAATCGCCCTTTTGTGCGTTATACTTTTATACACGATTCTGCGCCGTTACGATGAAAAAAGGGATTTAAAAATCTTATTCGCGCTTCCTCTGCTTTTTTATTTCTGGGCGTCGGCACACGCGAGTTTCCTGATCGGGCTTTTTCTTCTTTTTTTTCGGATTGTTATCATGTTCCTGGAAAATATATTGATAAAATATCTTCCAGGCTCAAGGGTAAGCGCTTTTTTCGGACTGAGCGCATCGTCAGACAAAAAGCGAGTATCGCCGTTAATCGCGTTAGCCGGCTTAAGCGTCGGCGCCACGCTCCTGACGCCTTACGGCCTTGAGCTTTACGGTTTTTTAAGCGATTATGGCAATACTTTTTACATGACCCATATAGCCGAATGGCTGCCGGCCTGGTATCTCCCGATCGCTTACTGGCAGTTAGCTTTTATGGCCTTTGCCTTGGCCGGCTTTCTGCTTTACTGCCTGAATAAAAATAAAAAAGAAAAGCCGGAAATATGGGAAGTTTTTATTTTTTTTCTTTTTATGGCCTTGGCTTTTAAATCCAAAAGGCATTTTCCGCTGTTTTTTTTCAGCGCTCTGCCTTTAATACTAAAAAGCTACGGGAGCGTCCTTTGGCCTGATTTTGGACAGGAAGCGCGTTCCGGTTTTTTTTACAACGCGCCGAAATTTCCCCGGGCAATGCTTTTAATTACCATAGCTCTTGTTTCTTTGAGCCTGCTTTTAAAAATCAATTTTATCGCAGACCCGTTTAAATATTTTTGCCGCGATTACCCTTGCGAAGCAACGGCTTTTCTAAAATCCAACCCCCAATATGAAAAACTGAACCTCTTTAACGAATACGCCTGGGGCGGATACCTGATCTGGACTTATCCGGAAAGAAAACTTTTTATTGACGGCCGACTGCCTCAGCTGCCTTTTAAAAACCACACATTTTTAGAGGAATATTTTGAACTGCTGGATAAAGATAAGCTCGCCGCGAAACTTAACGAATATGACATCCGGCTGGTTTTAATCCGGGCTGAAGAAAAAAAAGTAAAATTCAATTTTATTGAAAAGAAGTTTTTCGGGCTGGATGAAGAAAAAGAAAACAAGAATAAGAATGAACTGGCGGAATATATAAAAAGTTCGGGAGATTGGGAAAAAGTTTACGAAGACCGGGCGGCGGCGGTTTATTTAAAAAAATAAAAATGAAGAACCTGTTTTTAATTCCCACCTATAATGAGAAAGGAAATATCGGCCGTCTTATTAAAATTATCCTTTCCCTGCCCGGAGAAAACGAAGTCCTCGTGATTGACGATAACTCGCCGGACGGAACCGGCGGACTGGTTTCGGAGATGGCAAAATCCGATTGCCGGATTTCGCTTCTTTCCCGAAGAAAAAAAGAAGGGCTCGGAAAAGCCTATCTTGACGGCTTCGGGAAAGCGCTCTGCCGGCCGGAAATCGGGAAAATTATCATGATGGATGCCGATTTTTCCCATGATCCGGCCTGCGTCCCGGCGATACTTAAAGAAAGCCGCGGATGCGGAGCGGTTATCGGCTCCCGCTATGTTCCGGGCGGCGGGATCTCGGGCTGGAAAGGTTGGAGAAAATATTTAAGCCAATGGGCAAACCTTTATTGCGGCCTTATCTGCCGCCTGCCAATCCGGGATTATACGGCTGGCTTTTACGTCATCAACCCCGAAATCCTGAAACAGCTGGATTTTTCCAAAATTTCCTCCTCAGGGTACGCTTTCCAGATTGAACTGAAATACCGACTCTGGCGCGCCGGAGCCGAGCTGAAAGAATTTCCCATAATTTTCAGGGAGCGGGCGAACGGCAAATCAAAAATGTCCAGCCATATAATACGCGAGGGTTTAGCGGCGCCGTGGAAAATCAGGCTCGCCGGTAAAAATAGACATGGAAAATTTTAGAACATAATTTATGGAAAACCTGGAAAAAAACAAAAAAATTTCAGTTGAATTCTGCATTCCTATCTTTAATGAAGAAAAAATATTGGAAAAGAATGTCAAAAGGCTTTTTGACTACTGCGTCCGAAAAAATTTTTCCTTTAGCTGGAAGATCATAATTTTAAACAACGGCTCAACTGACAATTCTTCCGCGATAGGGGAAAAAATGAAGCGCGCCGAAATTAATATTGTAAACATCAGCGAAAAAGGCAGAGGGCAAGCCATAAAAAACTATTGGGAAAAAAGCCGGGCCGACATTGTCGCTTACATGGACATTGATCTCGCGGTTTCTCTGGATAACATCTCGGACCTGATTAATCCTTTAATCAAAGAGGGGTTTGATCTTACTATAGGCTCCCGCCTCCTTCCCGAATCAAAAATTGAACGCGCCTTTATTCGCGAACTGAGCTCCCGGACTTACAACCTCGTTTCCCGGTTGGCATGCGGGCATAAATTTTTTGATCTGCAATGCGGATTTAAAGCGATAAAGACCGGCGTTTTCCGGCGGCTTTCACCCCTTATCCGCGATTCTAAATGGTTTTTTGACACTGAACTGGTTGTTTTCGCCAGCCATTACGGCTGTAAAGTAAAAGAGGTTCCGGTTGAATGGTCGGAAAACCGTTATGATAAGAGAAAAAGCAAAGTGAATCTTTTTAGGGATACGGTAACATTCTTGATCAACCTCGTAAAATTAAGAATAAATCTAACCGGGCTGGATAAAAATAAATGAGATTCTTTAAACTGTTTTCTTCATGCCGGATAAAAACCGAATCGCTGTGGTGGCTGGTTCTGTTCGCCATTCTTCTTTTATTCCACTTAAACCATCCCATAGACAGCGATGAGGGCGTAATTTTGGAGGGAGCCTGGAAGCTCTGGAATAATAAAACTCTCTACGTTGATTTTTTTGAATTTGTTCCTCCGGGCGGTTTTTATTTCGTCTATTGGATCTGGAAAATTTTCGGGGTCGGATATTTCGCCCCAAAAATAGCTTCCATAATAATAATTTTCTTAAGCGGAATCGGAATTTTTAAAATCTCGGAACTGATAAAAAGAACTGCCTTTAATTATTTATTGCCTCTGATTTTTGTTTTCCTCTCCATGTATTGGCCGCTTATAAACCACAATACCTACAATATATTTTTTATAATCTGGTCAGTTTATTTTTTTATCCGAGCCTTGATTTCGGGGTCAAAGAACCATTTCGCGCTCGCCGGATTGGCGGCCGGAATTTCCGTTTTATTCCTCCAGCAGAAAGGGGCGATTTTAATCCTTTCTTCTTTCGCCCTGTTGGTTTCATTCTCCCTGATTTACAGGAAGCTTGATTATCTGAAAATGTCTTATTATTACGGCTTATCATCCTTACTGCCCTTGCTCATTTTACTAAAATGGCCTTTGGATTTAATCTATAAAGATCTGGCGGTTTTTCCCTTAACAAACGGCGCGGAAATAAACAAGTTGCCTTTGAACTTTTTTTTTCTGGCTTTATTCATGATCGCGGCAATATTCACGGCCTATATATCGCTGGAAAAATTTTCCCTGCCGATGAAATATCTGGCCGGAATCCAGGCCGCTCTCTTCGCCACCGCTTTGGTGCGGCCGGATCCAAACCATATAAACCTAATAATTTTCCCGGCTCTCTGCCTTATTCCATCGGTTTTTAGCAATCCGATTTTATTTAAAAATACTAAATCCATTATCCGAGCCGCGTCCTTATCTGCGGCGGGCATTCTTCTTTTTATCTGCGTCTTTCCTTTGGCTAATTTTCTGGCTTTTATGCCTTCCTTTTTATTTTCCAATGAATCGGCGGCGATTAATTACATTAGAAAAAATTGCCAGGATCCCGGTAATTATCTTTACGCCGGGCCATTCCTGCCCGGCCTGTATTTTGAAACCGGGATGATGAATCCCACTCCTTATTCTTTTTTAATAACCAACCATCAAACCGAAAGCCAGTTTGCCGAAGCGAAAAATATATTAGCCAAAGCCCGACCCCGATGCGCCGTTCTGAACTATTACATGGTAAAAGGATTCCGTTATAACCCGGATAATTCGGTTGATAGCTTTATCAGGGACAACTACCGCGAGGTTTTCCGGGAGCAAGATACCCTGGTTTACGAAATTAATTAATAACCATAAATATTATCCAGCATTCTTGAAATTCGCCCTGACTAATGATATATTGCAATCACATCGGCGGCGAACCAATACTTGATTAACTTCTCCCGCTTATCTAAAATATCAATTCTATGGCGCAAAAATCATCCTCCAAACCAATTATTTTTTCCGGCATCCAGCCCTCGGGTAATTTGCACCTCGGCAATTACCTCGGGGCGATTGTCCAATGGGTGGAACTGCAGGATCAATTTGACTGCATTTTTTGCGTCGTGGATTATCACGCCATAACCGTTAAGCAGGATCCGAAAATTTTAAACGAAAAAATCGTTGAAATCGCGAAAATTTATTTAGCCTCGGGCATAGACCCGAAAAAATCCATAATTTTCCAGCAATCCGCCCGACCCGAACATACCGAATTGGCGTGGGTATTAAATTGCGTGGCGCGCATCTCGGATCTGGATAAAATGACCCAGTTTAAAGATAAGGCCGGAAAAAATCAGGAATCCGTAAGCGTGGGATTATACGACTATCCGGTTCTAATGGCCGCTGACATTTTACTTTATGACGCAGACTTAGTGCCGGTCGGCGAAGACCAGAAACAGCACGTTGAACTCGCGCGGACTCTTGGGCGGCGGTTTAATAATCAGTTCGGCAAAACCTTCAAAATCCCGGAAGTGAAAATTAAGGAAGAATCAGCCCGGATCATGGGACTCAACGACCCGCTAAAGAAAATGAGTAAAAGCGCGGCGAGCGAAATGAATTATATCGCCCTGACTGACGCGCCGGACAAAGCCGCGAAAAAAATCATGCGCGCCGTAACCGATTCGGGTTCGGAAATAAAATACGACAAAGCCGCTAAGCCCGCAATCGCCAACTTAATGACTATTTATTCGCTCCTCTCCGGCGCGCCCTTAAAAAGCCTTGAGAAAAAATACGCGGGCAGAGGCTACGGCGACTTTAAAAAAGACCTGGCCGAAATAGTAAATAAATTCCTCACCGGATTCCAAAAGAAATACAATTCCATATCCGACGAAGAAGTAAAAAAGATTTTAGCCCAAGGCGCGGAAAAATTGGCGCCGATCGCGGCGAGAAACATGGAAAAAGTGAAAAAAAATATCGGCGCGCTGTTATAATAACCTTCAAAAACAATTCGGAAATAAAACACCCCGCTTTTAAAAAAAGGTGGGGTGATTTTTAATTCCGCGACAATCAAGGTTTTAATTTCTTAATTTCCACTTTTAAGCTTTTCCAGTTCAATTTTCCAATTTTCCAGTTTTTCTTTTTCCTTTTTAACTATTTCCTCCGGCGCTTTTTCCGTAAATTCTTTATTTTGGAGCCGCGCGTTTAAACCGCTTATTAGTTTCTCCAGCTTTTCCACTTCTTTTTTTATCCGCTCTTTTTCCTTTTCTTCGTCAATCGCGCCGGCTAAATAAATTTCAATACCGCCGACTGCCGCGTGGATCGCCTTTTCAATTTTTTCCCCGCCCGCCTTTATTTCCAGTTCGTTGATTCCAGTTCTAAGGCCTTTAATCAATTCCGCCTGCGATTGGATAAGTTCAATATCCTTTCCGGCGTAAATAATCGCTTTAACTTTTTTTGCCGGTTCAACTTTATTTTCCGCCCGGGCGTTGCGAACGCTTTTTATGATATTAATAACAATTTCAAAATCGCTCGTGAAATTTCCGCTTACGGCTCCTGTCGGCCACTCTTCAACGATCAACAATTTTTCGCCAGCCGCTCCTTCCCAAATCGCCTCGGTAACGAACGGAATAAACGGATGCCAGAGTTTCAACAAGCCGGAAAGGATATAATTAAGGATTTTTTCTTTTTCGGAAGTTTTTTCAAACTTGCTTATTTCAAGATACCAGTCGGCGAACTCGCTCCGGGTAAATTCTCTTAATTTTTCTCCGGCCTGGGAGAATCTGAAATTATCCAAGTCTTCGGTAACCTGTTTTACTAATACCTGAAACTTCAGAAGAATCCACTCATCAGCCAAAGTCAAATTTTCAAAATCAATTTCTGATTTCTGATTTCTGATTTCTGATTTCTCAAAAATAAATTTTGAAATGTTCCAAAGTTTGGTAATAAAATTCCTCGCCCCGATAATTTTTTCCTCGTAAAATTTTGAATCATTCCCGGGCGTTACCCCTAAAAGAAGGCTTAAACGGAGGGAATCGGTGCCAAAATCCCTAATAACGTCAAGAGGATCAATATTATTACCGGATGATTTTGAAAACTTCCGGCCCTTTTCGTCGCGGAGCATGCCGTGGATATATACGTCGCGGAAAGGAATTTCGTCCAGGGCGTAGGTCGTCATTAAAATCATCCGCGCCATCCAGAAAAATAAAATTTCATAACCCATCTGCATCCAGGCAGTCGGATGAAACATATCTAAATCATCATTCTTGGCGGGTTTACCCGCTCCTCCTTCACTTGCGCTTCGGCGGATAAACTCCGCTTCGGCGGAGGCGGGCCATCCAAGGGTTGAAAAAGTCCACAACGCCGAAGAGTACCAGGTATCCAAAGTATCTTCGTCTTGAACCCACCCCTCGCCTTCAGGAGGGTTTATTCCGCAATATACTTCATCTTCATTTCTGTCGTCTGTCGTCTGTTGTCTGTTGTCTAATTTTTGGTACCAAACTGGAATCCTGTGTCCCCACCAGATTTGCCGGGAAACGCACCAGTCGCGCAAGTTATCAATCCAATTTAAATAAGTTTTATGGAACCTCTCCGGAGTGATAGTTATCTTCTGAGCCGGATCGTTATTTAAGCCGGCCTCAACCGCTTCCCGCATCAGGTCTTTTAAACTTTTTCCCTTGCCAGGAATAATTTTATTGACGCTCACGAACCACTGGGTCAAAGGCAAAACCTCGACTACGTCGCCGAAGCGATCCGAAGTCCCGACGTTTTGGACAATTTCTTCTTCTTTTTCAATCAAGCTATTTTTTCTCAGCCATTCAACCATTTTTTCTCGGGCAACTTCCGCCAATAATCCGGCATATTCTTTTCCCGCCGCAGAAGTCATCTTACCGTCAACGCCGATTACCGGGATAATGCCGATCGGGTCGTTTTTGGCTTTTTGTTTTTCGTACATTTCGTAATCAACCATGCTGTGGGCGGGAGTAACGCCGACCGCGCCCGTGCCGAATTTCATGTCCACTCCTTCGTCAGCGATTATTTTTATTTTAAGGGGTTCAGCCGCGCCGACATCAACCGTATAGACTTTTCCGATATATTGTTTATAGCGGCCGTCTTCCGGATTTATTGCTACGGCCGTATCGCCGAGCTTTGTTTCCGGCCGGGTAGTGGCGATGGAAATTGGGAAATCTTTTGAATACCTGAAAGTATATAATTTTGCCGTCCGTTCAACATGCACTAGTTCGTCGTCCGAGCAGGTGGACTGGCCTTTTACCGACCAGTTTACCGCCCTAAAGCCGCGATAGATAAGCCCGTCGTCATACATTTTTTTAAAAACCGTATTAACCGCGAGATTTCGCTCGTCGTCAAAAGTATAAGCCAGGCGCGACCAGTCGCAGGAAGTCCCCATCTTCCGAATCTGCGAAAGGATGGTGGCTTTTGATTCTTCGGCATATTTTTTTATCTCTTTTAAAAGCCCTTCGCGTCCGAGTTCTTTTCTCGGATTTTTTACGCCCTTTTCCATTAAGAGTTTTTCCACCTTGGCCTGCGTGGCCACGGCCGCGTGATCAGTGCCGGGAATGAGCAAAACTTTTTTTCCGCGCATCCGCTGATAGCGGGCCATGACGTCCATGAGGGAGTTTTCCAGCGCGTGTCCGAGATGCAAAACGCCGGTAACGTTCGGCGGCGGCATCATAATTGAATAGGGATCGCCTTTTAGATTATCGGGATTAAAAAAACCCGACTGTTCCCATTTTTCGTAAATTTTATCTTCGTGCTCGGCCGGGTTGTAATTTTTTGGCGATTCTTTTTTCATATTTAGAATCTAATACTAACTAATTATTTCACTTAGATTTGCATGGTTAGTCCGTTTGATTATATAATAGAGTTAAGCGGACTAATAATCCCATTCTATTTAATTCTAGCCAAATAGTCAATTTATTTTCTGAATTCTAACTTAGAATAAAGCCAATAATTATGCAAGTAAAAAGATTCCACAACATCTTTGACATGGAAAATTGCGGCAAAAAAATAGGCGACCGCAAAATTGTCCGCGAATTCATTGAAAAGCTTGCGGAAGAAATTGACATGAATATTCTTGAAGGCCCGATCATTGCCGAAGGGTTGCCTCATTCTCCGGGTTTTAGCGTCCTTGCTATCATTGATTTTTCCCATATTTCCATCCATACCTTTACCCGGCAAAAAGAAGCCTTGATTGATGTTTTTTCCTGCAAGGAATACGACAAGAAAAAAGTCCATGGCTTATGCAAAAAATATTTTGGCACTAAAGATACAAAAACCCGCGCCCGGGAAGTTTGGTGGGGGTAGCCCATAAAGACCGGCGGCCGGAATTTTACGGATTGGAATGATTATTCCAGTCCGCCACCGCCGGCTTGCGCCCGGCTTAGCGCGAAAAAACGGCTTTATCGGCCGTTTTTTATTATTTCATTTTATAATATCCCAGATTATTTAATTATCGTTCCGACGCATTTATTTCCGGCGAGGCAGTCTTTTAGATTGGCGAGGTTTTTGCCATTCATAATTATTATTTCCATGCCGAGCTTATGGGCTTCGCGGGACGCGATCGGATCAAAGGGCGCGTTTAGTCCCGGATCCCATTTATCGCCGACGATTTTCCGAAAATCGCTCCAGGAAATATTCTCAATCTTTTTCGCGTTCTTAAATTTTTTTGGATCCTTGTCGTAAACGTGGGAAATATTGGAAAGGTTGATAATAGTTTTCGCCCCGAGCCTTCTCGCGAGAACCACCGCGTCATGGTCGGTTGAAAATCCCGGACGCCAGCCGGCGGCGACCATCAGTCCTTCGCCTTTTTTAAAATGCTTGCTTAAATCTTCTTTGGTGTTCGGATTTTTATTGATCCGCGGATGGGCGTAGTCCCGGAAAATCGTTTTAATGAGATGGGCGTTTAAGCGGGTGGTATGGAT
>Ga0209016_1000875_pt1 | contig 29888 bp, 23 predicted proteins | sample EPASupsiteSAE305_FD_187265 | JGI IMG/M metagenome (GOLD analysis project Ga0209016, IMG submission 187265) | Bioremediated contaminated groundwater microbial communities from EPA Superfund site, New Mexico - SAE3-05 (SPAdes) (version 2) | ecosystem: Environmental > Aquatic > Deep subsurface >...
CCCGCCTGCCCAGCACCAGCCAGCGTGAACGGCTGCTGACGGTGCTGCCGCCGCTGGTATTGTTGCTGTTGGTGGTGCTGCTGGGTATCTGGCTGCCGCCACCGTTGGCTGATCTGGTGCACCAGGGGGCGGCTCTGCTGCGGGGAGGCTGCCCATGAGCGGCGCCAAGCTGATCTTCAAAAATCCCGCAGCGCTGCCTCTGGACCAAGTGCCGCTGCTGTCGCCGGACAGCTTCGGCCAGGAGCTGTACCTCTCCCTGGCCGAGGGCTGGCGTCTGTGCAGTTATTTCGGCCATCGCCAGCAAGACGGGGCGCTGCGTAGGTATGCCGTACTGGCCCAGGACAGCAGCCAGCAGCTGGCAGCGTGCTGCTGTGCGGTTGAGGAAGACAGCTTCACTTCGCTGGCTGCGCTCTGCCCACAGGTCTCGCTGTTTGAGCGGGAGATTTATGAACAGTATGGCGTTGCGCCCGAAGGCCACCCCTGGCTGAAGCCGGTCCGTTTTCCCTTAGGCGGGGTGGGGCTGATGGATTTTTATCAGGTGACAGGGGAGCAAGTTCACGAGGTGGCGGTGGGGCCGGTCCATGCCGGCATCATCGAGCCGGGCCATTTCCGCTTCCAGTGCCACGGCGAAGAGGTCTTCCACCTTGAGATCTCGCTTGGCTACCAGCACCGTGGTGTTGAGCAAGCGTTGCCCGCTGCCGCAGCTGGCCGAGTCATTGCCATGCTGGAGGCGGTGGCCGGTGACAGTACCATCGGTCACCTTTGGGCGTACTGCCTGCTGCGGGAGGCGCTCTGCGGGACGGTCGTTTCACCACGAGCCAGCGCCCTGCGTGGGATCGGCCTGGAACTGGAGCGTCTGGCCAACCATGCCGGCGACCTGGGGGCCCTGGCCGGGGATGTGGGCTATCTGCCCACCGCCTCGTTCTGCGGTCGGATACGGGGTGATTTTTTAAACCTGTCGGCCGAGTTGTGCGGTAGTCGTTTTGGGCGAGGCCTGCTGCTGCCGGGTGGGGTCCGTTTCGATCTGGACCATGCCCAGGCAGCTGGTATCCAGAAACGATTGTCTGAGGCCTACCGAGATCTCAAGGGGGCCACGGACCTGTTATGGCAGAGCGCCTCGGTCATGAACCGCTTCGAAGGCTGCGGCCAACTCAGCACGGAAACGGCACTTTCGCTCGGACTGGTGGGGCCTGCGGCTCGGGCCTGCGGGGTGGTGTTAGATGCCCGCAGCTGCCACCCCTTTGGCTGCTACGGCGCCCATCCATTGCAGGCGTCGACCGGAAAGCGGGGCGACGTGTCGGCCCGTGCCCGGCAGCGGAGTCAGGAGTGCGAACAGTCGGCCGCCTGGCTGGCAGCCATGCTGGAACAGCTGCCGTCAGGAGCGCTGCGTGAGCCGGATGAACTGCCACCACAGAGTGAACGGTTGGCCGTGGCGTTGGTGGAGGGCTGGCGCGGTGAAATCTGCCATGTAGCCATCAGTGACCGTCAGGGCGGCATCAGTCGCTACAAGATCACCGATCCCTCCTTCCACAACTGGCAGGGGTTGGCCGTGGCGCTACGTGGTGAGCAGATCTCCGATTTTCCGCTCTGCAACAAGAGTTTCAACCTGTCGTACTGTGGCTTCGATCTGTAAACTGATGCGTAAACGGTAATGTCGTCTGAAAGGTTCCGCAATGCTGCACTCACTGCTTGAACGGATACGACAGGGCTATCGTACCATGCCGTTTCCCCGCACACCGCCGCCGTTGTCGGAGCGGTTTCGGGGACGGCCGATACTGGAGCCGGGACGATGTGCTGCTGGTTGCCGGGCCTGTCTGGAGGCCTGTCCGGTGGGGGCGGTCAGTGTCACCGCCGCCGGGCCTGTGATCGACCAAGGGTTGTGCCTGTTCTGTCCAGCCTGCAGCGAGGCCTGCCCCCAGGGGGCGCTCAGTTTCAGCCGCGAGTATCGTCTGGCGGCCCGCACCCGAAAAGATCTGCTGATCGGCCCCGAGCAGACGCCGCCTCGTGCTGAACCGCTGGAAACGGACCTGCGGAAGCTGTTTGGCCGTTCCCTCAAACTGCGCCAAGTCAGCGCCGGTGGCTGCAACGCCTGCGAGGCGGACACCAACGTCCTCAACACCCTGGCCTGGGACCTGGGACGTTTTGGCATCCAGTTCGTGGCCTCGCCCCGCCATGCTGACGGTATCCTGGTGACCGGACCGGTCAGTGAAAATATGCGCGAGGCGTTACTTGCGACCTGGGAGGCGGTACCGGCCCCTAAACTGGTGATCGCCTGCGGCGCCTGCGCCATCGGCGGCGGGCCGTTCCGCCACCTGCCGGCGGTGCACAACGGGCTGGACGGCATCATACCGGTCGATCTGTTCATCCCTGGTTGTCCACCTCATCCGGCCACGATCATGGATGGGCTGCTCAGGCTGGTTGGCCGCATTGCATAGGCGTTGTCACGTTTGCGCGATACCTTGACAACGCTGGAGGCAACAAAGTTGATGCAGCACTACGGCTACATTTGCTAGACTGGCTCCTCATTTAACCGCTAAGGAGTTACCATGCTGCGTAAGGCCCAGATCAACGATGTCAAAGAGATCCAGAAGCTGTTGACTACCTACGCCAGTCGGGGGGATATGCTCTCCCGTTCCTTGTCTGAGCTGTACGAGTCGCTACGGGATTTTTATGTCGAGGTGGCCGATGATGGCCGGATACTTGGGGCGGCGGCCCTGCATATCGTCTGGGACGATCTGGCCGAGGTCCGCTCGGTGGCGGTGGCGGAGGATGTCGGCCGCAAAGGGGTCGGTAGCGCGCTGGTCAAGGCCTGCATTGCTGAGGCCCGCGAGCTTGGGCTGAAGCGGATCTTCTGTCTGACCTACAAGCCGGAGTTTTTCGGTAAGCTGGGATTCGTGCTGGTGGACAAATCAACCCTGCCCCACAAGGTGTGGGGTGACTGCATCAAGTGTCCCAAGTTTCCCGACTGTGATGAAAATGCCATGACCTTGAACTTGTGACACATGTTGTCAGACTTTAGAGTTCTATCCTGAACTCGGCACCGTTTTCCAGGTTGCGTGCCGTTAGTTTCCCGCCCATATTTTTTTCAATGATGGTCTTGGACATGTACAGGCCGATGCCGGTCCCCTTGTCCGGCCCCTTGGTGGTGAAATAGGGGTCGAAGATATGGGGCAGGGCCTGCTGATCAATGCCGCCGCCGTTGTCCCGAATGGATGTCACGTTCTTGCCATTTTCCTGTGTCACCATGATTTCGATGCTGGCATTGACAACTTGCCGTTCCAACATGATGTCGCGGGCATTGTACAGGATGTTCATCACCACCTGGATAAACTCGTTGGGATAGTCGTTTACCCGCAACTCCTGGCGCTCATCTTTGAGCAATACCACCTTGATATTATTGGCCGTTAGTGCCGGCGTTACCAGGGTCAGGGCCTTGGCAATGGTGGGCGCCAGGGCAAATTCCTGGGTGTTGTTGCGGTCCCGCACAAAGAAGCTACGGAAGTCGTCGATGGTCTGGGACATGTACTGCAGGATATCCATCACCGCCTTAATATCCCGGTCCATCTCCTCGTCGGTCAGTTCACCGGCCCGGTGCAGGTACTGCATGGTCTGGATGTAAACCGCGATGTTGTTAAGGGGCTGGCGCCACTGGTGGGCGATGTTGGTCAGCAGCTCACCCAGGGCGGCCATCCGGTTTTGCTGAATCAGCAGGTCGTCCTTTTGACGCAGCTGTGTGACCGTCTCGTCGATGCGTTGCTCCAACGTGCTGTTGAGCAACTGCAACGCCTCCTGAGCCTTCTGACGCTCCCCGATCTCTTCCTCAAGCTGTAGCGTTTTTTCATGCAGCGCATTCTCGGCCTGGGTCCGTTCGTTGACCTCATTCTGCAGGGCATGGTTTAGCGTCTCCAGTTCGGCCGTGCGCTGCTGGACGCGCAGGTCAAGTTCGCTGTGCCAGGCATTCAGCTGATCCAGCATGCTGTTAAAGGCCTGGGCCAGCTCTATGGTTTCACTATCACCGTCTACCGCTACCCGGGCGGTCAGGTCGCCCTCGCTGATGCTGCGGGATGTGGCGGCCATGCGGCGTAACGGTCGCGTCATGCGGTGTGAGATCAGGATGGCCAGGATGATGATCAACCCGACGCCTGCCGCGGACAGTACAAAGAACAGGTTGCGTTGGTGGTACAGGTGGCTGAAGGCCTCGCTGCGGTCTTTTTGTACCACCACCCCCCACGATACGCCGGGAGCCAGCTGGATGTGGCGGTAGGCTGCCAACACCTCTACATTGCGGTAATCAGTATCCTCCAGGGTGCCTTCTCCGCCCGAAAGGGCCAGCTGGGCAGTGCGGGTTGTATTCTCACTCCGTAACGGCCTGACCGGTTGTCCGTTGGGCAGCCGATAGCGGGTGGTGGTCAGGAAGCGGCCCTGGTCATCGATCAGGGTAATTTCACCGCTCTTGCCCAGCAGCGCCTGCATATGGAGCTCGAGCTGTGGTTTCAAAAGGGTTTCCAGGCTGTACTCTACCTCCACCAGCAGTTCCGGCAGGCCGCTGCTGGACTGTTCCGGAACCACCTGGCGGATCAGGTGCAGGTGGGAGGTGCCCTCATCCTGACCGAGACTCAGCAGGATACTCTCCTCGGTTCCCGGCTGTGCCGCTTCGGCGAACTGTTCCTTGGTGAGCGGTAGCGGTCCGGCGTTGGTCGGTGCGGAGAGGATGACCGCACCGGATCGGGCATCAAGGATTCTAATGGCATCGAGTTGGTAGGTGGTGCGCATCTCCTCGAGCCAGTAGACAAAAGGCTTGCGTAGCTGAGGGTCGCTTTGGAGTCTGCCGACCCTGAGCGCCGGCAGGGTCGCAATGACCTGGGTGGTGCGTCGACGGCTGGTAATCCAGTCGGTGATCAGTTTTTTGCGGGAATCGGCCACGGCTGCCAGCATGTCGAATTCGTGCGATCGTATGACACGCAAGCTACCATCGACCTGGGGTAGTGGCAGGCCATAAAACTGGATCGTCTGAATTGCCAGTAGTAGTGCGGCGCTCAGCAGGCTGAAGGCCAGTACCATCCTGAAGCGGATGCTGTGTCGCCAGGAGTTGAGGCGGGCTATCGGTGGCTGAGCAGGCGGCTTAATCATAGGCATAACGGGTGGTCTGGTAGTGGCCAGGGTTGCGGATAACCTGGTCAACAATCGTACGGTTGAGGCTGCGCTGGATCTCTTCCCAGTCTACAAGTGGCGGAATCTTGCCCAAGGTCTTCAAAAATCCGAACTCGGCAGCCAGGGAGGCTGTGTCACGGGGGGGCGTCAGTGGGGCCAGACGGGGCGAATAACGGATGGCGGCCAGGTCGGCGGCCACGATACGCTGGAGCTGTTCAGGACGGTTTTGGGGACTGCCATTGTTGAGCTCACCGATGGTTGCCAGGTTCAAGGCCACTGCCTGTTGCAGATGGTTGGCTTCCTTAAGCCAGCCCATGGCCCGTACCAGGGCTGCTGCCACCTGGTGCCCGACCTCGGGATGCCGCTCGAGCATCGTACGGTTGGCCACCAGGTAGGCGCTGGTGTTTTGTCGGCCGATGGCGGCAAGACGGTCCGGCGCGTTGGCGATGGCCAGTGAGGGTGTTGGCTCCCAGGCAGCAAAGGCGTCAATCGTGCCTTTTTGCAGGGCATCAGGCATCTGACTAACCGGCAGTGCCACCAGGGTGACATCCTTTTCGCCCAGTCCGGCACTCTGCAGCACCTTCAGCAGGGCGAAGTGGCCGGAAGAGGCATGCACGTTGCCGATCCGTTTGCCCTTGAGCTCCCTGGCCGTTAACCCTTTCCGGCCCACCACCATGGCGTAGTTTTGTTTCAGTTGGGCGAAGATCATGACCGGCGTCGTGGCAGCCAGTTCAAGGGCCGGCATATCTCCCAGAGTGGTCAGGGTAACCTCTCCCTTTCTCAAGGCGGTGATAGCCTCGCTGCCGTTACTGACCGGATGCAGCCGCAGCGTCAGGCCGCTGCGTGCCAGAGCGCGCCGCAGCAGCTGATCACGGCTCAGCAGCTCCATGAGGACGCAGCCTGGGCTGGCTAAGGGCTGGTAGGCGATCACCAGTTCCCGTGCGGTTGGCTGTGCAGCCAGTGCGGCGGCTGGCGTCAGCAGGGTGATCAGGCAGATCAGGGAAAGTAGCAGTCGGGTCCAGTTCATTGATTGACCTCTAGGGCGCATAGCTGAACTGATTCAGCATATAGCGGGACGGGTTTGCACTGATCTCCCGCAGCACGGCAGGCTGCATGCGGCTGCTGATGGTTTGCCAGTTGAGATGTGCGGGCACCTGATCCTGTTTTTGCATGAACGAGAAGGTGCGCTGCAGGGGCGAACCGCTGCTACCCTCGCCGGCTGGTAACAGAGGGGCACCCGGTATCGCCAGCAGGTCGCTGCTGGTGATCTTGGCAACTTCGGCTGCCGTGAGTTGCGGCGGTTTACCGGTCAGGCTGGCCACCCCCTCCAGGGTCCATTTGCTGGCCTGGGCGAGGTTGGCAGGGCTCTTTTTGAGCCAGCGCACCGCCCGCACCAGCGCTGCCCCCAGTTCGCGGGCTGCGGCCGGCTGTTTCTCCAGCAGGCCTGATGCAAGCACGAAATAGGAGTAGCTGGACTGGCGGTGGATCAGGCTGAAGCGGTCGGGATGCTTGGCCATGATCACGGTGGGTGTCGGTTCCCAGGCCGCCACGGCATCCACTCGGCCCTTTGCCAGGGCATCGGGCAGCTCAACCGCTTCCATGGCGATCAGGGTGACGTCCTGTTCCTTGATATCGGCTGCCTGGAGCGCCTGCAGCAGGGCATAATGGCTGGTGGAGCCGGGCACGGTGCCGATCCGTTTTTTGCGCAGCTCCCGCATCTGGGTGCCCCGCGGGGCCACCACAGCTGAGAAGCTCTGTTTCACGATGCCCAGCACCTGGATGTCTGCCTGGGCCATGGATTCAATCAGCGGCAGGTCCGAGAAGGAGACGGCATCCAGTTGCTGTTGGCGCAACTGCTCTACGGCCTCCTTGCCTTTGTTGAGTGGCACAAAGCGGATCGTAAGGCCCTGTTTGGCGAGCCGATTTTTAAGGATCTGGTCCCGTCGCATCACCTCTCCCAGTGGGGCCACCGGCACCGCCATCGGGAAGTAGGCGAAGACCAGTTCGGTCTGCGCGGGCCCTTTAGTGGCGGCCTGCGCCTGGCAGATGCCGGCTGGCAGCAGCAACACTAGCAGCCAGAGCATGATTATGGTCTTGGTCATCGTCGTTACCTCTGTTCGCATGCGTTACAGCTCGATCCTGAACTCGGCGCCTTCGTTCCAGTTTTGGGCGGTCAAGGTGCCGCCCATGTTTTTTTCAATGATGTTTTTGGACATGTACAGCCCGATGCCGGTCCCTTTGTCCGGCTCCTTGGTGGTGAAGTAGGGATCAAAGATATGGGCTAAGGCCTGCGGGTCGATTCCGCCGCCGTTGTCACGGATGGTGGTTACGGTCTTGCCGTTTTCCTGGGTTACCATGACCTCGATGTGCGGATTGCCAACCTCCCGCTCCAGCAGGATGTCACGGGCGTTGTAGAGGATGTTCATCACCACCTGGATGAACTCATTGGGGTAACCGGTGATCCGCAGGTCCTGGCGCTCATCTTTGAGCAGCACTATCTTGATGTTGCTGGCCGTAAACGCCGGAGTTATCAGTGACAAGGCCTTGGCAATGGTGGGTGCCAAGGGGAACTCCCGAGCGCTGGTGCGGTCGCGCACGAAGAAACTGCGGAAGTCGTCGATGGTCTGGGACATGTACTGCAGGATCTCCATAACCGCCTTGATATCCCGATCCATCTCCTCGTCGGTCAGTTCGCCGGCCCGGCGTAAATACTGCATGGTCTGGATGTAGACCGCGATGTTATTCAAGGGCTGCCGCCACTGGTGGGCGATGTTGGTCAACAGTTCGCCCAGAGCCGCCATGCGGTTCTGTTGAATCAGCAGGTCGTCTTTCTGGCGTAGCTCCGTGACTGCTTCGCTGATGCGCTGCTCCAGCGTATTGTTGAGCAGCTGCAGCTCCTCCTGGGCACGCTGACGCTCCCCGATCTCCTCCTCCAGCTGCACGGCCTTGTCATGCAGCTCCTGTTCCGTCTTCATCCGGTCCGTGATGTCGCGCCCCTCGGGGATCAGCAGATAGACCTTGCCGTTTTCGTCAAGCAGCGGCTTGATCGAGAAGTCGACGTAATGCTTCATCCCTTGCGCGGAGAGGTGTTCTGCCACCATCCGTACCAATCTGCCCTCCAATGCCTCTGCCATGGCCCGTTGAAGCCTGACCTGCTGGACAGGATCGTGGCGCCACCAGGGGGTCTCCCAGAACAACTGACCCTGGACCTGGTCCTGGGTTGCGCCGACCAGGTCCAGGGCAGTCTGGTTGACCTCGATCAGCCTGCCCTGTGTGTCGAGCAGGCCGATCATCTGCAGGGTCTGGTCGAAAATGCCCCGGAAGCGGCGCTCACTGTCACTGATCCGCCTGTTGTAGGTGATCAGTAGGAAATAACGCCAGATGGCGAGGCCGATCAGGGTGGTGAGGGCAAGGATACTCAGCAGCAGCACCACCTTGGTGGTATTCCAGAAGGGCGCAGGTCTGCCGTACCATTTGGTGTACAGGGCACGGTAGGCGGGACTCGTCACAAAGGCAGACGTCGGTCCGTGTAGCTTCCGGTGGAGTTCTGGCTTGTTTTTGGTAACGGCGATGGCCCGTTTGATCTCGGCCAGCGGCGGATCCAGCATGCTGATCTGGTTTTCGATCCCTGCCTCCCGGGCCAGTTGCAACAGGATGTTGTCAGGCCCGACAAAGGCATCGATCCGTCCAGCCAGCAGCTCCATGATCGCCTGCTGATAGGAGTCGTAAAAGGTCTGTTTGATACGCTGTTCATCTTTAATCAGTTGATAGGACTGGCTGGCCCGCAGGGTGCCCACCGGCCGGCCGTACAGGTCGGTCAGGCCAGCGATGGTGCCGCTCTTGGTGCGGATCACGATGCGGACACCTGAGGTCTCGATAAAGTCGGTAAACAGGAACAATGCCGTGCGTTGCGGATTGACCACCAGCACGGGACAGATGTCGGCCTGTCCGCTGGTGAGGGCGTCTTCCGCCTCCTGCCAGTTGTTGACTACCAGGTATTGCACCCGTAAGCCTGCCTCGGCTGCGACGGCATTGGTCAGATCAATGGCAAAGCCGGCCGGCTGGTTGGTTTTGGGGTCGACAAAGGAGGACGGCTGCAGGTCGCGCAGGATCACGGCCGTGATCGGTTCAGGCTCTGCTGAAGCAACAACGGAACAGATCAGCACGATGGTTGCACACATTATGGCAGTTACTGTTCGCAGCACACCGATCATCGGCGCTCCTTTTAATGAACTGCGCAGGAGATGCACGGGTCAAAGCAGCGTATCAGCCGCTCGGCCTGCAGCTTGAATGCGTCGGGAGCGGCATCGGGCAGTTTTTCAACCAATGCCGTCAGCATCGCGGCCATGGCCCCCTGGTTGATGGCGGTGGGGGTCACCACCTGGGCGGCGGTGCAGCGGCCGTCGGCGTTAAAGCAGTACTGGTGCAGCAGTAGGCCGCGGGGGGCCTCGATCAGGGTCGTCCCGCTACCGGCGCGGGGCTGGACTGAACCCGCCTGCTCCGGCTGGAGACCGTTCTGGAGTAGTTGACTGCACAGCACCATTGCCCGCTCGATGGCCTGCAGCAGCTCAATGGCACGCGCCAGATGGCAGGCGGTCAGGGGGGCGCCGAGCAGTCGGGGGGCATAACGATGCAGCGCCGCCTGGGCGGATGGCTCCAGCGGAGCATGCAGGTTGAGGCGCGCCAACGGGCCGGCCAGGTAAGGGCCGTGCTCGCTGAAACGGCTTACCTTGGCATGGCTGTAGTCCACCAGCCGTTCATCCAACCAGGCATAGGCCTCGCAGGCCGTTATCTGTTGTCCGTCGGTTGTGGCCAGTCGCTCACCGAACAGTGATGGGCCGTCTGTAGCGGCACAGCCTGGCAGCGGCGGTAGTGCGGGCAACGACTCTTCCAGCGTGGCCGCCAGCTCGATGGTGGCCAGGGCTGCCGGTAGCAGCTCCTGCAGCTGGTCAGCAAGGAGTGTAAGGCTGTCGGCCGTAGGGATGCTGCCGAGGCCGCCAAGCAACAGGTTGAAGGGGTGAATCGCCCGGCCGCCTACCAGTTCCTGAATCCGGTTGCCCAGCGCTTTGATCTCCAGCCCCCGCTTCAGTTCGGCAGGGGCCCGTTGGGCCAACTCGGGAAAACCCCCGCAGCCGAGATAATCGGGCAGGGCCAGGCAGAACAGATGCAGGGCGTGACTCTCGATCTGACCGCCCTGTACGGCCAGCTGTCGCAGCAGTTCGGTCTGTTGGCTGACCGACAGGTTGAGCGCGCGTTCCACCGCCTGCAGGGCTGCCACCTTGTGTACCGTGGAGCAGATCGAGCAGATTCGGCAGACGATATCAGCGATCTCATCATAGCGACGACCCACCACCAGCGCCTCAAACAGCCGCATCGATTCATACAGCTCAATCCGTGCGCCCACCACCCGCCCGGCCTGCTGCTCAAGCCTGATCCTGCCGTGGCCCTCCACCCGGGCCATCTGGTTGATTGTACGCAGCTTAGCCATGGCGCCACTCCGGGCAGAAGCGGTGCAGCCGTGCCGTCACCGTCTGTTCATCGAACCCCTTCTGCTGATAGACCGTCATCGCCTCGGCCAGATTGGCCTCAGGGGCCGGTCCGCGGCAGCCCTCACAGGCTACGCCCATGCTTGGGCAGCGGGCTCCGCAGCCGCCTAGGGTCAGCGGCCCAAGACAGAGCTGGTCCCGCTCCTGCAGCAGGCAGAGGTTTTCCCGCATCCGGCAGTCGCTGCAGACCGGGCTGACCCCGCCGGGCGGCAGGTTGCCCCGTAACAGGTCAGCCAACAGCGCAAGAAGCTCGTGCTTTTCAGGCGGACAGCCGGTCAGGCAGGCATCCACCGTTACATAGGCCGATAACGGCTGGGGCAGGCCGTCGTCGCTGGGGGGCTGTGGGCCGTAGACCTGCTCCCGCAGCAGTTGACGGGGAGTGTCGTTACAGAGGGTGGCCACGCCGCCCCAAACGGCACAGGTGCCCAGGGCGATCAGCAACCGGCTGCGGCTACGCAACTCCCGCAGCAGTTCCGCTTCGTGGGCGGTGGTGCAGCAGCCTTCCACCAGAGCGGCATCGTACTCTTCGGCCATCAGCACCGGTGAGCAGGCCAGGGGGAACAACTCAAACTGTACCTGTCCCAGCAGCAGTGGCAGTTCGGCCTCGCAGTTCAAGAGCGAGAGCTGGCAGCCCGAACAGGCGGTCAAGCCGACTATGGCCAGCCGGGGACGGTTCACAGGGCCCCCTCGATCGTCTGGAGTGCGTTGTAGGCAAAGACCGGCCCGTCGGTGCAGCAGAGCAGGGTGCCGACGGCGCAGTGGCCGCAGTGGCCCATACCACAGTGCATACGGCGCTCCAGCGACAGATGCAGCTGCTGTGGCGAGATGCCACGCTCCAGGAGTGGTGGCACCAGGAAACGGTAAGCGGCCGGCGGGCCGCACAGAGCAACCACGGTACGCTGCGGGTCAAGCGGCAGTCCTTCCAGCAGGGCCGGCAGCAGCGCCACCCGGCAGTCGGGAAGGCCGGAGGGACAGTCGCCTGCGCGGTCCACCGCCAGTCGAAGCTGCAGGTCCTTACGATTGGCCAGATCAGTCAACTCGTGCTTGAACAACAACGCTTCAGGGGCCTTGGCGCCATACAGCAGGGTCAGCCGGCCATAGCGTTCTCGCTGGTGCAGCAGGGCCAGTAGCAGCGATCGTAACGGCGCCATCCCCAGGCCGCCGGCCATCATCAGTACGTCGTGGCCTGCGTAGAGGGCCAGCGGAAAACCATGCCCGAACGGTCCCCTGACCGCCACCTGATCACCGGGTGCTAGAGCGTGCAGGGCTGCCGTGACCCGCCCGGCCCTGCGGATGCAGAGTTCGATGCTGCCGTTTTTGGAGGGAAAGCCGCAGTAGGAGATCGGCGCCTCGCCGGCGCCGGCCAGGGAGAGTTGCAGGAACTGGCCGGGCTGAAAGTGGGCTGGCGAAGGCTGGTGTTCCGCCGGCCGTTCAGCAAGCTGCAGCGTGAACAGGGACGTATCGTCGGTCAGGTGCTGGATCGCCTCGATGCAGGCCGCTAGTGGCAGCGAGGGGTTCATGGCGCGCTCCTTTCCAGTCGCTGCGCCAGCGGGCGCAGGTCGAGTCCGGTGGGGCACTGTACCCGGCAGCGGCCGCAGCCGACGCAGGAGGGCAGCCCTCGCAGCTGACCATAGCCGTGATACTTGTGGCGATAACGGTAGCGGAAGCGTTGGGCGCGGTCCTTCTGGAAGCTATGGCCGCCGGCCACCTCGGAATGGCTCTTGAACAGACAGTTGTCCCAGCGGCGTAGCCGTTCGGCCGAACAGCCGTCCAGGCCGCCGAACTCAAGTACCTCGAAGCAGGAACAGGTGGGACAGCTGATGGAACAGGCCCCGCAGCCCAGACAGTGGTCGGCCAGCTGCTGCCAGTCCGGCAGGTTTGGGTCCAGCTCGTCGTGTGTCGCTGCTACGCCAGTGTTGCCGAAATGATCGCGGGTCGAAGCCGGCGGCTGCTCTGCCGATACCGATTGCAGCAGATCCTGTAGCGCCTCTCGCAGCAGTGCGCCTTTCGGGCCCTCGAAGCGCAGCAGCAAGCCATCGGCCTGCTGGTACAGAAACAGATCGCAGTCGGTCGGCAGTGGCGAGGGGAGCTGCTGGCAGGAACAGTACTGGTCGGGTGTGCAGGAACTGCCGATCAGGATCAGCCGGTCACGACGGGCTGTATAGGTTGGGTCGGGTGGGTCTGCCAGAAAGAGCCGATCCAGGTAGACGATGGCCGCCAGATCACAGGGGTGGATTCCCAGCAGGACCAACGGCGTTTTCGGCTGAGGCGGCGCTTGGTAGCCTGTTGCGGGGTGATAGGTCAGGATGGTCTCGCTGGGGGCCAGCAGGTACTTTTTAGGCGGCAGCAGGCTGCGCTGGGTTGTCAGATCGGGCTGCAGACCCGGCGGCAACGGGCCGAACCGGACCGCACCGTCGCTGCCACGCACTGGCCCGTGCAGCTCTCCCAACGTCCGCAGACGAGCCAGAAACAGGGGCAGATCGTTGTATGACAAGGCCGATAGTGTCATGGCTGAGCTTCCTTGGGAGCTAAGTGTAGCAGGTAAACCATTGAATGCAAACTCTTGGGCGCGCGTTTTTAGGGTGCGCAACGTAGTGCAAGTTTTGCAGTTGTAGTGCAAATTATGCGCCTTTTGATTGCAACAAGCGACCGGGCGTATTTTTGTAACAATTTGACACTATTGCCTTTTCTTGTTTGGCATAGTTGTTGATATAGCAGTGGCATGGCGAGGGCTTTGAGGTGCAAATATTTGAAATTATTAATAAAATTAGAATTAGCTAATGTTTGTCGACTGGTGATTTGCTGATTGAGGCTCAAGAGCAGCTGGGAACGTAAGACAACCTGAGTGAGGAGGAAGCGATGAAAAGGACAGTACTGGCAGTGGCGTGTGGAGTGGTGGCGGCGGGGCTGTGGTGTACGGTGACAGCCCATGCGGTGATTCAGGGCTCGGCGCATGACCTGAGCACCAAAGGTGTGACCATGCCGGATGGCCAGTTGTGTATCGCCTGCCACACCCCGCACGATGCGAAAGACTCGGCCGATGCACCGCTCTGGAACCACACGCTGACCACGGCAAGCTATACCTTGTACGATTCGAGTGTGAGTAGCACCTTGAATGCAACCACCTCTCAGCCGACCGGCGTTTCTAAGCTGTGCCTCTCCTGTCATGACGGCATGGTGGCCATAGATGCGTTTGACGGTGGTGCCGGCAGCACCATGATTGCCACAGCCGGCAATCTGGGCACTGATCTGAGCAAGAGCCACCCGGTATCCTTTACGTTTGATGCCGACCTGATCGCCGCTGACGGCGAGTTGAAGGCGCCGCCGGCGGGCTGGGTGAATGGTGGCAAGTTTGAATGCTCGTCCTGCCATGACGTGCATAATAAAAACAACATCAACAAGATGCTGCACATCGCCAATGCAGGTTCAGCGCTCTGCCTGTCCTGCCACGTAAAATAAGTCAGTAGCACCTGAACATTTGGGAGGCCTCCGGGGGGACGCACAGACAGGCGCGTCTCCCCGGAGGTGCGCTATTTTGTTGCAGATGCAGCACTTCTGGAAGGAGAGACGGATGATATATCGCAGAAGGGGTGTCCGGTGCGGGGTAGTGGCACTTGTGTGTTCGCTGGTCATGTTGTGCGGATGCAGTGGTCCGCAGGTCCGACACCAACCAGTTTTTTATCCATCCCTTCCAGAAAAGCCCCGTTTGCAGTTCTTGACCTCCATCTCGTCCGAAGATGACCTGACCGGTAAAAAACCTGGACTCGATGACTTTATCATGGGTGACAAGCAGAGCGATGCAAGCATGGGACGGCCCTATGCGGTGCACGCCGCCAAAGGGATGATCTATCTTACCGACCGGGCCTCCAACGATCTGGTCAGGATCAATCTGGCAACCAACAAGATTGTGCCGCTGCGGTCCGGCGGCCGTGGTGCGCTGCAGGTGCCGGCCGGCATCTGGGTGGCAGAGAACGGTGATACCTTTATTGCTGATATGAAGCGCAAGCAGGTGGTGGTGTTCGATCGCGACGGCCGCTTTGTGACGGCGCTGGGTGATGGCACGCTGCTGGAGCGGCCGGTGGATGTGGCGGTATATGACGAGCGGGTTTATGTCTGCGATATCGAGAAGCATCAGGTGGTGGTGTTCGACCGGGTGACCGGGCGGCAGATTGCAATCATTGGCAAGCCGGGCATCAAGGACGGTGAGCTGAACCGCCCCAGTCATGTAACGGTTGATAGCGTCGGCAATCTGTACGTGACCGAGGCCATGAACTTCAGGGTGCAGAAGTTCAGCCCCGTCGGCAGCTTCCTGCAGCGGATCGGTCAGGCCGGTAATGTGTTGGGTACCTTTGCCCGGCCCAAGGGTGTGGCGGTGGATCGTGACAATAACCTGTATGTGGTGGATGCGGCCTTTGAAAACGTGCAAATCTTCAACACGGAGGGGAAGCTGTTGCTGTTCTTTGGTGGCGCAGGCGAAAGCCCGGGCAGCATGTATCTGCCGGCCGGCATTGCGGTTGACTATCAAAATGTTGAGCATTTTCAGAAGTATGCCGATCCCCGCTTCAAGCTCAGCTATCTGATCTACGTCTGCAATATGCTGGGCAGCAATAAGCTGAGTGTCTATGGCTTTGGCGATTGGCTCGAAACCCCGCGCAAAACGGAGTGAGCATGCGGTGTGATCAGGGTGTGTTGTCTGCCGGGTGGTACCGGCTGTTGCTGGTGGCCCTGCTACTGACGATCTGTGGCTGTTCGCGACAGACGCGCCATGACGTGCTGACCTTTTTCTTTACCGGCGTGCCGCCACTGGAAGAGGTTGCGGCGCCTGCCGGACAGGCGGGCAGTGTGACTGCAGGATCGGCTCAGGCAGCAGAGAAAAAAGCGCAGGCGCCACCACGGCAGCAGTATTACTCACATCCGGTCTGGATTGATGGCCAGTGCGATGCCTGCCATCAGGGTAAAAACCTGTTTGTGTTTCAGACACCGAGGACCGGTGGTGCTTCGGGACAACGGGTCTTCTTTTCCGGTGGCGGGATGCCGGGCCCGCTGAAGGGTGCTGTAGACCTGCTGTGCAGTGGCTGTCATAGCGACAAGACCGCCCAGCGGGCCATCAGGGATAACCTGTGGCTGCACAATCCCATCGCGAAAGGAACGTGTCTGGCCTGCCATGACCCGCACCAGAGTAAGCATAGCGGGGTGCTGCGCAAGCCGGCCGGAGAGATCTGTCAGGCCTGCCACCGTGAGGCTGATCTGGCAGCGTTGCCGCTGCATCGTTCCGATGGCCGTCCCTGCCTTGATTGCCATAACCCCCACATGGGCAAGGACCGCATGCTGCTGCGTCAGGAGTACCAGGAACAGAAGCAGCCGGTGTCAGCAAAACCGCAGGGCAGATGATGGATGAAGCCGGTGGACAGGAGCGGGTGGCCGGGGGCAACCGTTGGCTGAGGGGGCTGATGACGCTGGCCATGGTTGTCGCGCTGCTGGCGACATTAACGATAACGGTTTACGGGACGCCTTCACGTTTAGAGGCGCAGGCACTTTTTGATGATGAGCTGTTTGATCAGGACTATGTGATGCATACCGCAAACGATAAGCATGAAGAAGCGCTGCAGGTCGCTGAAAAGGTCGTTGCGGCGGAGCCGGGCAATCAGGAGTGGCGTCGACGCGCTGCCCGTTCCGCTGAACTGGCCGGCAGGCGCAGGCAGGCGCTGAACCATTGGCTCTATCTGGCGGAGCGGGGTGACGGCGTTGCCCGTCAATCGGCCTTGCGCCTGACGCGCAGTATGCATGAGTTTCCGATCAGGCGCACCCTGCTGGAGGCTGAATTGCGTGCCGGCAACGGTGATGGCGACCTGCTAAAGGAGTATGTCGGCGTCTGCAAGGAGCTGGGGGCAACCAGCGAGGCTTATGACCTGCTGTCATCCAGGATTTCGTTCGGTGACCGTGAACTGCTGTTGCAAGAGTTGGCGCTTCTGGCTGAAGCCCTGGGTAAGCCGCCGGCAGCGGTCAATGCCCTTGATCAGTTGGCGCAGATCAGGCCGTTGACCCCGCAAGAGCAGCAAAAACGGGCATCATTACAGTTCGGTGATGGCGATCTGCAGCGGGATTGGCAACAGGCCTTCGGCGACCGGCAGGAGCATCCGCTGCCTGCGGACGAGCTCGTGCTCGGGGATGTCGACCCGTCCTCAGCGAGACGTCACTACAGGTGGCGAGACGTGCGCCGGAGTGAAGATGCCGGACGCCGTTTTCTGAAGTTTGAGTCACCCACGCTGGGGGCCACGGTCAAGTATGAGCTTAACCGTGATGAGCGGGTCGTAGCCAACGCCAGGACGGTGGATACGGCCCACACCGTTACCGAGCGGGTGGAGCTGGGTAGCTGGGGCTATCTGTACCATCCGGCCCTGTTCCAATTCGGGGTGAAGGCTGCACCTGAGTTTACGCAACGCATGCAGAACTATACGGATGCGAGCGGTGACCGCTCGTCGGATGACGGAAGCTTCAGCCCCAACTACCAGTTTAACGCCACCCTGCTGAGCCAGAAACCGTACACGCTGACCCTGTTTTCGCAGCGGCTTGAGGCCCAGAGCTGGTCCAGCTACAGTGGTGCCATCACCACTGTAACCGATAGTTATGGTGCCGACCTCGCGCTGAAGTACCGCCTGTTTCCCACCTCGCTGGGGTTCAGCAAAAGCAGCGGAAAACAGCAGGGTTACTATCGTTCACGCAGCGACTGGGAGGAGTTTCACCTGCTCTCCCGCCACAGCGACACGATCAGCGGCGAGAGTAGTCTGACATCGACATACAGCGCAAATAAACAGCTGACCAATGGCATTGCCACCAGTATCACAACCTTTAATACGATCATCACCAACCAGCTGAAACTGACCAGTGATGAACGGCTGAGACTGTCCAGCAACCTGCAGTATACCCATCAGGATGCGACCAGCAATCTGACCAACTCGCTGTTCCTCAATGAACAGCTGAACTGGCAGCATCTGCCGAATATGCAGTCACTCTACCTCTACAGCTACCGCCAGATCACCTCGACGGTAGCCGACAATTACTGGCACTCCCTTGAGGGACGGCTCACCCACACCCTGTATGAGAACCTGACCACCGTCGCCGCGCTTGCCGCCACCCGCAACGAGGCATCGGGCGGGCGTCAGGATACCGGGTCTGGCGTACTCACTGCCGATTACCGCCGTCGGCTTGGTGGCTGGGGTCAGCTGGGGGTGACGGCCGGGCTGCACGAACAGTACAGCCGCAGGACCGGCGATACAGGACTGGTGCAGGTCAGCAACGAACCGCACACCTTGGGCATCGGCAGCGATAGCTACCTCAATCAGTCCGATGTCGATCTGGCCTCGATTGTCGTCACCAACAGCTCAGGTGGTGCGATCTATCTGAACGGCATCGATTACCGGGTTGATCTGGTGGGCAGCTCGGTGCTGATCAGCAGGCTGCCGCTGGGTAGCATCAGCGATGGTCAGCTGGTGCTGGTCAGCTACAGCTATACCCGCAGCAGCGGTTACGATGATCGGGTGCTGACCCAGCAGTACGGCACAAGCCTGGAACTGTTCCGTTCATTGTATCTCTCCTACCGTTACCTGCGTGCCAGTCAGACCATTCTGGCCGGACCGCCACCGGACCGCCTGAGCGACAGCAGGATCCATCTGGCAACTGCGCGCCTTGATCAGGGCTGGGGGGAGTCGGCCATCAGCTATGAGGATGCGGTTAACACGTCCGATATTTCATATACCCGCTGGGAGGCATCCCAATGGTTCAGATTGCGGTACAGCAACTGGCTGCAGGGCAATCTGCGCGGCTATTACGGCGAGACCAGCTACCGCAGCGTCAATGATCTGAAAAAGACCTACGGCGGCAGCACCGGAGGCTACTGGTCGCCCATGCCTTGGCTCAAGTTTACGCTGGAAGGGTATCTGGAGCGAACCAACGGCAGGTTGCAGCGTTCGATCAACGGCGGAGCCAAGCTGGATCTTGAGGCCAGCTACCGGCTTTGGTCCGCCAGGATTGGCTATAAGTATACCGATCAGAACGACCAGATCAGTGATTACAAACGCAGCAATCATATCCTGCAGTTTCAGATCAGTAGGACCGTGTGGTGAGGCAATGATGCGCAGCGGCATACTGTTGATACTGGCGATGGTGATGCTGGGTGCCTGTTCGGGGGTGCGGCCGGTGGCCGAGCTGCCCCTGCCGACCGGACCGGTCTGGCCGGACAACGGCGAGCCGGTCAGGATCAGGTTCATCGGTAGCGTCAGCCAGCCGCAGGATTTGGCTATCAGCCAAGGGGTCTGGTCACGCTTCTGGGATATGCTGGTGGGCGCTGCGCAACGTCGGCTGGTCAACCCGATGGGGATCGATGTGGATGACAGCGGCACACTATATGTGGTTGACGCGGCATCACGCAACGTCAAGGTCTTCGATCGCAGGGAGCAGCAGTACCGGATGGAGCCCGATGATGATAGTGCGCTGCTGGCGCCGATCAAGCCGTTGGCCGATCGCGTAACAGAGCGTCTGTACATAAGCGATGCAGCGGCCGGTCTGGTGCGCATCCTGCCGCTGACGTCGAGCGGGTCGCCGGGAGAGCTGGGCAAGGGGCTGTTTGAGCGACCCACCGCTATGGTGTTGCATCAGCAGACCGGTGAGCTGCTGGTGCTGGATAGCCGGCAGGGGGCGGTGTTTCGCTTTGATCGCGCAAGCCTGGCTGCAAAGGGTCGTTTCGGTGAGCCGGGTAGCGGGCCGGGGCAACTGAATCGTCCCACCGATCTGGCGGTCAACAGCATCGGCGAGATACTGGTCTGCGACGCCCTCAATTTCAGGGTGCAGATCTTTAGCGCTGATGGTCACTTTGTGCGGGGCTTCGGCGCCCCCGGCGACAGCCCCGGTTTCTTCAGTCGGCCCCGCAGTCTGGCGGTGGACAGCGACAATAATATCTACGTGCTGGACAGCCTGTTCGACAACGTACAGCTCTTCGATACCCAGGGGCGACTGTTGCTGGACTTTGGCGGCCACGGTCGGGAGCGGGGCCGCTTCTGGATGCCGTCGGCCATCCATATCGACCGCAACGACCGCATCTATGTTGCCGATACCTACAATCAGCGTGTCCAGTTGTTCCAGTACCTCAGACAGGCGGTACACCCATGACCGGCAGATACGGCGCACTCTTGGTTGCGGTGCTGGCGACGCTGCATAGTTTTCAGTCTGGCATTGCCGCAGCGGACAGCATTGTCAGCAGCAAGCACAATCTGTCGTTAAGCGGCAGTGGTGCGGTCAGGTCTACCACCCAGAGCGAGATCTGCATCTTTTGTCATACCCCCCACAACGCCCGTTCGGATCTGGGCTATCTCTGGAATCGCCGTGACCCGGCTGGCCCCTATGTCCCGTACTACAGTTCAAGCCTGAAGGCTGCCGTGGGGCAGCCAACCGGCACATCGCGGCTCTGCCTGTCCTGTCATGATGGTACCATCGCTCCGGGGGCGGTGCTTTCTCAGGCCGCCGAGATCCCGATGACCGCCACGCTGGCCGGACGCAGCAGCAACCTGGGCACCAATCTGTCGGACGATCATCCGGTGTCGTTTGTCTATAACGACGCGGCGCTTATGGTGGATAGCCAGCTGGTTAACGCCGCAGCGCTGCCCTCGGCGGTGCGGCTGGATAGTAGCGGCCAATTGCAATGCACGGCCTGCCACGACCCTCACAACGACCAGTACGGCAAGTTCCTGGTGCTGTCGAACCTTCGTTCGGCGCTCTGCACCGGTTGCCATGCCAAGACCAACTGGAGCGGCAGCAGTCACGCACTGTCGGCCAAGACCTGGAACGGCGCGGCGCCCGACCCCTGGCCCAGTTCCAGCTACACCTCCGTTGCCGACAACGCCTGCGCCAGCTGTCATCGCCCCCATAACGCCCCCGGTCCGCAGCGGCTGCAGACCAGCAACGTGGAGGAGAATACCTGTCTGGTCTGCCACAACGGCAACGTGGCCGCCAAGGATATCAGCGCCGATCTGGCCAAGCCATACCGGCACCCGATCGGCTCGTTCACCGGGGTGCATGATGCGGCTGAAAAATTCTCCGGAATAGTGTCCCGGCACGTCGAGTGCGTGGATTGCCACAACCCTCACCAGGCCAACAGCACCGAGTTCACAGCGCCGCTGGTGCCCGGCAGACTGCAGGGGGTGTCGGGGGTCGATTTTTACACCAATGCCCATCTGCCGAGCGCCGTCAATGAATACCAGGTCTGCTTCAAGTGCCACGGCGACCTGAGCAACAACGTACTGGCCGCAGTTCCCCAGACGATCACCCGCTACTGGACCAACACCCGCGACAACCGGGTCAAGTTCGGCGGCGTATCCTATCACCCGGTGCTGCAGCCGTTGAACAAGATATCCGACAGCCTGCTGGTGGCCCCTTATTACAAGGGGATGATGCTCTACTGCACCGATTGTCACGGCAGCGATAGCGGCACCATGCGGGGCTCACACGGCTCGATCTACGAGTTTATCCTGGTGGCCCGCTTCGAGACCTCGGAGGTCCTGCCGACGTCACCCACCGCCTATCTGACCGACAACGCGCTCTGTTTCAAGTGCCACAGTGCCACGGCGCTGTTCGGTGGCACCACCAAGTTTCCCCAGCATCAAAAACATCTGACCGATCAGCATATGGAGCGCTGTTCGTACTGTCACGATCCCCACGGCAGTCCGGTCAATTCGGGGATGATCAATTTTGACATGCGGCCCGGGATCGTCAGCTTGAGCAATGGCAAGCCGATCACCCTTACCTATCCGCTCAGCAGAAAAACCACCTGCGTCTTGGTTTGTCATGGGGTGACGCACGGCTCGTGATATTGGCATCAGAGAACGAAAAGGAGGGCTGTATGTTGAAGACGAAGCAGTACCGGCGGTTTCTGGTTGTGTGGGGCAGCGCGCTGCTGCTGTGCTGGTCGGCGGCGGGGGCTGATGCCCGCAGTTTTCCCCTAAAGGAAGGCCAGAGCTGCGCGACCGCAGAGTGCCATTCGAAGATGGGCAAAGACAAGTACGTACACGGCCCGGTGGCCACCAAAAACTGCACCTTCTGCCATAAGCAGGACAAGAAGGATCGCCATGAATTCAAGCCGATCACCGATGTTGCGGCGCTCTGCTATGCCTGTCACGACAAGCTGCATCTGGGGCCGGTGGTACACAAGCCGGTGAAAGATGGCAACTGCACCGGCTGCCACAGCCCGCATCAATCCGGCCACACCTTCCAGCTGCTGGGGAGCGGACAGGACCTGTGCCTGCGTTGTCACCAGAAGAGCATCGTTGCCGGCAAGGTCAAGCATGGTCCGGTGGCAGTGGGGGAGTGTAATGCCTGCCATGCACATCACTCGGGGCAGTTTCCCAAGTTGCTGGCAGGCAAGGGTAATGATGCCTGTTACGGTTGCCACCAGGACAAACAGACCGAGTTCGCCTCCAAGCCACATATCCATGCGCCGATGAAGACCGGCTGCGTGCAGTGCCATAATCCCCATAGCAGCGAGTATAAGTTCACCCTGATCGGCGAGCATACCAAGGGGGTCTGTTTTTCCTGTCACCAGGACAAGCATAAGGAGATCAGCGCGGCCAAGGTTAAGCATGGCGGGCTGGAGCTGGATACGGGCTGCGTGGCCTGTCACAACCCGCATGTTTCGGCCTTTCCCAAGCAGCTGGCCCTTGCGCCGATGGATCTTTGTCTTTCCTGCCATGATCGGGAGTATGTCCGCGCCGATAAGAAGACCGGTGATATGAAGACCCTGCTGGCCAGGAACAAGATCACCCACGGGCCGATCAAGGACAAGGACTGTTCCGGCTGTCACAACACCCACGGTTCCGACCATTTCCGGATCCTGCGCGACAACTATCCGCCGGTCTTTTACGCCAAGTATAACCCGGACAACTACAAGCTCTGCTTCAACTGTCACAACGACACCCTGGTGAAGGATGCCAAGACTACCACGCTGACCGGTTTCCGTAACGGCGACCAGAATCTGCATTACGTGCATGTCAACAAGGCGGCCAAGGGGCGCACCTGCCGGGCCTGCCACGACGCCCACGCCACCAACAACCCCAAACATATACGGGATGCGGTTCCCTTCGGCGCCTGGCAGTTGCCGGTGGGGCTGGTCAAAAACCAGACCGGCGGTTCCTGTCTGCCGGGCTGTCATCAGGAGTTCAAATATGATCGTGGCAAACTGGTGAAAAACAGATGACGGCAGCTGGCTGGAGCAGAGCCCTGCCGCTGATGGTGGCGCTACTGGTGGTGGCCGCTGCGTCATTGGCCCAGGAGGGCGCGTCAACCAGTGCGACTGCAGCAGAGGAGGAACGTGTGCGTTGGTCGGTAGAACAGGGTGGTGTCAGTAAGAGGGATTTTGTATTGCGGGGCAACCTGCTGTTGGCCGGCAATGATCTTGCCAAGGCGCTGATGGCCTTTGATAAGGCCCTGGAACTGGATGCAGAAGACACTTCGGCACTAACCGGGCGGGCGATTGTGCTGGCCCGTCAGGGGAAGTTCGATGAGGCAGAACAGCTGCTGCGGCAGCAGTTGCCCCTGACCCCCGATCCGGCCCGGGTGTACCTTGAGCTTGGCCGCATCCATGAGCAGCGGGGTGAACATACCAAGGCGCTGTCGGTCTTCAGGGAAGGGATCAGGGTCCATGAACAGGGCCGACGTTAGGGCTGCCTGGTCAGCAGCTGCCCGCAGCGGGCGCAGACTGGTCTGCGCTGTGCGTTGGTTGCCGTTGTGGGTTGCGCTGGTGCTGCTGAACAGTACGGTTTCATCGTCGGCACTCAGCTCACTTGAGGTTGGCATGGAGGCGCCGGACTTCAGGCTGCAGGATATATCACATAAGAGCTTCCGTTTTGCCGATCTGAAGGGGGAAAAGCTGACGGTGCTGGTCTTTTGGGCAACCTGGAGTGGAAACTCGCAGAAAGCGCTGCGACAGATGCAGGAACTGCAGCGCACCTATGCCAACAGCGGGCTGTCGGTCATTGCGATCAACGTTGACCGGCAGGAGATGAACGAGACGGTGCTGACCAGTATCAGGCAGCTGGTTGAGCAGCAGCAGATCACGCTGCCGGTGCTGCTTGATCAGGGGTTGCGGGTATTTAACGACTACGGCGTGATTGCTGTGCCCAGTCTGGTGGTGCTCGATAGCAAACGGGTCATACGTCGTGAACTGTCCGGCTATCCCCTGCTGGGAGCAGACGAGCTGAAGCGCTACCTGGAGGCAACACTCGAAGACAAACCGTTGGCCGTGCCCCATGCGGTTGCGGGTTATCAGCCGGATAAAAAGGCGGTGCGGCTCTGGAACATGGGCCGGAGTTCTATGAAGTCGGAGCGTATGGCAGCGCAGGCCGAGGGCTGGTTTAAGAAGGCGATAGCGGCAGATCCTGATTTTACACTGCCGTACTTAAGTCTCGGCGCGTTGTATTACCGGCAGCACCGGTTGGCAGAGGCACAACAGCAGTTCGAGACGGTACTACAGCGTAAACCGGATAACGCCCTGGCGTTGGGTTCGCTGGGGCAGCTGTTGCTGGATCGAGGCGACCTGGCTGGTGCCGAACAACGTCTGAACGCGGCCCTGCGTGCTGATGAGTCGTATCTGCCGGGCTATTACCTGTTGGGGGTTGTCAAGGGGCGCCAGAAGGAGTTTGAACAGGCGCTGGTCTGGTTCAAACAGGCAGAAGCACGTAATCCCAGAGAATATAAATTGTTTGTATATCGCGGACAGCTGTTTGAGGAGCGGGGCAACCTGGCGGCCGCTACCGCAGACTATCGAAAGGCACTTGAACTGATTGTGGAACAGCCATGAAACCATTACGCATCTGTTTACTGACATTCGTGACGACGGGCGTAATGCTGCTGGCCGGTGAACTGCAGGCCGCCCGCCTGTCGGTGCTCTCGCCGGCGGCAAACAGTTTTGTTGAGGCTGAACGTGTCAATCTGGTGCTCGCCTTTCCCGATAACGATGTCAGCAGCGTTCAGGCTGTGGTCGGCCGTGCACAGTATGCCGCCCAGGTCAGGCAGTCGGGCAGCGGTGGGCATGCCTGTCTGTCCCTGCAGCTGCAGAACGGTCTGAACAGGATCGAGATCAGGGCCGTTGACCGGCAGGGCGCCGTCACCGTCGAGACCGTGTCGGTCTATCGGCGTTCACGGCTGTCGAAGCAGCATCAGACACCACCGGCGGGCTACCAGCGTTTCTATTTTCACCTTCCGGCCAATGAGGCGGCCTGTGCTGCCTGCCACCGGATGGAGGCCCAGTTGACCGACCTGCAGCCGGCACAGCCAGAGGCCTCGCCCTGTTACATCTGCCATAAACAGGTTGGCCAGGCCCTCTACCGTCATAAGCCGGTGGCAAGCGGCGCCTGCTTCAGCTGCCATGAGGTGGTGCAGGGCAGGCGCAAGTATCTCGTTAAGCAGCCGGTTCAGCAGACCTGTTTTGTTTGCCACAATGTGCAGGCGCGGCAGTGGAGCGGGATGAAGGTGCACCACGGTCCGACAGCGGTTGGCAACTGTACTATCTGCCATGACCCCCACGGGTCTGATTGGCCATCCTTTGTGGCCATGCATCCTACCGATCTCTGTCTCAACTGTCACCAGGACAAGCAAAGCGGCGCCCATGTCATAGCCGGTTTTTTTGCCAAGGGGCACCCGGTCAGGGCGGCAAGTAATCCGCTCAGGAAGAATCGGCCCTTTTCCTGTGCCGGCTGTCACAACCCCCACGCCGGCGATAGCCAGAGTCTCCTGAACAGGGATCGTTCAAGTTTTACTGTGTACTGTCAGAGTTGTCACAAATTGTAAGCAACCAATGTGTTGAGCAGATTGGAGTCTCATGTGGCGCAGTCAGATCGAACTACTCACAACCGTGTGCACAACGAAGTGCTCGATAACGTTATCGATGCCGTTTTTACCGTGGATACCCAGATGACTATCGTTTCTTACAATCAGGCCGCTGAGTTGATGTCGGGTGTGTCTCGCGAGCGGGCTGTCGGCTGCAAGTGTTACCAGATATTCAAGACTGCTGTCTGTGAAACGGCCTGCCCGGTTCGGGAGGCGCTGGAAAAGAACCGTAAGGTGGTGACCCGCGAGATTGTGATGCAGGATTATCGTGGTGGCGCGATGCCGGTGCTGCTTAAGGCGGCGGTGCTCTACGACGAGCAGGGTAACCAGATTGGCGGAGTCGAAACGATGCGTTGTCTGCGGAGGCTGTATTCGATTATCGACAGCGTGGCGGATGGACTGTTTACCGTTAACAATCAGATGCAGATCACCAATTACAACAAGGCGGCTGAAGAGCTGACCGGCGTACCCCACGAGGAGGCCCTGGGCAAAAGCTGTAAAGAGGTCTTCAAGAGCAACTGCTGCCAGGATGCATGTCTGATCCGGCAGGCGATCCTGACCGGTCAACCGGTGCAGCGTGATATTGAGGTAACGGACCGCAATGGCGCCAAAAAGCAGATTTCAGCCAGTGCTTCAACCCTGTTCGATTGTACCGGCGCCGCCATTGGCGGGGTCAAGACCCTGCGTGACCTGACCCCGATTGTGGCCATGAAGGAAGAGATTCAGCAGAAGTATACCTTCCGCCGCCTGGTGAGTCGCAACGATGCCATGCGTAAGCTGTTCGGCGTAATGGAGGATGTTGCAGCCAGCAACGCCACGGTCTTCCTCTATGGCGAGAGCGGCACCGGCAAGGAATTATTGGCCCACGCCATCCACGACTTGAGCCCGCGGCGTAACGGTCCGATGGTTACGGTCAACTGCGGTGCGCTGCCGGAAACCCTGCTGGAGGCAGAGATCTTCGGGGTTCGCAAGGGGGCCTTCACCGGCGCAACAGAAAATCGCCCCGGTCGAATCGAACTGTGTCGCGGCGGCACCTTTTTTCTGGACGAAATCGGTGACCTGCCTCTCCAGTTGCAGGTCAAGCTGCTGCGTCTGCTGGAAAACAAGGAGTATCAACCGCTGGGGGCGCGCACCGCGGCCAAGGCAGATGTCAGGTTCATCGCCGCCTCCCACCGTAATCTGGAAGAGATGGTCAGGAAAGGGACCTTCCGTCAGGATCTCTTTTTTCGCATCAACATTGTGACGTTGCATATTCCACCCCTGCGGGAACGCCTCGATGACATTCCGCTGCTGATTGATATGGCGCTGCAGCGTTTCAATATGACGTATGGCAAGCGGATCCGCTCGGTTTCTCCGGAGGTGATGCAGCGTTTGTTCAACTACCCATTTCCGGGTAATGTGCGTGAATTACTGAATATGCTGGAGCAGGCCTCTATCCTTTGCCGCGACCAGGAGATCACCATGGAGCAGATGCCGCGTTCATTCAGACAGGCAGGCGCCGAATGCGCCGACTCCTACAGTAGCTTTAGTGCGAGTCCGCTGCGTGCGGCCGCTTCACTCGACAACGGCAAGATGAAGTACTCTCCAGAACTGATCGCCGACCTGCTGGATCGTCATCAGGGCAACCGCAGCGCGGTGGCCCACGAATTGGGTGTTGACCGGACCACGCTTTGGCGCTGGATGAGTCGTAGCGGTCTGATAGTTTCAACGGCGCGTTAATCACATATACGACGAGTAGGCACTGCAGCTGAAGCTGATAATAAAAGGCCGGGCGACGGGTTGCGTTGACTGGCCTTTTGTTTGAGATTTCTCATAGATGAGGTCTGATTGAGTTCAGGCTTGACGTCGATGCCAAGGACGGTACTATACGCCCATGTTCCGCCCCCGATTTTCACATGCCATACTGCTGAGCGGCTTGCTGATGAGTGCGCTGTTGCTCTGGTTCGCCTTTGCCAACTGTCGCAGCGCACTTCCGGTGGCTCAGTGCTATCTGCGCGGCATGGCCCTCTCCCTGGGACAGGCGGTAGAATCGATTGCCTCCCGTGATCCCTCTCTTAAACTGCTGGCTGATTTTAAATCAAAAGAGATTGCTTATTTTTCAGTGCTTGATCGCAGTGGCACAATCCGATTTCATACTAACCCCGATCTGATCGGTGAACAGGTTGAGGATGAACGCTATCGACCGGTTTTTGCCTCACAGATCGTGACTGAAGAGCGGGTTGTGCTGGGGACCGGTGAGACGGTGTTCGAGTCGCAGCAACAGCTGCACCTGGAACAGGAACCGCTGGTGTTGCGCATGGCGCTGCACACCTGGCAGGCCGATCAGATAATCAAGCGTGCCCGCGCCGGTGGCGGCATGATCCTGGCGCTGCTGCTTGCGTCTTGGGGGTTCGGTCTGTGGACATTGCGTCTGCAGCGCCGCGACCAGCAGCGTCGTGAACGGTTGGCGCGCCACGAACAGCTGGCGCAGTTGGGGCAGTTCGGCGCGGTATTGGCCCATGAAGTGCGCACGCCGTTGTCCGGCATCAAGGGCTACGCGCAGCTCCTTGAGGAGCGGCTGAGTGACGAACGGCAACAGCGCTATGCGCAACGGATCGTTTCGGAGTCGCAACGGCTGGAGGCGTTGGTAAGCGACCTTTTGACCTGCGCCCGTCAGGATGTTCTTGAGGCCGGCATAACCACGGTGGGTGAGGCGGTACGTGAGGCCTGGGAGCAACTGGCTGCCGGGGCAAACGTCAAGGGGGTCCAGTTTGAGATGAGCGGCACCATCGACGTACCCGTGGCCTGTCCGCCAGACCGGCTGCGTCAGGTGTTGCTGAACCTGTTCAGCAATGCCCTGCAGGCCATGCCGGAAGGAGGCCGTTTGCAGGCGGTCTTGTCAACGGTGCCGGGTTATGCGGTACTCACGGTGGCTGACAGTGGTCCCGGTTTTGATCACGACGTGCTGTCGCGCATCTTTGATCCGTTTTTTACCACCCGCGCCAGCGGCAGTGGTCTCGGCCTGGCGGTCTGCCGCAAGATTATCGAGGGTTACGGCGGTAGCATAGCTGCAGCCAACAACAGCTTCGGCGGGGCCGAGGTGACGGTGCAATTGCCGTTGGCAAAGGAGCAAACCTGATGGCTATGGCTGCACGCATCCTGCTGGTCGAAGATGATGCCGGTTTTCGTTCGTTGCTGGCTGATGTTCTGGCCGATGACGGATATACCCTGGTGGAGCGGGAGGACGGTAAGGCAGCACTGATGGCGCTGCAGCGCCAGTCATTTGATCTGGTGATCTCCGATCTTCGGCTGCCCGGGTTAAATGGCCTTGAACTGTTCAGGGCCGCCAACGAACAGGGGGTGGCCCCTCCGTTTATCCTGCTGACCGCCTTTGGTACTGTCGAAGAAGCGGTGACGGCTATCAAGGAAGGGGTGGCTGATTTTCTCACCAAACCGCTCAAGGACCCGGAAACATTGCGGGTGTTGGTGCGTAAAACCCTGGACGATGCAATGATGTCGCGTGATTTGGTGGTGTTGAAGGAACGTGAGGCCACCGGCCTGCCGCCGACTGAGGTGCTGTTTGCCGGACAGGTTATGCAGGAGGTGCAACGTATGCTGCATGAGGTGGCCAGCACCCATGCCACAGTACTGGTCACCGGCGAGTCCGGTACCGGTAAGGAGCTGGCCGCCCGTTCTATTCACCAGGCAAGCCCGCGCCGTAGAGCCCCCTTTGTGGCTCTCAACTGCGCTGCCATCCCGGAAAACCTGCTAGAAAGCGAGTTATTCGGCCATGAAAAGGGGGCCTTTACCGGCGCTACCCAGGCCCGGCAGGGAAAATTCGAGTTGGCGGCCGGCGGCACCCTGTTTCTGGACGAGATCGGTGAGCTGCCGTTAAGCCTGCAATCGCGTTTCTTGCGGGTGTTGCAGGAACGGGTTTTTGAACGGGTGGGGGGCAGCAGGCAGATCCACGCCGACGTGCGGGTGGTTGCCGCCACCAATCGCGATCTGGCCGAAGAGGTCCGATCGCGACGCTTCCGCGAAGATCTCTACTACCGTCTGAACGTCTTTCCGATCCGGTTGCCTGCCCTGCGCGAGCGCAAAGACGGGCTGTCGCTTTTGGTGGATTTCCTGCTAAGCCAGGCCGTTGTCCAAACCGGTCGTACGGTGCGGGGGATCGAACCGGCTGCCATGGCCAAGCTGCTGCAGTACCACTGGCCCGGTAACATACGAGAACTGCGTAACGTGATTGAGCGCGCGGTGATCCTGTGCAAAGGGGAGGTGACGCTGGCTGATCTGCCGGACAATGTGCGTATGTTGACATTGGCTGGCGAAGGCGGCGAG
>Ga0209016_1000881_pt1 | contig 29742 bp, 24 predicted proteins | sample EPASupsiteSAE305_FD_187265 | JGI IMG/M metagenome (GOLD analysis project Ga0209016, IMG submission 187265) | Bioremediated contaminated groundwater microbial communities from EPA Superfund site, New Mexico - SAE3-05 (SPAdes) (version 2) | ecosystem: Environmental > Aquatic > Deep subsurface >...
TCGGCTCTCCAACTGGTCGGCGGATAATCTCTTCGGAGTCAGATAGTCGCCCCAGGCTGCCGGATCATTGCTCCACTCGGTCAGGAGTTGGAGATCATCCGCCTCGATGCGACGCAGCTGCAGACGTATGGTGAAAATACGGTCGCCAAAGATAGTCATGACTTCTGTTTCTCCCAGGGGTGCGGAGGGTTCCCGGTTCACGGGTCCCCTCCTCCCCGACCCTGCTTACTTGCACATATTATTGACGGCAGCCTGCAGGGAACTGCTCGACGCCATCAGACGATCCAGGGCCTTGGCTGTATCGCCAACCGAGGACTGCACGGTTTCCGTGGTCTGCTGATTCTCGCCCGAGGATTTCACCACGCTCTGAATCTGCTCCATCACCTTCTGCCCCTGGTCGGCAAGGGTGCCCGCCCGGCCACGGACATCGTCAACAGAAGCCGAGATGGTCATGATGCCGCCGGAGATCTCCTCCATGGCGGTAAGGGCGGTGTTGATCACCTTGCCGCCGTCATCGAGCATGCGCATGCCGTCCTGCATGGCGGCAATGGTCTGCTGGGAATCCTTCTCCACCATCTTGACGATATGGGAGATGTCCACCGCCGAGCGGGAACTGTTCTCCGCCAGCTTGCGGACTTCATCGGCAACCACGGCGAAACCGCGGCCCGCGTCGCCGGCCCTGGCCGCTTCGATGGCGGCGTTAAAGGCCAGCAGGTTGGTCTGGGAGGCGATCTCCTTGATGATGTCGACAAACCCGCCGATCTTCTCCACCTGGGAGACCAGGGTTGCCACCATCTCATTGTTCTGCTGCATGGAGCGGTTGATCTGCTTCATCTTGTCCCCGGCCTCGGCCCCGGCCTTCTGGCCGTTCTCCGCCTCCCGCGACATGGCTCCGGCAAGCTTGTTGACCTTTTCGCTGACCGTCAGCATCTCGGTCGAGGATTCCAGCATCTTGTGGATGGTGGTTTCCGATTCATCCAGGCGAACCACCTCCTGATCCAGGGATTTATTCATGATGAGCATGTTCTGGCGGACCAGTTCCATCTGCCGTTGGGAATCGGCCACCAGCTCGGCGACCTCCTGACTGGCGCGGCTCACCAGCTGCTCGACCTCGGCCTCGGCGGTCACGTCCAGGGCGAATTCCAGGGCGCCCTTGATATTGCCCTTGGCATCCTTGATCGGCGCTCCGGTGTATTTAAGCGGAATCTGCCTGCCGTTAATATGGGCAACGGTTTTGGCGGAAACAACGGCATCGGTCTTCATCGCCTGGCTGCAGGCGCATTGATCGGTGTTGCAGTGATCGCTCTTGAACAGGTTGAAGCATTTCTTGCCGATCAGTTCATCTATGCCGGCGCCGAGCACCCTTGCCCCGGCCGGGTTGATGTAGGTGATCGCAAAATCGGTGTCAATGGAAAAGATCGGCGTGGGAATCACGTTGAGATTCTCGATCTTTTCATTGGCATCCTGGCGCTGCCGGGCCTCGTCGGTGATATCAAGGACAAATTCCAGGGCGCCGGTGATGTTGCCCTTGGCGTCCTTGATCGGCGCTCCGGTGTACTTGATCGGCATGATCACGCCCTCCCTGGGCCGGGCGATGGTCTCTTCGGTGACCACCGAGTCGGTCTTCATCGCCCGGTTGCAGGCGCATTTCTCGGTCTGGCAGTGGGGGGTCTTGAACAAATCGTAACATTTCCGGCCGATGGCGCTGTCCGGCGTCAATCCCACCGCATGCGCGCCTGCCGGATTGATAAAGGTAATGTTGAAATCCGTGTCCATCGAGATGATCGGGGTCGGGATGGCGTTGAGGTTCTCGATCTTGGTGTTGGCGTCGTGGCGCTGACGCGATTCCTCGGTGACGTCGAGAATGAACTCGAGCGCTCCCTTGATATTGCCCTTGGCATCCTTGATCGGCGCGCCGGTGTACCGGATCGGCACGATCAACCCCTCTTTGGGACGAGCAATGGTCTCTTCGGTGACAATCATGTCTTTTTTCATGGCCTGGGTACAGGCGCATTTTTCCGTTCGGCAGTGGGGGGTCTTGAACAGGTCGTAACATTTCCGGCCGATGACCTCGTCCGGGGTCATGCCGGCGACCGCTGCCCCGGCCGGATTCATGTAAGTGATGGTATGATTGGTATCAATGGCCATGATCGGGGTAGGAATGGTATTGAGGTTTTCGATCTTCTCATCCGCAAGCTGCTGCTGCTTGGTCTCCTCCGTCATGTCGAGAATATACTCCAGGGCCCCCTTGATGTTGCCCTTGGCGTCCTTGATCGGCGCGCCGGTATACTTGATCGGGACGATCACGCCCTCCTTGGGCCGGGCTATGGTCTGTTCGGTGACCACCGAATCGGTCTTCATCGCCTGGGTACAGGCACATTTCTCGGTCTTGCAGTGCGGCGTCTTGAACAGATCAAAGCACTTCCTGCCCACCGCCTCATCCGGCGTCATCCCTGCAATCGCCGCACCGGCCGGATTAATGAAGGTGATGGCATGACTGGTATCAATCGCCATGATCGGTGTCGGGATGGTATTGAGGTTCTCGATCTTCTCCTCCGCCAACTGCTGCTGCCTGTTCTCCTCGGTCATATCGAGAACGTATTCGACCGCCCCTATAATGTTGCCCTTGGCATCCTTGATCGACGCACCGGTGTATTTAATGGGGATGATCACCCCGTCCCTCGGCCGGGCGATGGTCTGCTCGGTGACCACCGAATCGGTTTTCATGGCCCGGCCGCAGGCGCATTTCTCGGTTTTGCAGTGCGGTGTTTTAAAGAGATCGTAGCACTTCTTGCCCACCACCTCATCCGGCGTCATGCCGGCAATGGCGGCACCGGCCGGGTTCATGAAGGTAACGGTGAACTTGTCGTCAATCTCCAGGATCGGGGTCGGAATCACGTTGAGATCGGTCTCCATCTGCCGGAGCCGAGCTTCCAGATTCTTTTTCTCGGTGATATCGGTCATGGTAACCAGGGTCTGCCCCCTGCCGTCGTTGACCGGTCGGGCCAGGGACTGGTAGTAGCGGACCCCGGTCCCGTTCTGGTGGATGGCTTCCGCGGTCACCGGCTTATGGACTCGGCCGACTTTGTCCACCGGGCAATCCTTGGTGCCGCAGAGGTGCAGGTTGCAGCTCTCCTCGCAGGTCATCTTGCCGATCACCTTCTCCGCCGTAAGGCCGAAGGAGTCAAGAAAGGCGGGATTTGCCCAGGTGATGATGCGTTTGGCGTCGACCATGAAACCCGGCTCCACCAACAACTCCAGAAATGATGCATCCATGCCGGCCATTGTCTTTTCTCCCGTTACCATTTTTCCCTCCGTTGCTTTGATCTGTTAATATTCATGAAATTTCCATTCTTTCGACCGGAGTCACGGCAGCGTGACCGAAACCGGGTCTTCCCCCGAAGCCGCCGCCGGCATCGCCTCTTCCTGATCCTCGATCCGGAGGTGATTGCGCAGAACGTTGGCGACATTGACAACCAGCACGTGCTCTTTCAACCCATTGCCGTTGACGAATTCAATCAGCCGGTCAAGGGTGTCTTTTTTCGGCTGCAGCTCCGGCCGCAGCGAGGGGGTGATATGAAACTGTTCTTGCTTATAGATGGTGACGATCTCATCAACCAGCAGGGCGACGAGATTGCCGTTGGCCTTGCCGATAATCAGTTTATCCTCTCGACCGGGATGCTGTCGTTCAGGGCAATTGTAAAAATGACGCAGGCCCAGGACCGGCACGATCCTGCCGCGGAGATTGATGATGCCCTGCACCAGGCCGTCTCCGCCCGCGACCTGCATGAAATCGCCGCAATCGATAATCTCCTGCACATCCTTGAGCTCGATGGCGTAATGCTTGCCGATGGAAAACACCAGGTAGCAATGCTCGGTGATGAGGTGCCGGGCGGTGGCGGCCGGGTCGCTGACCGTATCGTCGCTCTTTTTGCGCAACCGGGACATGGCGTTAATTTTATCCACCTGGGCGCTGATCAGCTCCATCACATTGAGCAGCATGATATTATTATATTTTTTACAGTGACAAACCCCCTGGAGATGGAGAACATGGGACCCAGGAACACTGAGCACCTCATCATCGGCCACCACCAGAATCTGGTGCACCTTGTCGACAATAAGTCCAAAGCACAGGTCCCCTGATTGCATCACCAATATTCGGGTATCCTCGCTGAGCTGCAGGGTCTCATCCGCGCAGCCGAGAAGGACGGCGCTGCACAGCACGGGAATGGTCTGGCCGCGCAGCTGCAATGCACCCTCGACCTTGCCGCTCTTGAAGGTCTGATCGATATCGGTAAAAAAACAGAGCTCCCGGGCATCGTCCACCGGGATGCCGTAGACCTGTTGCCGACAGGAAAAGATGACAAACTGCGAGTAGGTGCGCTGCACCGGCTGCAGCCGTTCCCCCCGATCAAACCCGCCCTCGATCCCGGCCCCGCCATCGGGAAACAGGCACTGCAGATCGAGCAGTTGCAGCGTGCGTTTTCCCTGTTCCAGCTTGACCAGGCCGGTGATGATAGTGTCTTCCGCCAACAGGAAGCGGTCCAGGGGTTCAATGGACTGGGGCGGGACACGCAGGACATCGCGGATATCGTCAAACAGCAGGCCATAGCGTTTGGCGTTGAACTGGACCACCGCCACCTTGGCCTCGCCGTTGTAGGCGGTTTCCGGCAGGGACAGCCTTCTTTTCAGGTTGATCACCGGGATGACATCGTTGCGCAGCCGCATGATGCCTTCCAGAAAGGCAGCGCCTGCCGGCAGGGGCTGGATGGGCGAACTGATGGACATGGCTTCAATCACCTGCTCCGCCGGCAGGGCGATTTCGATACCGGCCTTGTGATCGAGGATGAATGAAGCAAAGAGCTGTTCCTGACTCATGGTATTTCCCCAGCTGTTTGGGTTAACAAAGAAAGCACTTCATACCGTCAGACAGGCGGAAGAAAAGGACCGTTGAGAATTTCCTTCTGCCTGGCATTCAACCTGTCCAGGACTGCACCCACCTCGCTGAAATCACTATCCTGATAGACAATGAAACGCGGGCGCAACTGATGTCCCCAGGCGATGGTTTCAGCCTGGGCATCGGGCAATACCAGAATAAAAAACACCTGCTCCAGCCGGAAGCGGAAGGCCTCGAAGGTCCGCAGTTCCTTGTTGGTGGCCGCCTGGAGGACAACGGTTTCCGGAAGAGGGTCAGGCGTCTGGAAATGGGTGACCAGCTCTGATAAATTCCAGCAGTCGATCAATGATTCCAGCGACTCCACCGCTTCAATGGCAAGTTTCAACCGTTCACCACTCTCCGTATGTTTTGCGGCATATAAAAGCACGTTCATAGTGAGATCCCACCTTTGATGGCAACAGCCGGATGGCTGCATTCTGTCCATAATGAGCAAAGGCCGTGCCCATCGCAATCTTGACCCCAAAAAAGCCGGAACGGATTGCGGCACAAGCAATTTCGGCCTGCCGACAAAAAAGCGCGACCGCAGCCGGTCCTGCTCTTTCTGTTAACAAAAAGGGATTGCGTCCCGGAATGTGAACAACAGGGAGTGGAGGAGATACGAATTCAACCCGGGCAGAAAATATTTTTAGAATTTGCATCCCACCGCTGGACGAGATTGCGGGGTTGCTGCTTTTGCGGATTTTCAGGGCTTCCCGATGAGCGAGGAGACTTCTGGCCGAAGGCTGCCGCAGGCTTTGCCCGGAGTGTCTCTACATCTCCCATCCCCTTAAAACTATTCGATATACCGGTTTCAGTTTCCCTTGCCATCCCGGTGTCGGTATGCTACCGCTACGCTGTGAACAAAAATGCATTTTCCCCCTTCCCACGGATTCATTCTATTCAAGGAGAGGCCATGAGTGTTCCCGCAAAAATCAATACTCTTTCACGCAACCTGCTCGTCTATCTTTTTGCCGCCCTGCTCACGGCTCAGCTTGCCGGATCGCCGATCTGCCGTGCAGCCGATACGGCAGAGGGTAATTTCATCTTTATCCTGGATGCCTCCGGAAGCATGGCCGCCAAGGTCCAGGGGAAACCAAAAATCGACGTCGCTAAAGAGGTTCTTTCCAGTCTGATCAAAGATCTCCCGGACACGACCAAGGTCGGCCTGGTAGCCTATGGTCATCGACAGAAAGGCGATTGTAATGATGTCGAGGAACTTGTCCCCATGTCGCCGGTGAATAAGGAGTCGTTGATCAATCAAATCAATGGGCTCCATCCCAAGGGAATGACCCCGCTGACCTATTCGACCCAGAAAGTTGCGGCGGGCTTGAAAGGCAAGGCCGCGGCGACCACCATCATTCTGGTCAGCGACGGCGAGGAGACCTGCAAGGGAGATCCCTGTGCGGCGGTCAGGGAGTTAAAGGCCGCTGGGGCTCAATTCGTGCTGCATGTCATCGGCTTTGATGTCGGCGAAAAGGAGAAAAAACAACTGAACTGTATCGCCGGCGCGGGAGGAGGTTTCTATTTCACCGCCAGAAATGCAGGAGAACTCAAGCTTGCCGCCAAACAGGCCGTGGAGAAAAAAGATCCGCCGAAGAGCACCCTGACCGTCAAGGCTGTCAGGAACGGGCAACCCTTGCAGGCGCGCTGTGAAATTTTCAAGACCGATGGAGAGACGGCTCAACAGGGGGTGAAGGTCAACGAAGGGGTGACGGAGAAGGGCAGCAAGATCTTCACGCTTGCTCCCGGCACCTATGACCTGAAGGTTGAAAACAGCGAAGACGCCCTCAAACCGACCCTGACATTCGAAGGAATCACCATCGGCCCGGGCGAGAATATCGAAAAAATCGCCGAATTTTCCGGCGGAACCCTGACCGTCAAAGCCCTCAGGAACGGGGTATCGGCCAAGGCCTCCTGTACGATTTACAAAACGAGCACGGATCAGGACAGGGGCAAGGAAAAGATTACCGGGGGTTCAACCGACGGCAAAGGAAAGGAGTTTAAGCTCGCTCCCGGTGACTATGAGGTAATCGTTGAAAATCTCGAGGATGCCGACCGACCCTCATTGACCTTCCAAGGGATACGGGTCGAGGCGGGCAAGACCGTGGAAAAAGTGGCCGAATTCTCAGGCGGCCAGTTGATTGTCAAAGCACTGAAGAATGGCAAACCCTTCCAGGCCTTCTGCATCGTCTACAAGGCAAACGAAGACGAGGGGAAAGAACAAGAAAAAGCGGCGGAGGCCCGGATAGAGTTGGAAGGCACTTCTCTCAAGTTCACTCCGGGCTCCTATGATGTGGTTGTTGTCAACCAGGAGGACGAGACCAGGCCGACAGTGAGCTTCCAGGGTCTGGTCATTGAAGCCGGAAAAATTGTCGAGAAAACCGCCGATTTTTCCGGAGGCGGACTGAAGATCAGCGCCTTGCGCAATGGAAAACCTTTCTCGGCGGCTGTGGCGGTCTATAAAGCCGCGCAGGATGCCGACCGGAAGAAAGAAAGGGTGGTGAGCGACTGGACCGGGATCGACGGCAAAACGCTCAAGCTGCCCCCCGGAGTCTATGATCTCACCGTCACCAACCATGAAGACGCCGGAAAACCGGTATTGACCTTCCCCGCTATCACGGTGGAAGTGGGAAAGACGATCGAGAAAACCGCCGACTTCTCCGGAGGAGGGCTGAAGATCAGCGCCTTGCGCAATGGAAAACCCTTCTCCGCCCATGTGATGGTGGAAACGGCTGCCAAGGATGCGGACCAGAAAAAAGAGAGAGTGGTGAGCGACTGGACCGGAGTTGAGGGAAAGACTCTCAAGCTGCCCCCCGGAGTCTATGATCTCACCGTCACCAACCATGAAGACGCCGGAAAACCGGTATTGACCTTCCCCGCTATCACGGTGGAAGCGGGAAAGACGGTCGAGAAAACCGCCGACTTCTCCGGAGGTGGATTGAAGATCAGCGCCTTGCGCAATGGAAAATCCTTCTCCGCCCATGTGATGGTGGAAACGGCTGCCAAGGATGCGGACCAGAAAAAAGAGAGAGTGGTGAGCGACTGGACCGGGGTTGAGGGAAAGACTGTCAAGTTGCCCCCCGGAATCTATGATGTCACCGTCACCAACCACGAAGATGCCGGGAAGCCGGTGCAGACTTTCCCCGGCATCACGGTGGAAGCGGGGAAAATTGTCGAGAAAATAGCCGAATTCTCCGGAGGCGGACTGAAGATCAGCGCCTTGCGCAATGGAAAACCTTTCTCAGCACATGTGGCTGTGGAAACGGCTGCCAAGGATACGGACCAGAAAAAAGAAAGAGCCGTGAGCGATTGGACCGGGGCCCAGGGGAAAACATGGAAGCTCGCCCCCGGAACCTATGATGTGACCGTCACCAACCATGAAGATGCCGGAAAACCGGTGCTGACTTTCCCCGGTATCACGGTGGAAGCGGGGAAGATTGTCGAAAAAACCGCCGAATTCTCCGGAGGCGGACTGAAGATCAGCGCCTTGCGCAATGGAAAACCTTTCTCAGCCCATGTGATGGTGGAAACGGCAGCCAAGGATACGGACCAGAAAAAAGAAAGAGCCGTGAGCGATTGGACCGGGGCTCAGGGGAAAACATGGAAGCTCGCCCCCGGAACCTATGATGTGACCGTCACCAACCAGCAAGATGCCGGAAAACCGGTGCTGACCTTTCCCGGCATCACGGTCGAAGCAGGACAGATCGTCGAGAAAACCGCGGATTTCTCGGGAGAAGGGATCAAGTGAGCCTCTCCCGCCGGCATAGCATTCCTTGTACTTACCAGCACAACCCGGCCTGGTTTTCTGAAACCAGGCCGGAAAACATTTTTCAACGGCCTGCGGCAGCAAAAAAAAGCGGTTACGCTTCCGAATACTTCTTGATCAACTGATAGAGACGGGTTCGGGAGAGCCCGGAAACACGACCCGCTTCCATGATGTTGCCCTTGCTCCGCCGCAGGAGTTGCCGGGTGTATTCCTGTTCAAAGGAATCCTTGGCTTCCCGCCAGGACAGCACGCTGACAGGAGATGTCTCCAGGGGGGCGGGGGAAGCCTCCCGTCCCTTGACATTGGCGCGGGCATGGGCGGTGCGGATATGCATCGGCAGATGCTGGGTGAACAGGATCGGGGAATGGATGGCCTGGGCAAAAGCGGATTCGACCGCATGGGACAGCTCCCGGACATTGCCCGGCCAGCTGTAGGCGAGGAGATATTCCATAAAATCCGGCATGCACTCCTTTTTCTCCTGACCATAACGTTGCACCAGGCGGTTCAGAAAAAAATCCAGCAGCAGGGGGATGTCTCCCTCCCGCTCCCGAAGGGGCGGCAGGGTCAGGGACATGCCGCGGATGCGATAGAAGAGGTCTTCGCGGAACAGGCCTTGCTCGGTCATGGCGGCCAGGTCGCGGTTGGTGGCGCAGATCAGGCGAAAATCGCTGTGGCTCTCTTCCTGGCTGCCGACCGGACAGAAGGTCCGCTCCTGGAGAACCCGGAGAAAGCTCTTCTGAATGGACAGGGGAAGCTCGCCGATTTCATCGAGAAAGAGGGTTCCCTTATCCGCATGCCGGATCAGGCCGCGATTGGCTCGGTCAGCTCCGGTAAAGGCGCCCTTGACATGGCCGAAAAGGACGCTCTCCACCAGTTGCTCCGGCAGGGCGGCGCAATCGACCACCACAAAATTGCCGTTATTCCTGGGGCTGTTGGCATGGATGGCCCGGGCAAAGGCCTCCTTGCCGGTCCCGGATTCGCCGGAGATGAGAATGCTGGCCTCCGCGGCCGCGGCCTTGGCCAGGATTTCCAGACAGTGCAGAAAACGCGGACTCTCACCCACCAGCTGATCCCTTTCAACCGCTTTCAGGATCGCCTTCTGTCCGGACAAGGCCTCCCGGTACTGCAGGGCTCGAGTCAGGGGCAGGGTTATTTCCTTGATAATCGAATTCTTCTCGAGATAACACCAGGCACCATGGTGAATGGCCAGTTCGGCGCCGTCGGGATCGCCTTGACCGGTAATGATGATGACCTGGGGTTTGGAGGGAACGGAACGCAACTGGTCGATCATGTCCAGGCCGTTACCATCCGGGAGGTAGACATCCAGAAGGACAACATCAAAAGTGCCCTCGACCGCCGCCTCCAGGCCCGCGGCGAGCGTATGGGCGCATCGGGAGACATGCTGCAGACTGTCCAGCTTGTCGGCTACCGTTTCGGCAAAAAGGACGTCATCGTCGACGATCAGGATCTCAGCCATCTATGTTCTTCACCCGAGGGAAAACCAGCGTTATTCTCTTAGGATATCTCACGAAAGCACCAATACAACCCAGCGTCGTTTATACCATGTTGCATTACACACGCTGGCTCGGCAAATGTCAAGAAACCAGGAGCCGGCGAACCGCTGTCAGCAATGTTTGTCGGTTCAACGGTTTGAGCAGTACTTCCCTGATGCCCAGATCAGCAGCCGTTGCACCCGAAACATGGCGATCATGACCGGTTACCATGATGACCGGCAGCTCGGGCCTCATCTCCTGCAATTCTCTCGACAAGGCCGCCCCGGTCAGCGAGGGCATGTCCATATCCGTAATCACCAGGTCGCAACAAAAGGGATCCTCCCGCAGTAGGTTCAAGGCCTGCCCGCTGTCGGTGACCCCCCGGACGCAAAGCCCTTCCTTGATGAGATAACGGCTGACAATTGCAACCACATCGGCCTCATCGTCGACCACCAGCACCCGTCCGGAGGGCATCGTTGGGCCGGATGCCGCTTGTGACCAATCTGCCCCTTGTTTTTGTTCGCGAATTTCAGGATTGCGGATCCGCTCCACCAACCCTTCACCGCGGCGACAGGCTTCCATGATCCGTTCAAGCCGCCGCTGCACCTGCCCTGTGGCCCCCAGCTCTTCACCCACCATCTCCACATTGGCGAGGATGATGCTGAAGATATTTTTGAACTCATGCCCCTGTTCGCGACTGAGCCCGCTGCTTTCCGGGTGTTGCGAGCTCATTGGTTCAATCCGTTCATCCATTGCCGCCTCCGTCCACAACCGAAAATTAATTAGAAGGGTATGCTCATGAATCGTTTTTCAACAGCCGCCCGCAGCGACCGCGCGGGAAGAATACTGCCTCTGGGGGCGTTGTTCTTGTTTACTTCCCCAAAGAGAATGGCTATGTTGCGGACGCAAGTACGCTTGCATCGCAGCCGGCAAGCCCCCGTGCCAAGGATACAGGGCCTGCGTATGGTTCGCACAAGTTACACTCCTTGTCAAGATATTCACCAACACACCATAACTCCCGCTCCGCCAAATATTCCCTACCGCCAGCTTCTGATGCGGGCCCGGGTTATGCCCCACTGATTTTACAGCCGGAAAACAACAGAAAATTCATGCACCGTTTACGCCCGACCTCCAAAACCAAGAAAAAACAGCCCCTGCAATTCACCGCCACCTGCGCAACCGGCCTGGAACCCCTTGTCAGCGAGGAAATCGCCGGATTTGGCGGGGAATCGATCGAATCCCATCCCGGCGCGGTTTCCTGGACCGGCAACCTGGAAACCGGCTACCGTGCCTGCCTCTGGTCTCGATTTGCCTCTCGTATCCTGCTCGATCTCGCCCGGTTCGACGCTCCGGATCCGGATGCCCTCTACACCCATGCCGGCAAGATCCTCTGGGACGAGCACTTCACCCAATCTTCGACCTTTGCCGTCCACACCACCTTGACCAACGCCGTATTGAACCACACCCAATTCGCCTCGTTGCGAATCAAGGATGCCATTGTAGACCAATTCCGCAAACGGTTCGGCACTCGTCCCGATGTCGATGCCTATCATCCGGATATTCGCATCAATCTTCACGTCCAAGGCATTGAGGCCACCCTTTCCCTTGATCTCTCGGGCGAGAGCCTGCACCGGCGCGGCTATCGGACCGGCGGCGGCGAAGCCCCTCTCAAGGAAACCCTGGCCGCGGCCATTGTCGCCCTTTCGGGCTGGCTGCAGCACGCCGCGACCGAACCCATTCTGCTCGATCCGATGTGCGGCAGCGCCACCCTGCTGATCGAGGCGGCCCTCATGCTGAGCGGCAGCGCTCCGGGCCTGCAACGCAAAACTTTTGGTTTCATGGCCTGGGACAAGCACGACCCCCAGCTCTGGGAACGGCTGGTGCAGGAGGCCCTGGACCGGGAAGGCCGGGAGCTGCCCGACTCCTGGCCGCAATTCATCGGCTACGACGCTGACCCTACTGTCGTTGCCGCTGCGCGGAAAAATGTGATTGCCGCCGGTCTGCGCGATGTAATCGTCATCAAGCAGCGGCAGCTGGCCCGATTGCAGAGTCCCGGCCCCATGGGGTGCATCCTCACCAATCCGCCTTACGGTGAACGGTTGTCGGAAAAAGAGGCGGTGAAATATCTGTACCGCTGCCTGGGACGTACCTTCCGCGCCCACTTCAACGGCTGGCGGTTCGGTTTCTTCACCGCCAACCCCGATCTGGCGGAGATGACCGGTATCGACTGGGTGCAGCGGCACCGGCTGTATAACGGACCGATCAAATGCCAGCTGCTGGTGGGCAACGAAAGCCGGGTCCTCGAACGCCCCCCCCATGTCTGGTCGACCACGCCCATGAACGCCGACAGTCCGGGCCAGGATTTCGCCAACCGCCTGATCAAAAACTGCGCCGTGCTCCTGCCTTGGGCCCAGGAGGAGCAGATCACCTGTTTCAGGATCTATGACGCCGACATTCCGGAATACAATCTGGCAATCGATTTCTACGAAGAATGGATCCATGTGCAGGAATACGCCCCGCCGGCGACCATTGATCAGAAAAAAGCGGAACAGCGATTCAGCTTGGCCCTGCAGATTATCCGCACCGTGTTCGATGTCCCCCGCAGCCGGATCTTCATTAAAACCCGGCAGAAACAGAAAGGGACGCAGCAGTATCAGAAAAAGCCGGGATCCGGATCGCTGTACGAGGTCCATGAAAACAACGCCCGCTTTCTGGTTAATTTCACCGACTATTTGGATACCGGGCTCTTTCTTGACCATCGGATCACCAGGGCGCGACTGGGGCAGCTGGCCCAGGGCAAAACCTTTCTCAACCTCTTCGGCTATACCGGATCCGCCACGGTCTACGCCGCCATGGGCGGGGCCACCAGCACCACCACCGTCGACATCTCCGAGACCTATCTCACCCGGGCAGCCGCCAACCTGTCGCTCAACGGATTCGGCGGACCGCTGCATCAGACCATTGAAGCCGACTGCATGCACTGGCTCCGGTACAATCACGACCGCTATGCCCTGATTTTTGTTGATCCCCCGACCTTTTCCAATGCGCGGCACCGTAAGCAGACCTTTGACATTCAAACCGATCATCTCGCCCTGCTCCGCCTGGCCATGCAGCATCTGACCCGAGACGGGATCCTGATCTTTTCCACCAATTTCCGCAAGTTCAAGCTGGAGGAATCGCTCCTCCGGGAATACGCGGTCCAAGAAATCACCGACGAGACCATCCCCCAGGATTTCCAGCGTAATCGCCGCATCCACCGTTGCTGGGAGTTCAGGCACCTGCAGACCTCAGCCGCACCGCTGGAGACGGAACACCTTTGATCGCCAACCCCGCCGAGGAAATCGTCGAGATCGTTGACCGGGACAACTGTCCCATTGGAGCCGTCAGCCGCCGAATCATGCGGCAACAAAAGCTCATTCACCGGGCCTGCTACATTCTGGTCTTCAACACTAGAGGCGAGCTCTTTCTGCAAAGACGCACCCTCACCAAGGATATCTACCCCGGCTACTGGGATCTGGCCGCCGGCGGTGTTGTCCTTGCCGGGGAAAGCTATGAAGAATCGGCGCAACGGGAATTGCGGGAAGAGCTGGGATTGGCGAACGCCAAGCTCCGGTTTCTTTTTGATCAATACTATGAGGACGCCGACAACAAGGTATGGGGGCGCATTTTCTCCTGCACCAGCAACGGTCCCTTCACCCTGCAGGCCGAAGAGATCGATTACGGGCGGTTTATCCCGCTTGCCGAGATCGAACAACTGCACCGAACCGAACCGGTAACGCCTGACGGCCTGCAACTGCTCCGGAAGATTTTGCAATAGATTGCGGTTAGTTTTGGCGAAATGAGAATTTTTGCCATATACTTTGACCAAGAGTTAATTCGGAGTGAGAGGTGGGAGTGCAATGTACGTACACATAGCCCGGCAACCGATCTTTGACGCCCACAAAAAACTGTTCGCCTATGAGCTCCTTTTCCGTCAGACCCTGGGATTGAATCTGGGCGAACTCAGCGGCGACCGGGCCACCACCAGCCTGCTCTCCACCACCTTCCTCACCGAGGGCATTGAAAAAATCGCCGGTAACAAGCCCTGTTTCATCAACTTCACCAAGAATCTCCTCGTCAAGGAGATTGCCAACTTCTTCCCCAAAAACAAAGTCATCGTCGAGATACTGGAAGATGTGCCTCCCACCGACGAGGTAATGGGGGCCTGCCGCAGTCTCTCCCAACTCGGCTATCAGATAGCCCTGGACGACTTCATCTTTAAAAAGAACCTGCTGCCGCTGATCGAACTCTCCCATATCATCAAGTTCGATTACCGCCTCTCGACTTCCGATGAGATCGAACGGACCCTCCATCGGCTGGCCCATTATGATCTCAAATTCCTCGCCGAGAAGATCGAAACTTACAAGGAGTTCGAACACGCCAGCAAACTGGGCTTCCATTATTTCCAGGGCTATTTTTTCGCCAGGCCCGAATCCGTCCGCTTAAAGGAAGTCTCCTCGATCAAGACCAACCAGTTGCGGCTGCTGGCCGAGGTCAACAAACGCCACACCACCCTCGACAACCTGGAAAAGATCATCGAGTCCGATGTGGCGATCGCCTACAAACTGCTTCGCTATATCAACTCAGCGTACTTTTTCTTGCTGAACAAGGTCGATTCCATCCGTCAGGCCATCACCTATCTGGGGGAAAGGGAAATCCGCCGTTTCGTCACCCTGGTGATCATTTCCGAGCTGGCAATGAACAAACCCGTGGAATTGGTGCGGCTCTCGGTGATCAGGGCCCGATTCTGCGAACTGCTGGCCGAGGATTGTCACTTTCCAACGGATGCATCGGAGCTGTTTCTTCTCGGGCTTTTTTCGCTGATAGATGCCATCCTCGATACCCCCATGGGCCTCATGATGGCGAAATTGCCGCTCTCCGACGAAATCAAAGCGGCGCTCACCGGCCAACAAGGGCCGCTCACCCCGTTTCTGCAGGCGGTCATCGCCTATGAGCAGGGCAAACCCAACGAATGTCTGCAGGCCCTGTATGCTCTCAAGGTGGACCCGAAAAAAGTCTATGATATGTATCTGGCGGCGATCAAATTTTCGGCCCTTATCGATTGAAAACAGCGGAGTCTTCCCTGCCCGCGCAACGCTCCACCATCTCGTTGTCCCACAGGCTGAACAACTGCCGGATTCCCGTTGAGGCCAGTTCCGCCAGGTCGGTGAACAACTCCGGCCGGAAGGGCGCCCCCTCCGCCGTGGTCTGGACCTCAATCCAGCGGCCATCGCGGCTCATGACGAAGTTGGCGTCCACATCGGCCGCGGAATCTTCCGCATAGTCAAGATCAAGCATCGGCTGCCCGGCCACCACCCCGGCGCTGACCGCCGCCACCGGCAGGATGACAGGCAGAGACGGGATCTGGTTTCGCTCCACCATCTTGCCAAGCGCCTGCCGGAGCGCCAGCGCCGCCCCGGTGATCGAGGCGCAGCGGGTACCGCCATCGGCATTGAGGACGTCGCAATCGATCCGCAGGGTATGTTCCCCCAGCAGGCGCAGATCGACCATCATCCGCAGCGACCGGCCGATCAACCGCTGGATCTCATGGGTACGACCCGAAAGCCCGGAGACCGCCTCTCTTCTTCCCCGACTGTGGGTGGCGCAGGGCAGCATTCCGTATTCGGCGGTTATCCAGCCCTGCCCCTTGCCTAGGAGAAAAGGAGGAACCTTGGTCTCGACGGTGACGCCGCAAAGCACATGGGTGTTCCCCATTCTGATCAACACCGAACCATCGGCGCTGGGCTGGATGCCATATTCCACACTGACCGGGCGCAAGCTGCCGGCAAGGCGATCGCCATTTCTCATGTTTCCCCCATCTTCGGTTGTGATTTAAGTTTCGTAAAAAATTGACCTGACAAGGTCGAGAGTCTGAAAGAGTGCCGAGGTCAGAGAATCACCAGGGTGATGCCGGGATTGGCGCGATTGAGATCGCGATGATTGGCGAGAAAGGGAAACCGGCGCAGCAGCTGGCGACCACGGCCGGACCGGCCTTCAAACTCTTCACCGGGAAGGATCTCCTTGACCCGGCCCTGATGGAGGAGAAAATGCAACTTCTGCAGCACCGCCGCTTTGATTGCTCCCCCCGCGCCGCTTGATCCATAGCCATGGATCAAGGTGAGGACTTTGAAGCCTTGGCTGCTGCTGTTTCTGATTTCCCCATCGAGCCGTTCCAGGGCCTGCTGCACCAGAGGCATGCCCTTTTCCAGGTTGACAGTGCGGTGCGGGAGATCGGGCGAGGCCGCACGGGGACGATTCTCGCCGCAGTCGGCCAGGCAGAAAGGACATTGCCCTCTTCCGGCTTCGACTTCATTGCCGCACATTTCACAGATCAACAGCTGCATCGGATCGTCCCCCACCCCGAATGAAATCCTCAACAGGCGGCTGCTATCGCCTGCGGACCTCAATCACTTCCGGCATCTGCAGTAAATGCTGCTGCAACAGCTGCAGATGTTTGAGATTGACCACCGAAAGCAGAACTTCCAGCTCCGCGATATTCTCCACCGTGGTCCTGGCGTTCAGCTCGACGATATCGGCATCGTCGGCGCTGATGGTGCTGCTGATTTCCGCCAGCAGGCTCTTGCGGTTTTCCGCACGGATCAGCAAGGCCGCCCGATGGGTATTCTGCGGCGAACCGGACCAGGCGACATCGAGCCAGCGGATCGGGTCGGTCGCCAACAGATTCGGGCAGTCGGCCTTATGCACGGAGATCCCGGAGCCGGTGGTGATGAAGCCGATGATCGCATCCCCGGGCACCGGATGGCAGCACTGGCTGACCTTGACCAGCATGCCGTCAACCCCGTCGATATCGATGACATTGCGCTTGGCCGAACTGGTTTTGCTCTCCTCGGCCGCCCGATGCGCCCGTTCGACCATTTCCGCCATCCGCCGTTTTTCCTCGGCCTCCCGGAATTCCTCCGGCTGCAGCGTCCGCAGCAGATGCGGAATAGTGATCGAGCCGGCCCCGATCCGGACAAGCATATCGTCGAGCGATGCGCACTTGAGCTGTTTGAGCAGCAGACGGAGATGGCCGCTTTTCAGCAGGCCGCGCAGATTGACGTCGTATTTTTTGAGTTCCCGTTCGCAGATTTCACGACCGAGCTTCAACGAGCGCTCTTTCTCCTCCCGCCGCAGATAATGACGGATTCGATTGCGGGCGCGGCTGGTTTTGACCAGTTGCAGCCAGGCCCGGCGCGGGTGCTGCTGCTTCTGGGTGAGGATTTCGACAATATCGCCGCTCTGCAGTTCATGCTTGAGCTGGACGATCTGGCCATTGACCTTGGCCCCCACACAGGTATCGCCAATAGCGGTATGAATAGCGTAGGCAAAATCGATGGGGGTGCTGCCCCGGGGCAGCTCGCGCACCGCGCCGGTGGGGGTCAGGGCATAAACATCCGGTTCGAACAGTTCGCCCCGCACCGATTCCATGAACTCGCTGGGGTCTTCAACCTCCTGGAGCGATTGCACCAGTTGCTTCAGATCCTTGAACAGACGAGCGTCCCCGGTGGTGATCTTCTGCCCTTCCTTGTATGCCCAGTGCGCGGCCACGCCTTCCTGCGCGACCCGGTCCATCTCCTCGGTGCGAATCTGAACCTCGATAAAATGACCGCGGGGACCGGCGACCGTGGTATGCAGCGACTGGTAGTTGTTGGACTTCGGGGCGCTGATGAAGTCCTTGATCCGGCCGGGCACCGGCGTCCAGTCGGCATGCACGGTGCCCAGAGCCTGGTAGCAATCCCGGACGGTGCGGACAATGATACGGAAGGCCACCTTGTCGTAGACCCGCTCGAGCGGTATTCTCTGGGCCACCAGTTTTTTGTAGATCGAATAGATGTGCTTGGGACGGCCGATGATCCGGACCGGCACGATCTTGCTGGCGGTCAGCATATTCTGCAGGATCTGTTTGACTTCCTCGACATAGGCCTGCCGTTCGCTCAGCGTGCTCTCGAGATGGGCCGTCAGGTCGGCATATTCAGCCGGAAAGAGATATTTGAAGGCAAGATCCTCCAACTCGCGCTTGAGCCACTCGATACCGATGCGGCTGGCGAGCGGGGCGTACAGATCCATAGTCTCCCTGGCCTTGTAGCGCCGCTCCACCTCATCAAGGTAATCAAGGGCGAGCATATCCTGCAGCCTGTCAGCCAGCTTGACCAGCAACACCCGGATATCGGCGCCCATGGCCAGGAGGAGTTTGCGAATATTTTCCGCCTCATGCGCCAGATTCGAATTATATCGGACATTGGTGATCCGGGTTGCCCCGTTGACAATATTGGCGACATCGTTGCCGAACTGCTTTTTCAGCTCGTCCAGGGTGGCGACGTTTTCCTTGAGCGTTCCGTGGAGGAGGCCGGCAACGATGGTGTCGAGGTCGAGCTTCATGGCGGCCAGACTGCAAGCAACCGCCAGGAGATGATCGATATAGGGTTCGCCTGGGGTATAGTGTTGCCCGGCGTGACGTTCGGCCGCGAACGCGTGGGCCTTGATCAACGGGGCAAGCTCTACTCCGTGGAGATACCCGGAGGCCAGCGATACGAGATGTTGAATATCCGGCATGGTTTCTGGATGCGGTCCATGGGGGGCATAGCCCCCTGAAGGTTCAGGAAAAACGGTGCAGCTGTCTTTCCGCTTAGGCGAGCGCCTGTCGTATGAGGGTGGCTATCTGTTCCACGGCCTCTGCCATGGCAAGGATCCGGGTTTCGCCGGTTTTCCGGGAACGTAGCTCCACCTTGCCCTCCTTTTCAAAGGTTTTGCCCACGGTCAGTCGGTAGGGGATGCCCAACAGATCGGCATCATTGAACTTTGATCCCGGCCGCTCGTCGCGGTCATCGTAGAGGACATCGAGTCCTTGTCCCAGCAGCTCGAGATACAACTGCTCCGAGGCCCGGCAGTATTGCTCGTCTTTGGGCCCGAGATTCAAAACAATCACCTGGAACGGGGCCAGCGGCAGCGGGAAGATAATGCCCTTGGCATCATGGTTCTGTTCGATGGCCGCGGCCACCACCCGGCTGACGCCTATGCCGTAGCAGCCCATGACAAAGGGCTTCTGCTGGCCGTCGCTGTCCTGGAAGCACGCCTGCATCGCATCGGAATAGCCGGTGCCCAGTTTGAAAATGTGGCCGACCTCGATCCCCTCCTTCAACCGCAAGCCGCCGCCGCAGGCGGGACAGCGGTCGGACGCGGTGATCTGCCGTAAATCCCCGACCACATCGGGCTGGAAATCACGGCCCGGATTGACGCCGGTGAGATGAAAACCTTTTTCATTGGCCCCGGTCACGGCGTTGACCATCCGCATCACCTCCTGATCCGCCACCATCTTCAAGGACAATCCGATTGGTCCCAGGTAGCCGACGGGCAGACGGGTCTGCTGCCAGACCTGTTCCTCGTCCAGGGGTTCGACATCCGTGGCGCCCAGCAGGTTTTTCAATTTGACCGATTGCACCTCGCGGTCGCCGCGAACCAGCGCCGCCACCGGCTGGCCGTCAGCAAGGTAGAACATGGTCTTGATCAGATCGGCGGGCTGCACCTTGAGGAATTCGGCGACCCTGTCCACCTTCTTCATGCCCGGGGTTTCCACCTTGGCCAGTTCATGCAGGGTCGCCTCGACAGGTCGCGCTTCTTCCGGGGCGATGGCGGCCTTCTCGACGTTGGCCGCGTAGCTGCAGGACTCACAGATCACCAGGGTATCCTCGCCGGTTTCGGCCAGGACCATGAATTCATGGGAAAAAGAACCGCCGATCGCGCCGCTGTCGGCCTCCACGGCCCGGAAATCCAGACCGCAGCGTTCAAAAATGCGGTAGTAGGCCTCGCGCATGATCTCGTAGCTGCGGCCGGCGCCGGCGTCGTCCACATCAAAGGAATAGGCATCCTTCATCACGAACTCACGCCCGCGCATCAGCCCGAACCGGGGCCGGATTTCGTCGCGGAACTTGGTCTGAATCTGATAGAGATTGATCGGCAGCTGTCGGTACGACTGCAACTCGCGGCGGGCGATGTCGGTCACCACCTCTTCATGGGTCGGTCCGAGGCAGTAATCGCGGTCATGACGGTCCTTGAATCGTAGGAGTTCCGGACCGTATTTTTTCCAGCGCCCCGACTCCTCCCAGAGATCGCCGGGCTGCACCATAGGCATGAGAATTTCCTGGGCGCCGGCGCGGTTCATCTCCTGGCGGACGATTTCCGTCACCTTCTGCAGGACGCGAAAACCGAGCGGCAGGAAGGTATACATCCCTGAGGTCAATTTGCGAATAAATCCACCGCGAAGCAGGTACTGATGACTGATAACATCGGCCTCCGCCGGGGTTTCCTTGGTGGTGGGCAGCAACATCTGGGAATAACGCATATCGGGTCTCCGTTCGGGTTAAAAACCAAGCAACAAGAAAACGTTCCTGAAGGTCAGCGCCGGTTCCGGTGTTCGGCTTCCAGTTTTTCCAGTTCTTCGAGGAAAACCGGCAACAACTCCGCTTCAGGGACTTTTTTAAAGATCTCGCCTTTTTTAAAAATGATGCCGACACCATGACCGCCGGCAATGCCGATATCAGCCTCCCGCGCCTCGCCCGGACCGTTGACCACACAGCCCATGACCGCGACCTTGAGGTTGGATTGCATGGTTTGGAGATGCCGTTCCACTTGCTCCGCCAGCGAGAAGAGGTCAAGCCGGGTTCGGCCGCAGGTAGGGCAGGAAATCAGTTCCGGCCCGCGTTCCCGGATGCGCAGTGACCGGAGCAGTTCAAATCCGACCCGGATTTCCTCCACCGGATCCCGGGTCAACGAGATCCTGAAGGTATCGCCGATCCCCTCGAAGAGGAGAATCCCCAGGGCGACACTGGATTTGACCGTGCCGGCTATGAGCCCTCCGGCCTCGGTAACGCCCAGATGCAGGGGATAGTCGGTAGTTTGCGCCAGTTGGCGATACCCGGCGATGGTGGTCAGAGTATCCGAGGATTTGATCGAAATCTTGATGTCAAAAAAACCCAGATGCTCGAGCAGACGCACATTGTTCAACGCGCTTTCAATCAGGGCATCCGGCCGTTCCGGGGTGGGATAGCCGTATTGTTTGAGCAGGTGCTTCTCGATGGATCCGGAATTGACCCCGACCCGGATCGGCACCCCGTGCCTTTTGGCGGCAGTCACCACCCGGGCCAGTTTCTCCGGGCCGCCGAGGTTGCCGGGATTGATCCGGATGCCTTGCGCTCCGTGTTCCATGGCCTCCACCGCCAGCCGGGAGTCGAAATGGATATCGGCAATCAGCGGGATGGTGATCTGTTGCCTGATTGCAGTAAGCGCCCGGGCTGCCGCCAAATCGGGAACCGCGACCCGGATAAGCTCGCATCCGGCCCGCTCCAGGGTGAGGATCTGCTCCACCGTTGCCGCCACATTGTCGGTCAGGGTGTTGGTCATCGACTGCACGGCAATGGGGGCATTGTCGCCGATCATTACGGTGCCGACCTGAATCCGGCGGGTTTTCCTACGTACAATCATCGCATTCTCCCCGGCTCTTGCCTACACTGCAAGCTTAATTCCGCCTCAGAGGCGCGGACATAGAGTGGAACAAGGTCAGCAGCATCGTCTCCTATTCCCTCGGCCAGCTTTTGCGCTCCGCAAAACCCAATCAGCGCGGCCCGGGGATGCAGAGGTCCAACCGGCAGCATTCGCACCTGCGGGTGCACGGAGAGTTGCGATTGACAGGCCAGGATGCCGGGACCGGCCACCAGGGTTGGCTCATTGATTCGTTCAAGCAACGCCTCCGGCGACAGGACAAGGATATCGCTGGTCCGCCTGGAGTTGAAATGGTCATCGTAGCGATAGAAAGCGGTATAGACCTGTTGTTTGCGGGCATCGAGCAGACAGCAGACAGGCAGATCCGTTGCCAATATCTGCGCAGCCATGGCATCAAAGGTGGGCACGCCGATCAGAGGCAGTTCGGCCGCCATGGCGATCCCCTTGGCCGCCGCCATCCCGATGCGCAGCCCGGTGAACGAGCCCGGTCCCTGACTGACGGCAATGGCATCCAGATCCTGCCAGTCGACATCCGCCGCGGCCATCAGGGACTCGATGGAGCCGAGTAAACGCCGGGAATGGGTGGTGTCGGGCTGCAGGGTATATTCGGCCAGCACCTTGCCGTCCTTGATCATTCCCTTGGTCAGGGAGACACCGCCGCAGCCGGTTGCTGTCTCGATGGCCAGGATCAGGAAATCAGCCATCGTTTAATAATTCGGGCTATATCATTATAAAAAACAAAAATCATCAGGGTCCCGAGGATGGCGATCCCGATTTTCTGGCTGATCTCCATGGTCCGGTCACTCAGGGGTTTGCGGCGAACCGACTCGATGGAGAGAAAAACAAGATGACCGCCATCGAGAACAGGGATGGGCAGCAGGTTGAGAATACCGAGATTGACGCTCAGCAGCCCCATGAAATACAGGAGGTTCATCCATCCGGCCTCAAGTTGCTGACCGGCAATTTCGGCGATTCTGATCGGTCCGCCCAGTTCGCTGGCCGGAATGATCCGCTGCACCATCTTGACGATCCCCATCACGGTCAGGTATCCGAGATTCCAGGTCTGCATCAGGGCCGCCTGGCCGGATTCGCCAATGCTGGCCTTTTTATAGCGAACCTCGTCACTGCGGACGATACCCAGCATAAACCGCTCGCCAACCGCCTCGCCAAAAAGATTCTTCATGGTCTGCATGGTCGGTTTGGCGGTAAAGGTCAGCAGCTGGCCCTGGCGCTCCACCACCAGGGTCACGGGCTGGCCCTGGCTGTCCTTGATGAATTCGGAGACCTGGTTCCAGGAGGTGGTATCCTGGCCGTTGATGGTGCGCACCACATCACCGGTCCTGATCCCCACCTGCTCAGCCACCGAACCTGCGGTTACCTCGCCGATCTTGGTGGAATCCACCGGCTCGGGCAGACCGGCAAAGACGAACATGAAAAAGAAGAGGAACACCGCGAACAAGAGGTTGAACAACGGCCCGCCGAAGACGATGCCAAAGCGCTGCCAGACCGGCTTATGGGAAAACGAGCGATGCAGATCTTCCTGGCCGACTTCTTCCTCCGGCTGTTCGCCATACATTTTGACATAGCCGCCGAGGGGAAAAGCGCTGATGAGGTACTCGGTTTCTCCCCATTGCCGTCCGATCACTTTGGTGCCAAAGCCCAGCGAAAACTTGAGGACTTTAACGCCAAAGGCCTTGGCCAACAAAAAGTGACCGAGTTCATGCACGAAAATAAGAACACCAAGAACAATGACAAATGAAAGGACGGAATTCATGAAAGACCTAAGGAATATGAAGGAAAAAGGGTAAAAGGTGAAATAGGACGAATACCCGCTCAGGCGGCCTGAATCTCCTGTTCCGCAACAGTTCGGGCTTCCGTGTCCGCCGCCAGGATAGCCTGCAGGTCCAACTCGTCACCTTGGTTGGTTTTTCGCAGAGCGGCACCCACAATTTCAGCAATTCTGGTGAATCCGATCCTGCCGGCAAGAAAAGCCTCAACAGCGACTTCATTGGCGGCATTCAGGACCGCCGGTTTCACTCCGCCCATGGCAAGGGCCTCGCAGGCCAACTGCAGGGCGGGAAAGCGGGCATAATCGGGTTGTTCGAATGTCAGCCCACCGGCGCACTGAGCAAGATTGAGACGGGACAATCCCAGCTCCAACCGCTCCGGATAGGACAGGGCATAGGCTATGGGGATGCGCATATCGGGTATCCCTAACTGCGCGACCACCGAACCGTCTTGATATTCCACCAAAGAATGGATGATCGACTGGGGATGAACGACAACCTCGATCTGTTCCAGTGCCACATCAAAAAGCCAGCGGGCTTCGATCACCTCAAGCCCCTTATTCATCAGCGTTGCGGAATCGATGGAGATTTTCCGCCCCATCGTCCAATTGGGATGGGCCAAGGCCTGTTCAGGAGTAGCGGCCGCCAAGGCCTCTCGTGTCCAGGCACGAAACGGGCCGCCGGAGGCGGTGAGAATAATGCGGGCCACATCTTCCCTTCGCCCGGCCTCGAGTGCTTGAAATATGGCGCTGTGTTCGGAGTCGATGGGCAGCAGGCGCACCTGATGGCGTTGGACAGCCTCCATGATCAGCCGGCCGGCCATGACCAGGGTTTCCTTGTTGGCAAGCCCGATATCCTTGCCGGCACGGATAGCGGCAAGCGCCGGTAACAGGCCGACAGCCCCGACCACGGCGGACACCACCATATCGGCTGCGGGGAGCGTAGCAACGGCGCAATTCCCCTCTGAACCACAGACTATTCGACTTCGATAGGAAGGGGGAAGCTTTTCGGCCAGTGCCGTCACCAGCGAGGGATTGCCTACCGAGACACATTCCGGTTTAAATTCAAGCACCTGGGCTGCAAGAATATCGACACGCCGTCCGGCCGAGAGTCCAACGACTCGAAACTGCTGCGGGAACTGCCGTACCACCGCCAGTACATTGGTACCGATCGAACCGGTGGAGCCCAACAGCGCGATAGCCTTCATCACAGCAAGCCGAAATGAAGCAAATAGAAGAGCACAGGTGCGGTTAACAACAGACTGTCGATGCGATCAAGCAGTCCACCGTGGCCGAACAGAATCGTCCCCGAATCTTTGACCCCCACCGACCTTTTAATCATCGACTCGGTCAGATCGCCGGTGATACCGACAATGACCAGCAGGACTGCAGCAAGGAGCAAGGGGAGCGGATCGACTATGCCGGGAAAGAAGAGATTGATTCCCTCGGCAGCGGCGATACCCGTCACCAAACCGCCGACACCTCCGGCAACGGTCTTTTTGGGGCTGATCTGAGGAAAGAGTTTACGTCGGCCGAAGGCTCGGCCCGCATAATAGGCGCCGGTATCCGAGCCGGCCACGACAACAATCAGCAAAGTCAGCCAGAATGGCCCCTGAGGTAAAAAACGGATTAAAACCACATGAGCCATACAGAGTGAGACATAGATACTGGCAAATCCACAACCGCTGATATATTGAAAAACATTCCCAAGGGTCGTGTACCCGTGGAGTGCCACGGCAACAACAGCGAGAAGAGCGCCGATCACCCCGGCAAGCACAGCATCGCTCCTCTCGAAAAAAGCGGCCAACACAGGGAAAAGGCAGAAAAAAATGGTGGCAAAGAGGCGACTGCCGGTGAGCGAGGGGCTCGTCATGGAAAAATATTCGTGGAGTGCGATCCCGGCCCCGCAGATGACAACCGCCCAAAAAAGCTCCGCTGTTCCTAAAAAGAGGAGAAGAAACCAGCCGGCAGCCATAAGAATTCCTGGAATCACACGGCTCATCGCTGGTTACTCCGCATTGAGTTGCGCACTGGTCTGGCCGAATCGACGCTGCCGACGATTAAAAATGTTGATCGCCTCCATAAATTGGTCCCTTTTGAAATCAGGCCATTTTATTTCGGTAAAATAGAGTTCGGCATAGGAGGCCTGCCAGAGGAGAAAGTTGGACAGGCGATTTTCCCCGCCAGTCCGGATCAACAGATCGGGGTCGGGTTGACCGGCAGTAAAGAGATGTGCAGCAATGTCCGCCTCGGAAATATCCTGCCATTGCAGGATACCTTCCTGGCACTTTTGCGCTAGATTTCGCACCGCATGGACCAGTTCATTCCTCCCGCCATAACTCAGGGCAAGATTCAAAGTCATGCTGCGACAGGATTTGGTGCTGGTGATGGTTTGTTGAAGCACTGACTGAACCTCCGCCGGCAGACGATCCTGCTGCCCGAGACAGCAAAGGCGGATATCATTTTTGAGCATAGCTCGCAATTCTGACTGGAGATAGCTCTTCAAGAGCCCCATCAACCCGGTGACCTCACTGGAGGGACGATTCCAGTTCTCCGTTGAAAACGCATATAACGTTAAAAACTCGATGCCAAGAGTTCTTGCTGTTTCAACAATCTCCCTGACAGAATCGACCCCGGCTTTATGTCCGAAAAGTCGAGGGCGTTTTCGTTCCTCTGCCCAGCGACCATTACCGTCCATAATAATGGCAACATGGCGAGGCACGAGAACACTTTGCTGTATTTCAACCACGGTATCTTGCGTTACGCCAAAAATGAAGGTTGGTCACACCTCCATAATTTCCTTTTCTTTACCAGCGGCAATTTCGTCTATCTGGCTGATAAAACCATCTGTCACCTTTTGAGCCTCTTCCTGCAGACGAAATAAGTCATCCTCGGAGAGCGCCTTATCTTTTTTCAGCTTTTTCAGGGCCTCGTTCGAGTCTCTTCGGATGTTACGAATAGCGACCTTATATTCTTCGCCAATTTTTTTAACCTGTTTGACAAGTTCTTTACGACGCTCGCCGGTAAGGGCAGGGATGGTCAATCGGACGACGTTTCCATCGCTTTGAGGTGTAAGTCCAAGCCCCGAAGCAAGAATCGCTTTTTCGATAGCCGGTAAGACTTGGGGATCCCATGGCTTGATGGCTATCATATTGTTTTCCGGAATCGTCAGAGTTCCTATCTGATCCATGAGCATCTGAGCTCCGTAGGCCTTCACCTTGATTCCATCAAGCAAAGACAGAGAAGCACGGCCGGTTCTGATTTTGATCAGTTCCCGTTTCAAAGCGTCAATGCTTGAACCCATTTTTTCTTTCAACTGCTCTATGATAACGTTTGTCATATTGCCCCGAGGCGCATTTACCTGTTGCCAGGGATTGTTAAGAGGTGATGAGTAAAAAATAGTTGTCTCAAACCGTAATCAGTGTGCCGACATCCTCACCCATAACGGCTTTGATGATATTTCCAGGTTTGGTCATATTAAAGACAAAAATGGGGAGGTTGTTGTCACGGGCCAAAGAAATTCCGGCGGCATCCATGATTCGGAGATCTTCACGCAGAACCGTGGTGTAGGTAAGGCTATCAAAGCGGACCGCATTTTCATATTTCTCCGGATCCTGATCATAAACACCATCAACTCTGGTTGCTTTCATTATAACGTCTGCTTTGATCTCCAAGGCCCGCAGAACAGCAGCGGTATCCGTCGTAAAATAAGGATTCCCAGTTCCAGCGGCAAAAATAACCACTCTTTTGTTTTCGAGATGTTCCAGCGCTTTGAGCCGCTCATAGGGTTCGCAGACGTTCAACATAGTGATAGCTGACATAACTTTGGCGGAAATTCCTAAGCTTTCAAGACCGTCCTGCACAGCCAGCGAGTTCATAACCGTACCAAGCATCCCCATATTATCCGCAGAACTCCGATCCATACCGCTGGCGGCACCGGCGACACCACGGAAGATATTTCCAGCCCCTACAACAAGTGCCAATTCGATTTCTAAATTATGTAATGCCTGAATTTCACGGGACAAAAATCGAATTACTTCAGTACTTATGCCATACGATCTATCACCCATCAGCGCTTCGCCGCTGATTTTCAAGAGTACTCGCTTAAATTTCATTCAATCGACCTCTGCGAGTTATATAAGCGCTAAGGGGAACATCTGAAAAAGAACTGTGCTTTGTTCTTTTAACATAGCTGATTTCAAGAGAATTCTTAACCGATCTGAAATCGGGCAAATTTTTTGATTGAAATATTCTCACCCATTTTTGCGATCAATTCATTTAATAAGTCCTGAATTGTCAATTGGTCATTTTTCACGTATTTCTGTTCAAGTAAACAAATTTCGGCGAGATACTTTTCAACTTTTCCACCAATTATTTTCTCGACGATCTGCTGCGGTTTTCCAGACTCAAGTGCCTGGTTGATATAAATATCCTTCTCACGCTGCAGAACTTCGGCGGGAACTTCTTCCCGGCTCAAAGCGAGAGGATTGACTGCCGCTATGTGCATGGCGACATCTTTAGCAAACGCTTTAAAATCATCGGTCTTGGCAACAAAATCAGTCTCGCAGCCAACCTCAACCATGACCCCTAGCTTTCCTCCGGCATGGATATAGGATACGACAACACCTTCTTTGGTTTCCCGGCCAGCACGTTTCGCCGCGACAGCCAAACCTTTCTGCCGCAACAGATCAACGGCTTTTTCCATGTCACCGGAGGTTTCACTCAATGCCTTTTTGCAGTCCATCATGCCGGCATTAGTCTTATCCCGAAGTTCTTTAACCATCTGGCTTGTAATATTCACGATACCATCTCCTATGTTACAGAAAACGTACTGTCTGAAATTTGAAAAATAAAGAAAAGTTGGCCACTAACTGACAAGGGCTTAACAGCTCCTTGTCAGTAGACAATTGCAAAAAAGGCATTAGAACGAATTGCTATTTCGTTATTCTTCATCCATTTTCGCAGCAAGTTCTTCATTTACTTCTTGTGTCATGGCCGTTTCTAACTCATCAATGTTAGGTTCTGATTCTTCACCACGACGCGCTTTGCCTTCGAGCACAGCTTCAGCCATGGTTGAAGTTATAAGCTTGATAGCCCGAATGGCGTCATCGTTTCCTGGAATAACAAAATCAATCCCTTCGGGATCGCAATTGGTATCGGTCAAGGCGATGACAGGAAGACCAAGTTTGACAGCCTCACCAATAGCAATATCTTCTTTTTTGGGGTCCACTACAAAAAGGAGATCGGGAAGGGTCCGCATGTTCTTGATGCCACCAATGTTTCGATCAAGCTTTACCCTCTCCTTTTCCATCTGCAGAACTTCTTTCTTGGGGAAACGATTGATCGATCCGTCAGCCTGCATGCTCTCAATTTTTTTCAATCGATCCACGGAATGTTTGATAGTCTGAAAATTGGTCATCATCCCGCCGAGCCAGCGATGATTAATAAAGAACATGCCACACCGTTCGGCTTCTTCTTTGACGATGGTCTGCCCTTGTCGTTTTGTGCAAACAAAAAGGACAGTTCCACCATTGGCGACAGCTTCGACCATGTGGTTGTATGCCTTTTTAAACAACTTCATCGTGATATCAAGATTAACAATATAAATGCCGTTCCGAGGCCCATAAATATAAGGCTTCATTTTCGGATTCCACCTTCGTGTTTGATGACCGAAATGAAGCCCAGCCTCGAGCATTTGACGCATTGTAATAGATGTCATACCAATCTCCTGTTTTTGGTTTTTTCCGCCATCCCGGCAGCCAATCCTGCGTTTGCAGCAGAACACCAAGGGGCTATTAATGGGATGTGTGTAATTAGATAGCCTTTTCTTTTTTGAGCAGGCAATCCGCTATAAAAATAAAATAATAACCATATCATTGTCTGGGATAAATTTCAAGTTTACCATCCTAAGAGCACCGAAGCTACCCCAGCGAAGATCTCGAATAGTCTTATCTGGGGATAAGGTTTTTTCGACCTCCCAGAATAAACTCCAACCAAGTGAAGCCAAATTGGAGCAATTGTTCATCATTGTGAATAATTCGTTGTCGCACATCTTTTTTGATTTTGAAGCCGGCTAACAGGTCGTGCTTCTGGATAAACAAGCGAAATTCATCGATATTGTAACAAACCATGAATGCAAGCTGCTGATAGGGGCCCGCCTTTCCTTCTCCAGCCCATGGATTTGTTGAAAAAAAAGCATCAAGCTCTGCCCACAAATCATTATATA